>Ga0115572_10001670_pt1 | contig 17974 bp, 18 predicted proteins | sample COGITO_mtgs_1206_FD_88681 | JGI IMG/M metagenome (GOLD analysis project Ga0115572, IMG submission 88681) | Pelagic marine microbial communities from North Sea - COGITO_mtgs_120607 | ecosystem: Environmental > Aquatic > Marine > Epipelagic | place: Germany:Helgoland, sampling site Kabeltonne... | reverse complement strand
TTGAAAAAGCCTGCTCAGAGTATTTTAATGTGAAATATTCAATTGCTGTAAATTCATGGACATCTGGTTTAATTTGTGCAGTTGGAGCTATTGGAATTGAGCCTGGGGATGAAATCATTGTTTCAACTTGGACAATGTGTGCAAGCGCTACCGCAATTTTGCATTGGAATGCAATACCAATTTTTGCTGATATTGAGAACAAAACCTTTAACATCTGTCCAAAGTCTGTAGAAAATAACATAACGAAAAAAACTAAAGCAATTTTAGCAATTGATATTTTTGGACATCCATGTGACTATGATGCTTTAAATAAATTATGCGATAAGTATGGATTGATTTTAATATCAGATTCAGCTCAAGCTCCTGGTGCATTTTATAAATCAAAAATGACAAGTACAGGATCCAATATTGGAGGTTTTAGTCTAAATTATCATAAACACATACACACTGGAGAGGGAGGTATAATTGTAACCGATGACGAATTATTTTACAAAAAAATGATACTTATAAGAAATCATGGTGAGGCAGTAGTTGAGGATATGAAGTTTGAAGACATTACAAATATCGTTGGATATAATTTCAGGATGGGTGAGCTTGAGGCTGCTATTGGAATTGAACAACTCAAGAGGCTTGAAAAAATAATTAAAACCAAACAGTCTGAAGCTAAGAAAATTACTGCGGGACTAAAAAAAATTAAAGGACTCATAACACCTAAAATTGAAAAAGATTGTTCGCACTCATTTTACGTTTACCCCTTATTATTAGACAATAAAATTATAAAAATAAGTAGAGACAAAATAATCAATGCATTAAATAAAGAGGGTGTTAAGGGGTTATGTGGAGGATATGCAAATATACATTTGTTACCTGTTTTCCAAAATAAAATAGCATATGGCAAACACGGATTTCCATGGACTTATATTAACTCAAGAAAAGACATTAACTATAAAAAGGGAATTTGTCCAGTTGCAGAGGAGTTAAACGATAAAACTTTTTTTGGAATTGAGATGTGCCTTTATGAGTATAATGATAAAAATATTGAAGAACTAATCAATGCATTTCAAAAAGTTTTTGAAAATCTTGATGAAGTCGATTAGATAAATTTCTATGAAATTTGATAAAAAAGTAATTTTAGCTTATTCTGACCCCGCTGGATTCAATATTATTGGGGCGCTTATCGATAAATTTATTGCAAACAGAAAAAAACATAATATAGATTTTAAAGTTTTCACCAACCATGAGGGCATAATAAATGAAGAATATTCCTCTTTTGTCGAAATTATTAGTAATAGCTTAATTGAAATAGAAAATGAAATAGATAGATTTAGTCCAGACAAAGTTTTCACTGCAACTTCCGTAAATATTTTTGAACACTTATGGAGGATATCATCCAAAAAAAAAAAATCAGAGTTGAATCATTTGTAGATCATTGGACTGGAATAAGAAAAAGGTTCTTTTTTTTAAATAAATTAGTTTACCCAGATAAAATATTTTTAATTAATAATGAGGCAAAAAAAATAGCTGAAAGGGAGGGTATTCCGAAAGAGATTATTTTTATTAAAAAAAATCCGTATTATCAAAAAGTTAAAAAATTCAAACCTTACAAATCCAAAGCAGAATTTTTAAACGACCTAGAAATATCTAATGAACAAAAAATACTATTATATGTTTCTGATAATATAAATGAAACGCAATACTTCGATGATTTAGGATTTAACGAATTATCTATATTTGAAAACTTAATGAGATCATTAATAATACTAGAGGAATCAAATAACATAATTACTAAAAATCAAATAATAATTTTAATTAAGTTGCATCCAAGAGAAAAGGCAAATAAATATTATGATTTAATTAAAAAATATAAATATCTAAATGTTAAGATTATCAAGGAATACGATCCATTGGTTATAAACTATTATTCTGATATAGTTGTTGGAACCTTTTCAAATATGGTTATTGAGGCTCATATATTAAACAAAATTCTTTTAAGAGTTCAAATTGGAATAAAAAAAGAAGACCCATTAAAATACAATCTACTTAAAGGTAAATTTATTTCAACCCCAGAGAATTTAAATTTAGAATTAGAAAAAATTATAAATAATAATTCTTTTTAAATGAATATTTTCTTTGATGAAACCTCAACTAAATTAGGAAGAAGTTATCTTAAGGGTATATGCAATAAAATCCCTGCAATAGAGAGAATATTTACCATAAGAATTCCCAATCAAAATCCAATTGAAATTGATGGTAAAGAAATTATCAATATTGATTTAGAGGAAACAATATCGTCAAATTACAATAATTTAGATAAAACCATTCCAGTCGATAAATCTGTTTTCGAAAGTTTAAATTTTGATAGTTTATTAACTCTCAAAATGTCTGATAGGTTTGGAAGTTTTAATGGATCAGATAATTTTGAAGAAAGAGCACAAATTTTTTTCAATCATGTTAGGTTTTGGAATCATATAATTGAAAAACATAAAATTAAAATTTCTGTCTTTTTAAGTGTCCCTCACGAGCCAGCAGGATTCCTTATCCATCAATTAATGAAGTCAAAAGGGAGAACTAGTTTGTACCATGAGCAATTACATTTACAAGACACATATCTCATTGAAGAAAATATTAATATTAAAAAGTCTACTAGTTTTAAAAAAGACGAATTGTTGTATAAAAATGCAAAATTTACAATTCAAGAATTCAGAAAGCCTGATTATAAACCGTTTTATTTTAATAATTTTTTCAATGATCTTAAGAAAACGGAACTAAGAATTAAAAAATTAAAATTCGTACTAAAAGAGTTAAAACATAAAAAACGTTTTTTTAATTATTTTACATATAAAATAAATACTTTATTTATTAGAAAAAAAACATTAAAATATTTAACAAAATGTAAAGTCACTCCTCAATTAAATAAAAAATATATTTTTGTGCCACTTCATTTCCAGCCAGAAGCCTCAACCTCCCCAAAAGGGAATATTTTTGTTTTTCAAAGCTTAATGATTAAAATGCTTTCTCATTCGCTAAATGACAGTGACTGGATAATCTATTTAAAAGAACATCCAGCTCAAAATCCAGTTTTTGGTAGAAATTTAGAATTTTATAAAGAGCTTAATAACCTAGAAAATGTTTTTTTTATAAATGAAAAAATACCTACAAGAAATATTTTACTTAGCAGTAAAGCGGTTGGAGTTATTTCAGGGACTATGGGACTTGAAGCAATTTTTAATGAAATTCCTGTTATTTGTTTTGGACATATTTATTATAAATTTTTTCATGGAGTTTTTCCAGTTGAGACAAATCAAGAGTTAAAAAATGCAATTGAAAAAATTTCGAGTGGATTTAAGCCCAAGTTACCTGAGCTTTTAAATGAGATTAAAAACACACCCTCGAATTATTTTCGTGGCTATGTAAATTATGAATATGAGGAAGTTTCAAAAATTACTTTCAGTGAGAACATAAATTTATTAGTAAATAATTTAAATAGTTATTTGAATGATTATAAATCAACTGGAAGTAAAATATAATTTATAAAAGCAAATTATTAAAAAAACAAATGAATTTTAAAATTGGTAAAATAAAAATAGGAGTTAATTACCCTCCGACTGTAATTGCCGAAATTGGAATTAATCATGGTGGTTCACTTAAGGTGGCAAAGGAAATGGTAGATTCAGCTAAAAGAGCTGGAGTAAAGATTATTAAGCATCAGACACATATTGCATCCGAGGAGATGTCTGATGTTGCCAAAAAGATTATACCGGTTCATACTAAAAAAAATATTTTTGAGATAATTGATGAGTGCTCACTTTCAGAGAATGATGAATTTGAATTAATGAATTACATTAAAAAAAACTCTTTGGAATTCATTAGCACTCCGTTTAGTAGAGCTGCTGCAGACCGTCTAAATAAGTGGGATATTCCCGCATATAAAATTGGATCTGGCGAATGTAATAATTATCCTTTAATTGAACATATAGCGTCATTTGGAAAACCTATTATATTGAGTACAGGAATGAATGATCTAAATAGCATAAGTAAAGCAGTAGAAATAATTAGAAAACACAATTTACCATTAGCAATTTTACACACTACAAATTTATACCCTACTCCAAATAATCTTGTTAGGCTTGGAGCATTAGAAGACTTAAAGTCTAGATTTCGAGATACAATAGTTGGACTGTCAGATCATACTTTATCAAATCACTCATCATTTGGGGCAATTGCTTTAGGAGCATCAATTATAGAAAGGCACTATACTGATACTAAGGATAGAATTGGTCCTGATATAGTTTGTTCAATGGACGAGAAAGAGTGCAACGAACTTATTGAGGGGGTGAAAATTTTATTTGAACAAAGAGGAGGAAAAAAAGAACCGGTTCAGGAGGAGACTGAAACAGCAAAGTTTGCTTTCGCATCAATTGTTGCAATTAGTGATATTAGAAAAGGAGAAGTGTTTAGTATGGAAAATGTATGGGTAAAAAGGCCAGGCACAGGTCCTTTGAAAGCGGAGGAGTTATCATCAGTCATTGGTAAAATATCTCTTAACAATATTAAGAAAGATGAATTTATTAATAATAGGGACTTCGAATGATTAAAATCTTTATAATTACTGAAAGAAGAGCTGATTACTCAAGGTTTAAACCCATAATGGAGTTGATCAAAAAAGATGATCAACTTGATTATAATTTAGTTGTCACTGGAGCCCATTTAGTTAAATCAATGGGTTACACTAAAAATGAAATTCTTAGAGATGGTTTCAAAATTCACTATGAAATTGAAATGTTTAAGCCTGAGAAAGATAATGGGGCCTCCATGGTCAGATCATTTGCTAGAGTTGCGGATCAGGTCACCTATTGTTTGGAAGACTCAAAACCTAATTTAATTCTTGGTGGCTTTGACATTGGGGCTAATTTAGCAGTAACAATTGCTGGAGCTCATATGAATATCCCTGTTGCTCACATCCAAGGAGGGGAAGTCACTGGAACAATTGATGAGTCTATTCGTCATGCGATGACTAAATTTTCACATTATCATTTTACTTCTAATATTGATGCGACTGAAAGATTGATTAAGTTAGGTGAATTACCAAAAAATATTTTCAATGTGGGATGTCCATCAATTGATGCAATTATGAATACAAATGATGATATTGAAATTTTATCCCGCTTCAAACTGAAGGAAAATGATTATTTCATTATACTGCAACACCCTGTAACTTCAGAAATTGAAAATTCTAAAGAACAAATTCAAATTACACTTTCTGCAATAAAAAAAAGTAATATTAATGCTCTTATAATTTTACCAAATAATGATGCTGGTTATTCAAATATCATTAAAGAACTGAAAGGATCGAAAATTCAGTTTGTAGAAAGTTTGAAAATATCGGAGTACATTAATTTACTTAAACGAAGCACCGGACTTATTGGCAATTCAAGTAGTGGAATTCATGAAACATCCACATTTAACATTCCAACAGTTAATATTGGATCTAGACAAAGCGGACGATTACGTCCAGAAAATGTTCTAGACGTAAATCATAATGAGAATGAAATTTGTGATGCCATAAAAAAATGTAAAGAAATCAGGAATAATGGTCTTGAATTTAATAACCCATACGGAGATGGAAAATCTGCTAAAAGAATTGTTTCAATAATTAAATCATTAGATTTAAGTCCAGCAATTATCCAAAAAAAAATAACTTACTAAATGAAGAAAGTCTTTATTACTGGAGGCAGTGGAACAGTAGGGTCATGTTTCATGGAACATAATTTAAAAAAATATCAAATTACTAGTTACTCTAGAAATGAAAAAGCCCAAGTGGCATTAAAAAGAAGATTCCCTAAAGTTGATATTTTACTGGGTTCAGTTGAAGATAAATTTACTCTGGAAAACGCCCTACGTTCAGTCAAACCAGATGTATTGATTCATGCAGCTGCATTAAAACACGTTGATACAGCGGAAAAACAACCAATCCAGGTAGTTCAGTCAAACATAATTGGATCAAAAAACATTATAGACTTATCTGTAGATATAAATATTCCAGTTACAATTGGCATAAGTACCGATAAAGCGTGTAATCCAAATAATCTATACGGATTCTCAAAAAAAATAATGGAAAAGATGTTTCTTGAGGCCAATAATGATAAAAATCTTTTCTGTTGCACTCGATTTGGTAATGTTGCAGGAAGTAGTGGATCTGTTATTCCATTTTGGATTAACTGTAAAAAGGAAAATAAACCACTTCCCCTTACAAGTGAGAATATGACAAGATTAATGCTTGATGGTAAACAAGTATCTTCAATAATAGAAAAATGCATATTAGAAAGTGAAAACAAAAAGGGGGGCTTCATTTTATCTAAGAAAATGAAGAAAATTTATCTTAAAGATTTAGCTCAGCTAATATCTGATAATATCAAAATTGTAGGTTTGAGGCCAGGAGAAGTGCTATATGAAGATTTGATTTCAATTGATGAAGTTGAATTCACCAGAGTTGAGGGAGAATATATTTTTATTGACAATCATATAAATCAAAACTTAAACTCAAGACTAAAAAATACACTTTCTAGTGATAATGCTGAATTAATGATGGATGATGAATTAAGATCATTAATTAAATATGTAAAAAATAGAATGACTGATACTTTGAATTATTAATAGTTTGCAAAATCGTAACAATTTATTTTTAATTCCCGCAAGAAAAGGCTCAAAAGGTCTGCCAAACAAAAATAGTAGACTATTAAAAGGTCTCCCATTAGTGTGTTACACTTTTGAATATGTTTTAAAAATCTTGGAATCTAATGATGAGGTTTGTGTTTCTACTGATGATCAAAAAATAATTGAATTAGCTAAACCGTATGAATTTAAGGTTATTAAAAGACCAATTGAGTTTTCTCAAGATAATTCTACAATGGATGAAGTAATAAATCATGTTTTAGAGGAATACAGGTTATTAGATATTCATTTTAAATCAATAGTAATATTACAACCAACTTCACCAATTAGAGATATAATTGATTTTTTGAATCTAAAAAAATTGTATAATAAAAATATTGATATGGTTGTTTCAGTTTGTGAGGCAAGAGAAAACCCATATTATCTTTTATATGAAGAAAACGATGAGGGTTTTATTTTTAAATCTAAAGATTTAGAAATTCATAGAAGACAAGATTCACCCAAGGTATATCGTTTAAATGGCTCTTTTTTTATGATTAATTCTAGTTCACTAAAGAATAATAAAATAAAGCAATTAAAAAAAATTCTTAAATATGAAATGCCTTATGAGAGGAGTATTGATATTGACGATCATTATGATTGGGATTTGGTGGATTTTTTTTTAAATAAAAAAACTGGGGACAACAATGAGAATTATTTCAAGAATTGATGTAAAAAATGAATTTGTAATTAAGGGTATTCATTTGGAGGGTTTAAGGAAACTTGGTAATCCTAATGAGATGGCCATAAAATATTATAATCAGGGGATAGATGAAATTATTTTTATGGATGCTGTTGCTGCATATTACAACAGAAATAGTTTATTCTCAGTTATTGAAAAATCCTGTCAAGATATTTTTGTTCCTATTACAGTAGGTGGTGGTATTAGAACGATTGATGATATTCAAACTGCTTTGAATTCTGGTGCTGACAAAACTGCTATCAATACAGCTGCAGTCAAAAATCCAAATTTTATAAGTAAGGCATGTAAAGTTTTTGGATCTCAATGTATTGTTTCTTCAATTGATGTTATGAAAAGGAGTGAGAATAGTTGGGAGGTATATATAGATAATGGTAGAGAACCAACAGGAATAGATGCTTTGGAATGGGCAAAAAAAGTAGAAAAATTAGGGGCCGGGGAAATCATGTTAACGTCGATTGATATGGAGGGTACAAAAAAGGGCTTTGATATTGAATTAAATAGAAGGGTATCAGAGATGGTTAGTATTCCAATTATTTCTTGTGGTGGTGCAGGCTGTGATAATGATATAATAAATTTAATTGATGGATCAAATATTGATGCGGTTGCTTTAGCATCTATTTTACATTATGAACTATATTCAGTTAAATCGCTTAAAGAATTTTTATTCCATAAAAGAAAAGTTGACATAAGAATATGAAATTAGCATTAATTGACTATGGGATAGGAAATGTTAAAAGTATTTCAAATGCATTCAAAATACATGGAATAGACCTAACCCTAACCAGAGAAAAGGATTCTATTACTAACTCTGATGGGATTATTTTACCTGGTGTGGGGGCTTTTTCTCATGGGATGAATAATTTAAAAAAATTCGAATTAGTTGATATATTAAAAGAATCAAATAAACCACTTTTGGGCATTTGTTTGGGAATGCAATTACTTTTTGATGAAAGTGAGGAGTTTACAAAAACAAAGGGATTAGGATTGATTAAAGGGGAAGTAATTAAATTACCTTTACCAGAGACAAAAAATTTGAAGCTACCAAATATTGGATGGAGAAAAATACTCAAAAGTGAAATAAACTGGAAAGGAACCATACTTGAAAATTTATCTGAAGAGTCTAAAATGTATTTTGTACATACCTATGCAGCCTCCCCAAAAAATAATAGTAATATTTTATCATTAACGGAGTTCGGGGGAACTAAATTTTGTTCTTCTGTTAAACATAGAAATATTTATGGTTGTCAATTTCATCCTGAAAAAAGCGCGAATGAAGGACTGAGAATAATTAAAAATTTTATAAAAATTTGTAAAAATAATTTCTAATGTCAAAATTAAAATCTAATTATGGGCTTCCAAGGGAAGTGAAATTTTGTTTTAAATGTGTTATTTCAAATCAAAGACCAAGCTCAACTGTTGAGTTTAAAAATAAAAAGAATGATAAAAAACAATTTATTCATTTTGATGAGAGTCAGATATGCTCAGCATGCAGATTTAACGAGGAAAAAGAGAAAAACATTGATTGGCATAAAAGAGAAGAAAACTTACATGAACTATTATCAAGATTTAGGACTAGTGATGGATCATACGATGTAATTGTACCAGGAAGCGGTGGAAAGGATAGTGCATTTACATCTCACATATTAAAATATAAATATGGTATGACCCCCTTAACTGTAACATGGGCGCCACATCTTTATACAGATATTGGCTGGAAAAATATGCAAGAGTGGACTCATACAGGGGGAATAGATAACATTTTATATACTCCTAATGGATTACTTCATAGAGAAATGACTAGAAATGCATTTCATAATTTACTCCATCCTTTTCAACCTTTTATTGTAGGGCAAAGAATAATTGGCCCATCAATGGCAAAAAAATTTGGAGTGAAACTTGTTATGTATGGTGAAAATCAGGCGGAATATGGAAATGCTATAAATGAAAATAAAAACCCGTTAATGAATATGGATTTTTTTTCTTATAACAAGCCAAAAGACATGAAATTTGGGGGTATATCAATGAAGGACTATATTTCTTCAAAAAACTATTCTTATAATGATTTTGCCCCCTACATTGCACCTAAGAAAAAAGAGCTTGTTGATGCAGAAGTTGAAGTTCATTATTTGGGATATTATTTAAAATGGGATCCTCAGGAGTGCTACTACTATGCTTCTGAAAATACAGGATTTAAAGCCAACGTTGAAAGAACTGAAGGGACTTACTCAAAGTACAGCAGTATTGATGATCAGATTGACCCTTTTCATTATTATACCACTCTCATTAAATTTGGATTAGGGAGAGCAAGTTATGACGCTTCTCAAGAAGTTAGAAACGGAAAGATTACTCGAGAGGAGGCAGTATACTTAGTAAATAAATATGATAATGAATTTCCAAGTAAATATTTTAAAAACTTTTTAGATTATATTAAAACCTCTGAGGAAGAATTTTGGATAACAATTAACAAATTTAGAAGTCCTCATTTATGGAAAGAAGTTTTTGGAGAATGGAAAATGAGACATAATGTTGCAAAGAATGGAACAGATGATTAATTAAATTAATAAAAATGAAATCAAGAAGAACACACGATAAATTTTACGAATTTGAGGAAAGGCATAATAAACCTAAAGAAATGTTTAAGTTCACTGTCGAGAATAGCATAACTCGCAATGAGTTACAAAAAAAATTAAATGTATGTGATTTTGGTTGTGCGAATGGAGAGTTTCTTTATTATCTAGATAAGATTTCTGAATTTAATTTAACTGGTGTGGATATAATGCCAGAGTTAATTAAAAAGTCAAAAAAATTTGTTCCTAAGGCTAAATATAAAGTAGGATCAGTAATTGATAAACAATTATTTGTATCAAATCAATTTGATGTTTCATTTTTAACAGGAGTTCATTCAATTTTTGATGATTTTGAAGAGGTTTTTGATAATTTGATAAATTGGACAAATGAGGGAGGTAAAATAATTATTACAGGAATTTTTAATCCTTTCCCAATAGATGTTTTTATAAAATATAGGGAGTCAACAAATTATAATTCGGAATTTATGGAGTCAGGGTGGAATATTTTTTCCATTGAGAGCATTTCAAATTTTCTAGAAAATAAAAGTAAAATTAAATCTTTTGAATTTTTGAAGTTTAATATAGAATTGGACTTGCCGCAACAAAAAGATAAAGTCCGAAGTTGGACATTTAAGGACTCAAATAAAAATAGAATTATTACAAATGGTCTAAGTATACTTCAAAATCACTTTACATTGATAATTAATTTATGATCCTAACACGATCAATTAGATTCCTAAATTTTTTTTAACTGTGATTTCTTTCAAAAAGAAACTTTTTATTTGGTCCGCTATTTTTTCATACATAAATTAAAAAATAAGTAAATGAAATTTCTCTTTGACAGATATGAATACCAATTCATTAAATCAAATTCACAACTTAGAAAATTTAATAAAAAAGATTTTATAATTATTCAATGCGTCGAGGATTATTATTTTTTGTTGCTTTATAAAGAAATTATTCAAATAGAAAAAAAAAGTGTAATAGGTTACATTACAATACCACTAACGGTCTCCTTATTAGATTACTTTTTGATAATTCCATTGATTTCAAAAGTTTTAAACAATCAATTTAGAAAGTATAAATGGAAAAAATTATATAATTCTATAGGCGTAAATACTTTCGTAAACCCCTCTGATTTCTTCTTGGGTAGTTTCATCAGAAATATATTTAAAATCTTAAAATATTATAATAGGATCAAAACAAAAAATAACCTTATCGATTTAAAAATAAATGACTTAAAAATAGGTGATTTATTGTATGATACAATTGTAAGATTTAATAGAAAAAAACCAACTGTCAATCTTAAAGGTTTTTTGTATTTAAGGTTTCTAACATTAACGCTAGAAAACATTAGGTTTAATGATTTACTTTTAAAAAGACATAATTTTTCAAAGTGTTTTTTTTCTCAGGGCGTTTATACATATCATGGTATTCCAGTAAGACAATTTATCGAAAATAATAAGCAGGTATTCACCCTCGGCGGTTTAATTCAAACATTTAAAAGAAATACTAAAGAACATTTTTTAATGGAAAAGGATTTTAGGTATCACAAAAAAAACTTTGAGGATAATTTTTCAAAAAAAGAAATTGAAATTGCAAAGAAACAGTTCTCGAAAAGATTTAGGGGACTTAATGACAACGGCCAGGTTGATTTTTTTGATATTAATCCTTATGGTGATTCAAAAATTAAGATTAATAAATCTTTGGATGGGGTTTTATTTCTTCATGACTTTTATGATAGTTCAAAAATAATGGGGAAAAGTATTTTTAACGATTTTTTAGAATGGTTTGAATTTACTGCTCAAATAATCAGAAAGTATAAATTAAATATTGGTATAAAACCTCACCCACACGATTTGACTATTGAAAGCAAATCATTTGTTGAAAAAATCATTAAAGATAACAGTGATCTTTTTTGGATTGATAAAACGATTTCTAATAATATTTTATTTAATTCCGGGATTAATTTTGGAATTACTCATCATGGAACTGTTGCGAGTGAGCTAGCTTATTTTGGAATTGTTCCAATTACGTGCGGCGAAAACCCTACTTCATCTTTTAATTTTACAATTCAGGCAAAATCCAGAAATGATTATGAGAAAATCTTAAGTAAAATCTCTAAAATCAATTTAAAAATAGATAAGAATGAAGTATTTAAATTTTACTACATGCATTATATGAAAAAAGTTGATGATTATGGTAAAATGAGTGAGGATATCAAACAAAAATTTGATCAAATAGACAGATATAAACATGAATCGAAAAAGTTGATTGATTTTATATCAATTTAATATTTAAAAAAATCAACTCTATCAATCTACTTAAGTTCATTTATTGGTTTATTTATAAGTATAAGAATTTCTCCCAGGGGAATGAAGAGAAAATTTTAAGTGAAATTTTTAAAAATCAACAATATGGATATTATATAGATGTTGGAGCACATCATCCTTTTAGATACTCAAACACTGCAATGCTTTACAGGAAAGGCTGGAGTGGAATAAATATAGAAGGTTCCAAACCTAATATGAGGTTGTTCAAATATTTTAGAAAAAGAGATATTAATTTGAACTGTGTTATTTCAAATATAAAAAATCCAGTAACATTTTATTATTTCAAGGAAAGTGCATTAAATGGAATTTTAAGTGAAAACCGATTAAAATCTTTGAAAAAAAATGGATTTATGCCAACTAACAAAGAAAAAATTACTCCTTTAACCCTTGATAGGGTTTTAGAATTACATCTTCCAAAGGGTAAAAGAATAGATTTGCTCACACTTGATGTTGAAGGCCACGATTTTCATGTTCTTAAATCATTAGACCTTGGGAAATATTATATCAAAATAATTTTAACTGAGGCAAATGAGAATAAAATTTCTTTAAATCAATACCTATTAAAAAACGGATATCATCTTTTTAAAACGGAAGACAGGAATTTATTTTATATTAAAGGAAAATTATGAAAAATCAAAAAAAAGCTCTTATTACAGGAATTACTGGTCAAGACGGCTCTTATTTAGCTGAACTTTTGATAGAAAAAGGCTACGAGGTTCATGGTATTATTCGAAGAAGCTCTTCGTTTAACACTGAGCGTATTGATCATCTATATATTGATGAGCTGATTCAAGATTTAAAATCTAAGCGAAAAATCAAGCTTCATTATGGAGACATGACCGACGCTACGAATTTGATCCGACTTTTTCAACAGATCATGCCAGATGAGGTCTATAATCTTGCTGCTCAGTCGCATGTTAAGGTATCCTTTGATCTTCCAGAATATACGGCAGAAACAGACGGCATAGGAACCCTTAGAATTTTGGAAGCAATACATATTTGTGGTTTAGAAAAAACCACCAAAATTTACCAAGCATCCACTTCTGAACTTTATGGAAAAGTTCAGGAGATTCCACAAAAAGAAACAACACCCTTTTACCCAAGATCTCCTTATGGAGTTGCAAAATTATATGCTTATTGGATTACCAAAAACTATCGGGAGTCTTATGGAATCTTTGCCGTAAATGGGATTCTTTTCAATCATGAATCCGAGCGAAGAGGCGAAACCTTTGTTTCAAGAAAAATAACCCTTGCTGCAGCGCGCATCGCTACAGGATCCCAAAAAGTACTTTATTTAGGCAATCTTGATGCCAAAAGAGACTGGGGTTATGCCAAAGATTATGTCAAATGTATGTGGCTAATGTTACAGCATGATACACCCGAAGACTTTGTGATTGCCACAGGTAAGCAACACACCGTAAGACGATTTTGTGAATTAGCTTTTGCTCAAGCAGGGATTGAATTAGGTTGGGAAGGAAAAGGACAAGACGAAAAAGGCATTTGCCAAAAAACAGGCAAGGTATATATAAAAATTGACCCCAAATATTATCGTCCTGCAGAAGTAGAAACCCTTTTAGGTGATCCCACAAAAGCCAAAACAGTGTTAGGCTGGGATCCTGAAGAAACGGCTTTTGAAACCTTAGTCAAGCTCATGGTCAACAGTGATTTAATGATCGCTCAAAGCGAAAACTCCATTAAAAAATCCTTTGACTAACATTACAAAAGATACCAAGATTTATATAGCTGGCCACAAAGGCATGGTGGGTTCAGCTTGCTGGCGACTTTTAGAAAAAAAAGGGTATAAAAACCTAATTGGTAGATCCTCAAAGGAGTTGGACTTAAAAGACCAACTTGCTACAGCACAATTTTTCAAAGAAGAAAAACCTGAGGTTGTTATTGATGCAGCGGCTAAGGTAGGAGGGATATGGGCCAATAATCAGTACCCCTATGAATTTTTGATGGAAAATATGCTGATCCAAAACAACCTTATCAGTAGCTCATTAAAGAACGATATTGAAAAATTCATTTTTCTTGGAAGCTCTTGCATTTACCCTAAAATGGCACCACAACCCCTAAAAGAAGATTACTTACTTAGCGGTCCGCTAGAAACTACCAATCAGTGGTATGCAATAGCAAAAGTCTCTGGTGTAAAACTTATTGAAGCAATTAGAACTGAGTATAAAAAAGATTATGTAGCTCTTATGCCTACCAACCTATATGGCCCAGGAGACAATTATGACCTAGAAAATTCCCATGTACTTCCAGCTATGCTTAGAAAATTTCATGAGGCAAAGGAAAATAACCATGCTTCAGTGACACTATGGGGATCTGGAACCCCCCTTCGAGAGTTCTTGCATGTAGATGACCTGGCAGAGGCCGTTGTTTTCTCAATGGAAAACAACTTGGAAGAAAGTTTATATAACGTAGGATCTGGAGAAGAGATATCGATAAAAGAATTAGCACTTCTAATTCAAAAGATAGTAGGTCATAAGGGAAAAATTATTTGGGATAGATCAAAACCCGATGGTACTCCAAGAAAGTTTTTACACTCCGCAAAATTTAAAAATTTAGGTTGGGAATCAATCATTAGTCTTGAAAATGGTATAAAAATGACTTATTCTAATTTTCTTGAAAATAGTTTAACTTGAAAAAGGTCTTTTATTTGACAAATATATTTCCTCTTTACAGAGAGAGTATATGGGAATTATTAAGAGATGAAAAAAGTTATGATTTTCATTTTTTTTTCTCAAATCGGGATCTGTCTGGAATAAAGTCTATAAGTTCTTCTCACCATAATAAGTATCATGAAATTAAAAATCATTTTTTCTTAGGTCGACTAATCTGGCAATCTAAATTTTTAAAAGAGTTAATTAATAATAAACCTGATATTTTGATTTTATTGGGTGAAATGAATGTAATATCAAATTGGGTTTTATCAATATTTGGAAGACTATTTAGGATTAAAGTTTACTATTGGGGACATGGGATTTATGGTAATGAAAGCTTTATAAAGAGACTACTTCGATTACTTTTTTTAAAACTAGCTTACGGTCATATTTTATATGGTGAATGGGCAAAAATAAAACTAATTCATAATGGTTTTGATAAAGAAAAGTTATATGTGGTTTATAATTCATTAAATTATGATAGTCAAAAGAAACATTTTGAAAAGCTTTTAATGAAAAAAATAGAAATCAAAGTTTTTAAGTTAATTTTCATTGGGAGGTTAACCAAAACGAAAAAAATTGACCTACTTATAAAGGCTTTAGGGAAAATTTCGAATAAGATAAAATATGAATTAAATATAGTAGGTGATGGTTCTGAGAAATCTTATCTCATTAATTTGAAAAATGAACTCGGACTTTCAAATATAAATTTCCTGGGATCAATTTATGATGAGCAAATCCTATCAGAATTAATTTTCAACTCAAATGTTTGTGTTTCTCCAGGGAATATTGGTCTAACAGCCATGCATAGTCTAAGTTATGGGACTCCAGTCATTACGCATAATGATTTTAAAAATCAAATGCCCGAAGCTGAGGCAATAACTGAGAACATTAACGGACTTTTTTTTAGAAAAGATAATATTGAGGACCTTTCAGAAAAAATACTTAAATCATCAGAAATTAAATTTGATAAACATATAGTAAGGTCAGTAATTGACGAAAAATATAATCCAAACTTTCAAAAACAGATTTTTGACAATTTAATACTCAAATGCTAATAAATTTCAAAACACATAAAGATTCCAGAGGTTCCTTAACTGTCCTAGAGAATGAAATTCCTTTTGAGATTAAACGTGTTTTTTATATTTATGGAGTAGATGAATCTAAAAGAGGATTTCATAAGCACATTAAAACCAGACAAGTAGCTATTTGTATTAAAGGATCGTGTGATATAATTTTTTCTAAAAACAATACGGACACAAAGTTTAAATTAAATAATCCTGAAACTGGTTTATTAATAGAACCTAAAGACTTCCACTGGATGGAAAATTTTAGTAAAGATGCTATATTGTTAGTTTTAGCATCAGAATACTTTGATGAAAACGATTATATTTATAAAAATGAAAATTAAACATCATAGTATATTTAACAATCTTCGGGATAAATCAATAAACTGGAATGCCTTAAGGGATGATCAAATGGAACCTCATTATTTTTTGCCTAAAGAAAAGAAAGACTATGTAAAACTTTGTAATCTTAATAAAAATAAAATATTGATTGATTCGATTGTAAAAATTTTAGATAATAAAAAAATAAAAAATATATTTTCACTTGGCTCAGGTAGAGCTTGTTTAGAGTTTCACTTATCAAAGCATAAAGAAGTTACTATTTCGGATCTTTCAAAATCAATTTTGAATTTGAAAAAATATAACCTTTTTAAGAATGTTTATCATCTTGATATTTTTGATGCATTAGAAAAAATTGAATTACATCAAATTGTTTTATTGGGAAGAATTGATACTGAGTTTGATGATAAGCAGTTAAAATTATTGTTTAATAAAATGCACATTAAACAAAACCCGATTTTATTTATTCCTGCTCAAAAATTGACAATCTTTAGTTTGTTAATGGAGATTTATATAAGAATTAAAGCTATTTTTTTATTTAAAAAACTTGTTTTTTGCGGATACTCTCGTACTTACAAACATTTTGAAAAGATTTGGAGTGATTATTATAAATTCTATCCTTTCAAAGGATTTTATTATTTAGAGCCAAAATGAAAATACCCTTTATCTCCTTTGAAAGCCAATTAAAAGAGAATAAAACTCAATTGATTAACAATATTGAAAGGGTATTAGATTCTCAGTGGTATGTTTTAGGGGGAAGCGTTAAAGAATTCGAAAATAAGTACAAGAAATTAAGTACTGTAAAATATGCATCAGGTGTAGGGTCAGGGTTAGATGCTTTAATTATTTCTTTAAAAGCTTTAAATATTTCTAAAGGTGATGAAGTTATTGTTGCATCAAATGCATATATAGCATCATGGCTATCAATAACAAATGTTGGTGCCTCTATAGTTCCTGTTGAGCCTAATGAGAAAACATTTAATATAGATGTAAATAAGATTGAAGAGAAAATAACAGCAAATACTAAAGTCATTATGCCCGTCCATCTATATGGACAACCCTGTGAAATGGATAAGATTATGGATATTGCAAAAAAATATAAACTCTTCGTTATTGAGGATAATGCTCAAGCACACTTGGCAAAATTCAAAGGTAAAATCACAGGGAGCTTCGGAGATATAAATGCGACTAGTTTTTATCCGACAAAAAATATTGGTGCTATCGGAGAAGCCGGTTGTATAACCACTGACAATATTAAACATGCCGAATTCACCAATAAATTCAGAAATTATGGTTCTAGCGAAAAGTATATTTGTGATCTGATTGGTACAAACTCAAGATTAGATGAATTGCAAGCTTCAATTTTAAATATAAAATTAGATTATATCGAAAATTGGACTAGGCAAAGAATTGAAATTGCTAAACTTTACACTCAAAGACTAACTAATTTAGTAGAAACCCCTTTTGTAAATTCTGATAATACTCATGTATACCACCTTTATGTTATTAAAACTGACAAAAGAGATGAGTTAAAGGAGTTTTTACAGCAAAAGGGAATAGGAACAGCCATACATTACCCTATTCCACC
>Ga0115572_10001660_pt1 | contig 18012 bp, 10 predicted proteins | sample COGITO_mtgs_1206_FD_88681 | JGI IMG/M metagenome (GOLD analysis project Ga0115572, IMG submission 88681) | Pelagic marine microbial communities from North Sea - COGITO_mtgs_120607 | ecosystem: Environmental > Aquatic > Marine > Epipelagic | place: Germany:Helgoland, sampling site Kabeltonne... | reverse complement strand
CGGACCTACCACGTGCTCATCCCGGAGAAGTTCCTCAAGGGCGAGCTCGCCGCACGCGACGACGGGGACCCAAACACCGCCCCTCCCGCCGTACATGAAGATGACGAAACCGAAACAGAAGCCGAAGTCATCGCCGCGATGCGCGACGCTAACCCCTATTACGACGAGGACATGGCCCTGTACGAGGCACACCACAGACGGGAGTTACGGGCCGAGTTCGAGACGCGGGCGCGGGAGCGCGCGGACGCGGAGGCGGTCAAGCGGCTCTTCCGCGGAGCGTCTACGGGCGACGTCGACGCCGTCGAGGGAGCGATGTGGGCGGGTGCCGACGCCGACGCGGCTAACCCGTTGGACGGGGGAAGAACCGCGCTGCACTACGCGTGCCTCGCCGGGGAACGGGCGGTGGCGCAGGTGCTCGTGGAGCACGGAGCCAATCCTAGTGCGTTGGACGGTGGGGGATCGACGCCGGCGGACGCGTGCGTGTCCGGGGGCAAGGACCAGCGGGGCGAGATAGCCGGCGACCTGGAGCTGGCGAGGGCCGCGCACGCCCACATGGCGACACTCGCGATGGAGATCAACGCGGGGAGATACGACGTGGACGAAACCGGCACATCGGGTTCGATGCCGCCGCTGCACGAGGCTGTCGCCGCTCGTAAAGGGGCGCTGACGCGGTTCCTGTTGGCGCAGGGCGCGAGAGTGGAAAAGACGGGGGGATCCGAAGGCGATACGCCGCTGCACATCGCCGCGCGCACGGGCCAGGAGCGGATGTGCAGGCTGCTCGTGCTCAGAGGCGCGGCACCGGACGCGGTCGCGGCGGGCGGGGACGGGGCCACGCCGCTGCACGAGGCGCTGAGGGGCGTGAAACGTAACGGCGCCAAGGGTGCACACGCGAAAATCGCGAAACTCTTCATGGACGAGATGAAGCGGCTCGGACGGGGCGCGGAGGCGGCGGCAATCATCGCGGGCACGCGTGCTTAGTTTTTAAATCAGACATATAGCTACATAGTTCCATACGCGCGCGGCGACCTCAGACCTCGGCTCGATAATGATGAAAGAATTCTTTTCTCAAATAAATCAGCTCGCAGTCCTGGTAGCCTCAACCTCGGCGGCGAAGTCCTCCTCCTTCTTCTCGATGCCCTCGCCGAGGTTGTACTTGACGAAGCGGCGGACGGAGATCTTTTCGCCAATCTCCGCGGTCGCCTCCTTGATGAGCTGCTCGACAGTCTTGGACGGGTCCTTGATGAAGGGCTGCTTGAGTAGCGCCTTCTCGTTGACAACCTTGCTGAGGCGGCCTTGGATGATCTTCTCGCGGATGTTCTCGGGCTTGGACACGACATCCTCCATCTTCATCATGACCTCCTTCTCGGCGGCGACCATGGCGGGATCCGCGTCCTCGGGGGAGACGTACTCGACTGAAGGGGAGGCGGCGACCTGCATGGCGATGTCGGCGATGAGCTCCTTGAACCTGTCGCCGCGCGCTACGAAATCAGTCTCGCAGTTGACCTCGACGAGCACGCCGAGGCGGGAGCCACCGTGGATGTAGGAGTGGATGGCACCCTCCGCGGCGACGCGGCCCGCCTTCTTGTCGGCGGACGCCATGCCCTTCTTGCGGAGCCACTTGACAGCCTCGTCCATGTCGCCGTTGCACTCGGTGAGAGCCTTCTTGCAGAGCATCATGCCGGCGCCCGACTTGTCGCGGAGTTCCTTCACAGCCTTGGCGGAGACGGCGCTCATCTCAGCCCGCGCGGATGTGCTGAACGCCCGCGCGGTGCTGAACGCACGCCCCCGGCTCGCGGTACCCGCCAGCGTGGCGGTCGCGACGATCGGGTCCTCCGCCTTCTTCTCCGCCCGGTTCTTCATCACCGAGTCGAACCAGCTCTCCACCGCGAACGTCACCTCGCCCGCGCGCTCCTCGCCCCCATCGACGATCTCCTCCGCGCCCGAATGTACGTCGAACAGCCCGCCGAGCTCCGCGTCGGTGTACCCGGCGCTGGACAGGGTGTTGATGGTCACCGTGGCGGACTGCGCCGCCGCCGCGACTTTCCTCGCCGCCTCGTCTCCGGTCCCGCCGACGACTCGAATCGATGACCCGAACGACGACCCACTCACGTCAGTTCTCCCCCCCTCTCCACGCACCTCCACGACACCGTCCACGCGCCTCCCGCCGTGCACGCCGCGCACGGTGACCGGTATCGCGAACCCCTCCGGCACGGTCACCGCCGCGTCGCCGCCGCCGGTGTACGCCTCGAAGCGGTGCAGGCGCTCCCCGAGCTCGGCGACCAACTCGCCGCCCGCCGTGTCCACCGCGATGCGCTCCTCGCCGTCGCCCGCGACGCCCCTGACCGTGACGCCCCCGCCGAGACTGCGCACGATCCCCACGCCGCTCACCTGCATCTGCTTATCCACGTTCACGCGGCCGCCGGCGGTGTCCGCGCGGAGAACGTCGCCGAAGAGGGCGCCGACGTCGAGGTCGCCGCCGAGCGTGTGCACCGTCAGCGTCCTGCCCACGAGCTTACCGACGCGGACGTCGCCGCCGTCGGTGGCGATGACGGCGTCGGCGGTGATGGTATCGGCGCGGACGGACCCGCCGGCGGTGTGTACCTTCAAGTCGGCTCCGCGGATGGACCCGAACCCGACGTTCCCGCCGCACGAGTCCACCCGCACCGCGGACTCGACCACCTGCGCGATGTGGACGTCGCCGCCGCCGGTGGTGACGTCGACGCCGCAGAAGCGGGGCGGGACGAGGCATCGCAGGCTGCCGCGGCCGCGTGGCTGCATGTCAGCCTGAGCATCGCCCAGGCCTTTGTAGTCGGCATCGGTCGGGGTTAGGGTAACGATGACGTCGCCGTCGGGGGTCGCGTGGGCGTCCAGCGCGGGCGGCGCGGGTCTCGCGCCCTCCCACGACTCCGCGGGTTTCCACGAGCCCTCCACGGTGATCGCCTCGTACTCCTCGCCGACCACCACGTCGACGTCGACGGGCCAGCGCGGGGGCCAACCGTCGGGCGCGGAGACGCGAAGCGTGGATCCGACGTTCACCTCGAACCGTCGGCGCGCGAGATCGATCGGCGCGGTGGTCATCACGCGGCGCGATGCCGAGAGGGTGGGTGCCGTCGCGGGGTACGCGAGGCAGCGCACCGCGCGCGCGAGCGCCGATGAGCGGCGGGCGAGCGTCGCCGACATCACGTGGGTAAGGTAGTTGGGCGCGTGATCGAACCTGTTCCGCGCCCACATCGTCGCTGTTTCTCCCGGCAGTTCGGCGATTTGTTCGTTGGTCGTTGCCCGGCGAGTCTCGTCCCCGTCTCGAAGTTCTTCAGATGTGATCCACCTCCACCACAACGACGGACGCGCAGACAGGGGACGAGACTCGCCGGAGACCCCCTAACCGCCATCCACCATGAGTGCCGAAGGCGGCCCGCCGGGCAAGGAGGGCGGCGATATGTCCAAGCTGCTCGGCAAGGTCAGGTTACCGGGCGCCAAGAACCCAATTTCAGCTGCACCAAAGACTCCAAATCCAGCTCCCAATGCGCCCGTTCCACCACCTCCTCCTCCCGGGCAGATGGAGCTCGATATTCCCGACGAGCTGGCTTCGAGGATCCTCGACATAAGCGACGGGCGCCTCATTAACGGCGTGTGGGAACCCGTCATGACGCAGGAGGAGAAGGCTCAGCCGTTCGGCGCCACCGTGGAGGAGTTCGAGAAGGCCATCAACTACGAAGTGAGTCAGCTCGAATCCGAGGTCGAGGCTGGGACGTTCCCGTTCGCGGCGGACCCGGGCGCGCAGTTCGTGCGTCAGCTGAAGAGACAGGAGGAATACCGCAGCAGCATGGAGAGCCGTAAGGCCGCGCCCGTCGTGGCGCTCTTCGCGGGTTCGCTCACTGGCGTCACCGCGCCTATGTGGGTTGCGGAATTTCCCCCCGGCACGAAGGAGGCAGCGGCGAACAGAAAGATGGAGTTTGGATCCTACGACGACGTCATCGAGTACAAGCGAAAGAAGAACCTCCTGAAGAAGTTCAAGGGCACGGGCAAGAAAATCAGCATCCTGATGAAAGCGACCGCGGGGTTCGACCTCTCCGGAAAGGCGCGCGCGGAGCGGAGGGACGAGGGAAAGGAAGAACCGAAGAAGGATGCAAAAGTTGCAAAGGGCGCAGCGCCCGAGGCGACGACGCCGAGCCAGCAGACCGCGGGGATAGCCGCCGCGGAGGCCGCCGCCGCCCGCATCGAGGAGATTCCGCCTCCGATCCCGAAGGAAGAATTCGAATCGTCAGAGTGGGACGCCGCGGTGTTCGACTCGTTCGCCGCCATCGCCTTCAAGAAGTTTACCAACCCGGGCGAGCCGCAGGAAACTCTGCGCGAGAGGCTCAGACTGCTGAACGCGGACCTCAGGAAAGACCGCCACGAGCGTAAACGGAGCGCGATGAACAAATCGAAGCTGGTCACCAGGTCACAGGTGCAGGACAGCATCCAGGTCTTCGCTCAGGTGATTGAGAACGAGGAGGGTATCATGGTGTGCGACTTCGTGAATGCGCTCGTGATGAAATCGCTGGCAAACGACGCGGAGACGGAAATATTCGGCAAGCTCGCCGATGACGTTCCTTACCCCCTGAGCATGCAGACCATGCAAGACGAACCCAAGTGCATGCTCGGCGAAGCCGTGAGGAAGTTCCGTCCGACCAAGCCGCGCGTCGTCGTCGTCGTGGAGAAGCGGTACATGGCCATGGCCATCAACGCCCTGAAAAAACACCACGAGAACAGCGGCTCCTCCGGAGGCAGTGCATTCTCCAACCTCTACCCCGCGCTGGGTTTTGTCGTCGTTCCCAACGGAACGTCGATGTCGCTCGCGAAAGCCAATCTTATGATTGCTCTCGCGCGAATTCTCAAGCGTCACGCTCTCGCCGTCACGTGCTCCGGCGGCGTGGGCGTTTTGCAGCAGATGCACCAGGCGGCGGTTTGGGACGTCCCGATGATCGCCCTGGACGATTCTGGCCGCGTTTCTGACATCTGGATGAAGCTGTGGCTGAGGCGAACCGCGGAGAAGTTTAACGCGGACAAGACGCACAAGCTGATAAGGAAAAAAATCGGATACAACAGAGGCGTTGAGAGCGCGCACATGGTTCGCGAGATTTTGAAGAAGGGATCGCTCATGTTGCATTCCATCAAGAGTGACGACTCCAGTGCGCTCGAGCGGCTGTTCCGAATTGAACTACAAGGGGACCAACTCATCGAGACGGCACATCGCAGGATCAAGTCCTACAGGAGGACGATCAAGGAGTACAAGGTGTGGAAGCCTAAGCTGATGCTGGCCACGATTTTCTTCGGGTTGGCAGCCACGCTCGCCTCTGTCTTTGTCAGCAATCTCGACAGCATGGGCCTCGGGTCAGGGGACCACTCGACGGCTAGTACGGGCTTGAAATGGATTGCTGTTGGCGCTCCCGCGGTACTGATCATTCTCAACAACATCGAGAACTTTGTGAACTTCAACAACATGCTGATCATCGCAGAGCGCGCCAACGGGAAAGTTGAAAGTTTGCTGTTCATTTATCGCTTGAGGGCGTTGTACTTCAGCGACAGTTTCATCGATCGCAAGAGCAAGTTGGACAGGCAACGACAGAAAATCGAAGCATCCCTGGAAAAGCAACGACAGATGGAGGCCTTGAGGCTTGGGAATCGAAAGATGCTACAGCAAATGAGGGGTGACGCTGATGACGACGACGAAAGCGAAGAAGAAGATCCGGACAACAAGCCGGATGAGGATGATCAGTCCACCGGCGACGTCATTACTCGACGCCAGGCAGCACTCGCCGATCAACTCGAGAAGATCAACTACGACTTCTCCGAGTCTGGGGCGATTCTGTCCGAACTGTCGAGTGTCTTGGACAAGGGGCGGAAGGATGAGATTAAGAAAAAGGGCACCGGAAAAGCGAAGGAGCTCACGGCAATGCAGCTGCACAGAAGACGCGTCCCCAGCAAGTCCAGAGCGCAGAAGGTGGTCACCCCGGGTGGTAACGATCCAACGACGGCGGAGGTTAGCGACGACGACCTCGACGACTCGGGGGGAAGGCTCGGCGCGCTCGACCTCGACATGTTGAGCCCCATCGCGGTTGCCACGCCGTGGGCGGCGAGGATGGACGAGGCGGCCAGGAACATGGACGCCAACATGCAGCGCGGCATCGACGCGACGAACAGCGAGATTCAGGGTCGCAGTGGGCAAACGTTCGGCGGTCAGTCTTTCGGAGGTCAAACCGTTCTCGCCGGGCAGAGCATCGGCACTCCGGCTCGGCGGCTGGAAGGTGACTTTGGTGGCGCATTGGGCATGATGAGTCCCGGCGGGATGATGAGTCCAGGCACTCCCGCAAAGCTGAAGAAACTGGGAAGCAGTCAGCTCATGCTGGTGGATAATATCGTCAAGGGTGCCAAGGCGAAACGCAGGAGTGTCTCGGCGTATCTCGCTGCTGAGGCTGATGCGGTCGACAAGCAGATTCACGAGTTCATGGCGGATGCGGCAAAGGAGGCTGAAAATATGGACGTCGCCCGTTTCATCGTGGAACTGGCCAAGGCGACCAAGTCAGACGTTCTGACATTCATCACCGAGCAGGCTGCGTCAGAGGGGTGGACGGTCCCGCAGTACATATTCTTGCAGGCGGCGAAGGCTGGGTGTGGTGAAGGGCCGAGCGGTTGGCAGGAGTTTGTCGAAAAGCTAGCGCAGACGGCTCAGCTCGAGCGCGCGAAGTATACCGAGTTGATGGCCGCGGCAAGTGGGGTATCAGTGTCCCAATATATGGAACAGAAGACAGCTGAAATGGCTAGAGCGGCAAATATGACCGTTCCACAGTACCGTCGACATCAGCTCCGCTTGCAGGGCCAGATGCAACAGGCTCAGGGCGCGATTGCCGGGGCTCAACATTTTGCCTTGGATATTCCAGGGCAGAGCTTTCAGACGCCGGGCGTGAAGGCGCCAAAAGGCAAACTGCCGCAGTACACGACCCCGCAGGTGGGAGCGATAAAGAAACCGCGAGTTCCTAAAACTCCCGTGCAATCGCTGTTATTGTCCGTCATGTCCCCGCTCGCTAAAAAGTCGGGCAAGGTTCATGCGGAGGGGGCGTCGAAGCTCGATAGGCTGCAGAGCAAGCACGGAGGAATTGCATCAATTTTCCATCAACAACTCACCAGGTCGAAGGACAGGGCGAAAGCAGAGCTGCGAGATTTCGAGGACAGTGGGTTGGCGACTATCAGCACGAGGGACTACGTCCGCTACCGCCTCTCCATTCAGCTGAGGAGATTCCGCGAGAAATACACACTTCTTCATTTCTATTCGGTGATAGTGCAAATCTGCAACTACGTGTTATCGGCTGTGGGATCCATCCTCGCTACGGTGGGAAGGCCAGAGTGGGTCGCCATCACCGTCGCGTTCAGCACGGCACTGCAGGGATGGCTCAGGCAGAACCGCATCGAGGAGAGGCGGCTCGCGTTCCGCAAAGCAGCCGCCGAGCTCGCCGACGCGAGGATGAAATGGGAAGCTGTTCCCGTGGAGCACCGAGCGATGCAGAGGAGTATCGACCAGCTCGTGTTTAGGGTCGAGTCCGCGATCGTGAGCGTGGTCGATCCCCTCCCGACGCAGGTGGTGTGCCCGAGCCTGGAATCTCTCCTTCTCCCCACGGAAGAAATCGAGGGACTCGACGAGATCGTCAACAAGGATGGGAAACAGAGATGAATTGTTACCTCGATGCTACGCTAGACTACGCCTCCTCCCACTCCGCCTTGACCCCCCTCGTCCCCTCCTCCTCATCCGTCTCATCCTTCATATCCACGTACTTGAACTGATCCTCGTCGAACACCCCCGCGCTCAGCGCGGCACCCACTCCCGCGGCGGCCAGCCCGCAGGCGCACAGGAGGACGAACATCCCAAACTCGTCACCGTCGCCGGACCCGGACCGGACGGTGCCGATGCACGCGGGGACGATCGCGCACGCCAGGTTGATGCAGCACGCCACCACACCGCCCCCGAGTGACATCAGATCGTTGGGGCACACGCCGGGGAACGACGCCCACGTGAGCTGGTTACAGAACGCGTACGCCACGCCCAACGTCAACACGAAAAACAACGGCGAGCCGCCGAACCCGAGCCCGAGGTGGGACGCCGCGATCGTCGCCGCGCCGCACGCGTACCAGCGTTGGCATCGTGCGAACGTGAAGTGGAACCGGTCCACGGCGACGCCGATGGGCACCGAGAGGATGCACAGCGCGAGCTCGGGGATCAACATCAGCATGCCGGCTCGATCGATCGAGTACCTGTGTTTTCGTTGTAAAAATCCGGCGCCGTAGAGCCAAAAGGGAACCACCGCGCCGTACATGCACGCGCTTCCCCCGGCGTACACCCAGAACTTGGTCGGAACCGAACGAATCGCGTGCAGCGCGGCGCCCGCGGCGCTGAGTCCATCCGGCGGCGCCGAGGACGCCGCCGTGGTCATCACGCCGGGGTCCACCGCGTCGCGAGCGTCGTTCTCCGGATGCTCACAGGATGCGCCCGGATGCTCCTGCCCCTCGGGAGGTAGCCCCAGCGTCGCGTTCGCCCTTCCCGTCGCGATGCGATTCACCGCCACCGCGAGGGGTAGCGCGCACCCGGCCACCAGCGCGCACGTCCAGAACACCGCCCTCGCTCCGTCGCCGCCGTCGCCGCCGTTTTCCCGGTACATGATGGGTAACAAACCAAAGGCTGCGACCGACCCGAGCCTCAGGACGCCGTTGATGAACCCGCTGACGGTTCCCCATCGGCCCGGTAACAACTGCGGTATGAATCCCAGTGGGGTCATATCGACAGCCTCGTACACAGCCCCGGCGATGCCCCTACCCGCGAGGAGCGTCGGGAAGGATCCTCGCTCTGCTCCCACGGCGGCGACGAAGTTGCCGAGCGCCGAGACGATGCACACGCCGACGAAGACGACGACCGACGGCACGCCGCCTTGGCTCTTGGGCACCGCGCTGAGCAGACCGAGCAAGAGGGGCACGATGGACGACGGGAGAAAGTACATCGCGGTCATCGTGGAGTATCGCTCGGGTGTGACGTCGAGTTTCGGGTCGACTCGAAGTTGCTCCTCGACGACCCCAGGGGCGTCTCTGTTGAAGTGGTTGCACGCCATGACGATCGCGAGCAGTATTGAACATGCGACGCCCTTGCGCAGGTGCGGGGGGATCGGCGTGGGACGCATGGTACGACCCGACCGCCCCCTCCCCGCGCCTCGTGGGTGTGTCGACGGAAAAAGCGCGATGATGATCAACGCTTCGAGATTCTCGTATGGCCTTTGTTCGTCGGGTCACTAATATTGTTTTCCCGTTAACCCTCCTAACTGTTTGCCTATACGAAAGACGCGTAATTGTACCTCATCAGAAAAAGGATGGAGCGAGCCTCGTCAGCAATCTCCCCGAAGCGTCACTTTTTGCTGCGCGAATGGCGCTCCAACCCTTCGACCTTCCCGCGTCCACGCGCTCGGCCAAGCCAGGATCCATGGCGCCCTTCGGCAGCAGGGTTCCTCTGGCCGAGCCGTCGTGGTACCAGAACCTCAACACGCCGTACTACAACGCCAGCCACGTCGCCTGGCGCGCCAAGCTCCGCGACTTTTTCGAGAAGGAGGTTGAGCCGAGTGAGTAACGAAATATCCTCCCGCGCCCCAGATCTCGACGTGGACCGCGTCGGACGTGCCGCACCCTCCCGACCCGGGTTTGGAAGCGCTCCAAACGAGCCGCGCTCGGAACACCATGCGCGCTCGACCCGCCTCCGCCAACCCCGAGCGCCACACGCGCGTGATGCGCCCCGAACCGGAAAAGGGTTTCGGCCGCCCCTCGAGTTTAACAACGCCGCCCGAGAGGTTTTTTTGAGAGAATTGAGTCCTGACTTCGCCCTCCCTTTCCGTCATTTCCCACCATTTCTTTCTCAGTCGTCGACGACTGGGATAAGCAGGCGTCCCAGAACAACCACGCCGCGTGCGGCGACTACGTCAAGCGCATGTACGCCAAGTCCGCCCACTACGGCATCCTCCCCGCGTGCGTCGGCAAGCCCTGGCCGGCCAAGTACACCACCGCCGCCGAACCCGAAGGGTACGACTACTTCCACGAGCTCATCAACGTCGACGAGGGCACCCGCGCGGGCGGCGGCATCGCGTGGGCCATGATGGGCGGCCTGGGCATCGGCATGCCCCCCGTCATCAACTTTGGCATCCCCGGCGACAGATCGCTTCAGGACCGCGTCATCAGAGAGTGCCTCGCGGGCGAGAAGATCATCTGCCTCGGCATCACCGAGCCCGGCGCCGGTAGTGACGTCTCTAACCTCGCGTGCACCGCCGAGGACAAGGGCGACCACTGGCTCGTCAACGGCAACAAGAAGTGGATCACCAACGGCATCTACGCCGACTACTTCACCGTAGCCGTGCGAACCGGCGGCCCCGGGTCCGCGCACAAGGGCCTCTCCATGCTCCTCATCGAGCGCGACTCATCCCCGGGCATCACCACGAGCAAGATGGACTGCATGGGCGTGTGGCCCAGCGGTACCACCTACATCGAGTTCGACAACGTCAAGGTTCCCAAGAAGAACGTCGTCGGGAAGGTCGGCGACGGGTTCAAGCAGATCATGTACAACTTCAACCACGAGAGGTGGCTCCTCGCCGCGCAGGCCGCGAGGATGGCCAGGACCTGCGTCGAGGAGTCCATCGCGTTCGCGCGGTCCAGGCGCACCTTCGGCAAGTTCCTCATCGAGCATCAGGCGATCCAGCACAAGATCGGCGAGATGGCGAGGCAGTGCGAGGGCCTCCAGGCGTGGCTCGAGAACGTCACGTTCCAGATGAACACAATGTCCAAGGAGGAGCAGAACCGCAAGCTCGGCGGGCACATCGCGCTCCTCAAGCTCTCCTCCTCCAGGGTCGCCGAGTTCTGCGCGTCCAACGCCATGCAGGTCCTCGGCGGCGCCGGGTACACCCGCAGCGGCAAGGGCACCAAGGTTGAGCGCATCTACCGCGAGGTCAAGGCGTACGCCATCCCGGGCGGCAGCGAGGAGATCATGCTGAACCTCGCCGCCGGTCAGTTTGGGTTCGTGACGCGCAGGGCGCCGGACCCGAGGGACAAGGTCATCAAGCAGCTCAAGGAGGAGCTCAAGCGCGTCCAGTCCAAGATGTGATTGATGAACACGTCGTATCGTACAGCCACCACCTCTGCCGTCGCCAAAACAAGGCGCCAATGTTGTAAATATGATTCTATAGCACTACACGATTTTATATAACTGATTGAACTATGTAAAAATTATATTTACTATTAATATCTTAGTTATGGGCTTTTAGGGAGATGCAAGTCCAGAAAAATGCCGCGGGTGTTTCACGGCGAGCCATTCTTTTAACGCCCGCGGCCGATGGCGACCACGGGCGACGCGAGGGAGGCGGAGCCCCTCCTGGGAGGGGGCGATACGGGCGCGCCCGCGTCGTGGTGGCACAGGGGTCGCGGCAGGGTCACCGCGCTGGTCGCCGGCGCGACCTTAGTGCTCCTCGGGGTGTGCGCGGGATCCGCGGGTACGGCGATGCCCGCGGTGCTCTCCCGGCTGGGCGATTCCTCCGACGCGGCGTCTGCGCCGACGTACCCGGCCGCGGAGACACCGCCGCTGTTGGACCCCCTGGTATCGTTCAACACGCCGAGGTGCCGTCAGACGCGCGCGTCGCTCGCGCGGGTGACCAACCACGACGGCGACGTCGTGGTCATCCCCGAGCTCCGCGCGGTGTACGTGGACATCGTGAAGGCCGCGTCCGAGTCCATCCGCTCGGCGCTCGAGGACAACTTCCACGCCAGCTGGAGCGCCGACTTGGGACAGTACAAACATCCAGTCAGCGGACGGCCCCAGCGGAGCAGCACCAGTTACCTCACCGACGACGTCCTCGCCAACTACACCTTCTTCACCTTCGTCCGGGATCCCAACACCCGGTTCAGGTCGTCGTACGAACAAGCCATCTGCAGGGAGCGGTGCACGCTGTGCACGGCGCGGGGCGCGGGGACCATGTTCACGCCGACCATCTCGGAGATCACCGCGTTTCTCCAAGGTCGGCTCATGCACTTCTACGGCGACATCGCGCTCAGAGGGGAGCGGAGCGATGAGATCACCCTGCAGGAGGCGTGGGTGGACGAGCACTTCGAGTCGCAGATCTTAAGGCTGAGCGGCGCGACCAAGGACGGGTCGCCGGTGCCGCTGAATTTCGTCGGGCGGGTGGAGAGCTTCGAGCACGACTGGGCGCGGCTCATGGACCACCTCGGGGTGAAGGAAGGGGACCCGAGGCGGGTCACGCCCGGCCACCAGGAGCATTCGTGCGACATACCGGAGCGAGGTAAGGTTGTGCAGAGGCAGCGCGAGTCGCCGGTGACGACGCTGGAGAAGGTGGCGGTCGCGGCGCTGTACCACGACGACTTCGAGTGCCTGGGGTACCACAAGCCGAAGATTTGAGCCGTAGCGGGAGGAGACGCCATTAGGGCATCATTAGCATTCCACATTGTAGTAGCAGAGCCGAGTGCTTGCGTCGCAGACTTTTCACCCAGCCACTTCTGCCTGTTTTTTGAGGACGGAGATTTCTCTGAGATTTCCCTTAGGGGTTTGCGCACATCGATCCGGGTCGCGGGATCCCGATGGCTTCATGGAAGGATGGGTTGAAAGATCGCGAGGGGACGGTGACACAGCTCGCATGCGTCATGATGTCCTCCCAGAACCCGCCCTACTCCGCGGAGGTCCTAGAGGAGGCGCGCAAGACGGCGAGGAAGTTCGAGGTTGGGTTTGTTAGCAGGAGCAAGAGCGCGAAGGAGTACGCGAGCAAGGTGGCCGCCAAGAAGGGAGATCTGATCAAAAAGATCCTCAACGGAAAGATACCCGAGGGGGTGCAGAAGGAGAACTACCAGGAGGCGATCGCCACCGCGGCGATGCTCGACAAGGCGGCGGCCAAGGTGGAAGCCGAGGCGAAGATCGAGGTGAAACCCGAGGTGAAGCCCGAGGTGAAGGTGGAGGAGAAGCCCGAGGTCAAGACCGAGACCGCGCCCATGGACGTGGATCCCCCGCCGCAGCCGGCTCCCCCTCAGGCACCCGTCATCCAGCGACAGCCGTCCGACACCGCAGCCGCCATGGCGCAGGCTGAGAAGGAACCCCTCATCAAGACGATCCTTCGCAGGGTACTCGAGCGCCACGAGATCAAGTACCACCTCTCGACCCTGGAGCTGGACGACGCCAAGAAGAAGTATTCCGCCAAGGCTGCCTCCGCGGTGTCGCACGCGATGAAGAAGTACCACGAGCAGCTGGAGGCGAGGAACGCGAAGCTCCCGCCCGCGCAGCGCAAGCCGGGCCTCGGTGAAGCCGCCCTCATCGATCACATCACCAACGGGGCGCACAAGATGCTCGTGGCCAAGCTGAAGGAGGCGCAGGAGCCCAAACAGGAGCCGCCGCCGCCGCCGATACCCAAGCCCGGTGACGCGTCGTTCGTGCCCGCCGCGCGTCCCCCCGGGATGGAGGGCAAGAACTTCGAAGAGTTGGTGGGGTACTGGAAACGACTGGGCGAGCTTCGGGTCGCGTACCTACCCCGGGTCAGGCAGACCCTCCCGCTGCTCCAGAAGTACGCCAGGGGCGCGGGGCCCGTGGCGGTGAACGCGGGGAACTTCGCCCGGATGACGGAACAGACGCTCATTCCCTTGTTGTCGCAGACGGCGGATGAGCCGATGATGTCGGCCAAGTTCACGGCGGACGAGCTCGCGGCGCTGGAGGGACACGTGAAGAAACTGGTGGCGCTCGCGGGTGGCCGCGGTGTGAACGAGGTGCCCGCGCCGGCACCCGTCGCCCCCAAGCCCGCACCGGTGGACGAATCCGCGGGCGACAACAAGAGGAAGCGCGACGGTGAAGAGGGTGACGAGGATGACGGCGAGGACGGGGAGCGAAAGCGGGCCAGAACGGAGCCCGAGCCGGAGCCGAAGCCCGTCCCGCGCGTTCCGTCCGCGTTCACCGGTCTCACGTCATGCGCGCCGGAACACATAGACGCGCAGCCCGCGCCCCCGATGCCGGCGTCGCTCGATGGTAAGTCGACGAAGAAGCCCCAGGGGAAGAGCGGTGGCGACGGCGGCGGGTGCCCAGTCGCCGTCGAGGACGGCGGGTCCGTGACCGCGGTGCTGTACTCGAGCGACGACGTTGGGTACTGGGCGCCGGGTGGGGACTTATTGCGGCGCGCGCTGGAGGGGGAACCGTGGGGGGGTAAGTCCGCGGCGCTGTTCAAGTCATTCGACGAACTGAGGGAGATTTACGGCGCATCCGCGTGACGTAAACGCGTTCTTAATACCAATAGCTAGCTCTAATATGATAACGTCGACGACGACTGTTACGCCTGGTCCGGCACGTACGGCTTGTCCGGCGCGTGCATCCACACGTGGTCTCTCAGCTGCTGCGGCGAGATGCGCGTGATCTCGTCCACCTTGGCGCCCGAGCGGTAAAACGAAAACGTGGGGGTGAACCTGATGTCCTTGCCGGTGTCGGGGAGGGTGTCCACGTCCGCGAGGACGAAGTGCGCCTCCGGGTGCCTCCGCGCCGCCGCGCCAAACTCCGGGAGCATCATCGGGCAGTGCTTACACCACGCGGCGCCGTACTTGACCACCACCAGCGCGCCGTTCTTGCCCTTCTCCCACAGCGTCCGGCCGAACTGATCCTCCCCGCGCACCGCGCTCAGGTTGCCGCCGGCGTCGGGCATGCCCCCGATCGCACCGCCCATCTTGGCGGCCATGGCGGACAGCACATCGTTCGCCGCCGCATCGTGGGCCGCTTTGTCAGCCATCGTGGTCGTCCGATCGCCGCGCTGTCCGATGTGAGGAAACCCTGAGAAAGCGTGCGGCCTCGCTTTTTTCCAACTCGGCTGCCCGACACTTCACCGCGCACCGATGTCCGACATTGACTACGACGCGTGCCTCCTCGCCGCCGAGTGCGCGGCATGGGCCGCCGGGGACGAGATCAAGGCGGCGTGGGACGCTGAACGCGATGTCGAGTACAAGGGTACCGTCGATCTGGTGACGGCGACGGATAAGAAATGCGAGGACCTCATCTTCGACATGCTCCAGGCCAAGTTCCCGACGCACGCGTTCGTCGGGGAGGAATCCGTCGCGGCGGCGGACGGCAAGCTCCCGGAGATCGGCGAGGGACCCACGTGGTTCGTGGATCCTCTCGACGGCACCACGAACTTCGTCCACTCGTTTCCCTTCTCGTGCGTCTCCATCGGGCTCGCGGTGAACAAAAAGCCCGTCGTCGGCGTCGTGTTCAATCCCATCTCCAACGAGTGCTTCACCGCGGTCGTGGGCGAGGGCGCCAAGCTCAACGGCAAATCGATCAACGTCAGCAAGGTATCGGACCTCGGCAAGGCTCTGATCGGAACGGAGATCGGCGTCAGCAGGGACGCCGCCACCGTCGACGCCATCATGGGGAGGGTGAGAGCCTGCGTGGAGAACGCGCGGTCGCTCCGATGCTCGGGCTCGTGCGCGATGAACATGGTGGGCGTCGCCATGGGACGCCTGGACGGCTTCTACGAGATCGGGTTCGGCGGCCCGTGGGATTGCGTGGGCGCGGCGGTGATCGTGACGGAGGCTGGCGGGGTGGTGTGCGATCCAAGCGGGAAGCCGTTTGAGCTCACCGCCAGACGGGTGCTCTGCGGCAACCAGGCCATCGCGCCGGCGCTGACGAAGGTGCTGAGCGCGATCCCGGACGGACCGCTCGAGCCGCAGAAGCCATAAGTGGTGATTGGGCGTGTGAGAGTATTAGACGCGTTGTGATTCATTTCGTTTCGTTGAAAGTGCCCGTCGGGCTCGTGCGTGTTTACTACGAGTGCTTCCCGACCCGTCGCTTCATCGCGCACACGCTCGTCTGCAGGAACGTCTCCAGCAGCCCGGCGCACGTGTACACCCCGCCGAGTAAGGCGCACATGCCGAGGATCCAGTCCAGTAGCGGCTTGGTCACCTCCTTCAGCACGACGCTCATCGGTGACACGTCGTAGGAGAACTTGATCATGGGCCCGTCGACGTGCTGGTCCGGATCGCCATCCGCGGATAGCGGAGGGTTGAGCCTGAACCTGTTGCTGTTGAACGTGTACTCGTACAGCTGCACAGCCTCGCCCTCGAGGGGCTGGAACTTGCGCGAGACAACCTTGAGGTAGTGCTCGTGCACCGTGTTGGGTTCGTCCGAGCTGAAGGTTGCCTGGTCCCCGGCGGCGAACCGACCGCCGAGGTCCTTCGGGACTCGGTTCCACACCCGTCGCAGGTTACGGGGCACGTAGGAAGGACGCCCGGGGACGTGCTTGCCGAACGACAGGTGCTTGACCGTGTGCGTCATGTTGATCACGTCGGGGTTGAGGTTGTGCCCCATGGAGTGCGGGGTGACGTAGAACGCACCGGGCACGCGGTTGACCCTGAAGCTGCCGTCGATGACGCATCCGCTGGTGCGAATCTGACCGCCCAGCGACCTCGCCGCCCGAGTCATCTCCGCAGCCTTCATCCCGGCCGCCCGAGCGTTCGCCTCGCTGAACTCGTCATCGTACGACGACTCGGCTTTGGCGTCGGCGACGGACTGCACCTGGTCCAGTGCCTTGAGGGCGTAGGCGGCGATATCCTCGGCGGACCTCACGCCGTGGTAGGCTTCAAACTGGAGCTGCGGCGGCTCGACGACGGCGAGGTCCGCGCTCGCGGCGTCGTCGCTCGCCGTCGATTTCTTTGACGACTTTGGAATATCCACGGGGTGTAACGAGCCGGCGCGGTACACTCGTATGGTCGGGAACGCCTGCACGTGCTGCTCCTTGCACAGATCCTTGTTGCTGTCGACGGTGCAGTCTACCGTCGCGAGGGCGGCCGCGAGTCGAGCGCGCTTGCCCCTTCGCAGCTCGCTTCGCACCAAGTCCGCGGCGTGCTCGTATATGGGCGCGAGCCTCTGGCAGTGCGAGCACCACGGGGCGTGAAACGCGACGAGGAGAACCTTATGCGCGCGGATCATCCGTTCGAACGTGGCGCCGGTTACCTCGTACGCTATCCTCCGGTTGCCGTAGTGGTCGAGATCGGTCGTCTCGCCGTACTCTGGCTCCCGCTGTGACTCGCGACCGGCGGACGCGTGCTCGACTCCGAGGTACCTGGACGCTCCCATGCTATGCTTGTATATGGACTCGCCGCTTATGTTGAAGTGCCTGGTGCCGAGGGCGTCGATGACGTCGACGGTGGCCCACTCGCACGACAGCGCGGGGAGCTCCAGCTTGAAGTTTATTTGGAACTTGGCGTCCTCGGTGTGGTCGACGGCGATGTCGGTCCTGGTGTTCACGGTCCACAGCACCCGCAGCTGCATGCCGAACAAGGACACGAAGAGGAACATGAGGACAATGGAGAAGATTCCGCCGAGGTACGTGCCCTCGGCGAGCTCTCTGGGCATTTTCGCGTACAGGTCCACGCTCTTGAGCGCGCCCCCGACGCCGTCCCGCCCCGAGGCGCCTACGGTGAAGCCGCTGCCTGTCGATGTTTTGCGCAGAAGTATCGGCATCGCGACGTCCTCACTTCACTCCCGCGCGTGCGTATCGCGCTCCCGCGCGTCTCGATAAGTGCGCGCGCGTGCGATACTCCCCGGGCTCGGTCGCACAAACGAGAGTTTCGAGGTGACGAGGTTAAAAGTTTTTGGCGATGTTTTTGGCCATGGATTATTATTGACCGCGGTCCTCACGGAGTCTGCTCCTCCAGCTTCACCTGAACCCCCGGCCGTATGCACTTTTCCCACACGTGCGCAGCCTCTTCCCTCGACGACGGCAACACCCTCCGGGCCACCCGTCCCTCGTTCCTCTCACCGTCGTAGAACTTGAACATGAACGTGTTGCTCACCTCCGAACACATCGACTCCGGCTTGGTCACCAGCGCCTCCACCTCGACGTCCACGACGGGACGCCCGCACGATGTCTGCGCCGAGTGCAGGACCCTCGCGCGCACCCTCATCAGGTCCCCGACCTCGACCGG
>Ga0115572_10001658_pt1 | contig 18015 bp, 16 predicted proteins | sample COGITO_mtgs_1206_FD_88681 | JGI IMG/M metagenome (GOLD analysis project Ga0115572, IMG submission 88681) | Pelagic marine microbial communities from North Sea - COGITO_mtgs_120607 | ecosystem: Environmental > Aquatic > Marine > Epipelagic | place: Germany:Helgoland, sampling site Kabeltonne... | reverse complement strand
TTCAAATTGCTTCATCGTTTGATGAAACAAATCTTTTCCGTGTAAGCGCGCGTTGTATAACGCACCTTTGCAGCTAAAGATAAATAAGCTCGCTAATGCACGCGGATTTTGATTAGCTGTGAATTCTTTATGCTTAATACCCTGCTTTATTACAGTTGTTACCCAATCAAGTTCATAGTCATCCAAAGCTTTTAAACGTTCTTTTATTGGTTCTGGAAGTTTATTTAGATCGCTATAAAAAGCGCTAATAGGGCAGAGTTTTTGTTCGTTAAGGCTGTGTTTTGCCGCAGCGCGAATATAACGTTCTAACTTATTCCAGTTTGATGTAGCTTTGCTATCAAAGTGGGCTAGCCCTAGCTCCAGCCAATTTTGGGTCCAATCACAAAGTGCTATACCTAAGTCTATTTTTTTAGGGAAGTGATGGTGAACGCTGGCCTTGGTGATTCCTAGATGACGAGAGATATCTAGGTAGCTAAAGCCCTCAAAGCCATCGGTACGTAGCATATCAGCAGAAAACTCAATAATTTGCTCGCGAGTGCTTAGGTGTTTAATGCTAGCGATTGTTTTAGTGTTCATAGTTTTTAGTGCTGATTAAGATGATGATTAACAGCCTACCTACTGGTAGGTAGGCTGGTCAATAATAGAATTGTAAAGGTAGGTAACTGTTCTGGAGGGATAAACTGTATTTGAGCTTCTGGGCTACTCAGACCAATACCAGCTAGTGATGTTATAGCGATATAGGTTTGATGACTCAGCATTAAGCTTTGCTACCCAGTGCTCAGATCCCTTTGAAGAGGGATCAAATAATACGCAGCGATTATATAAAGGAACAATGCGGATAGGGTTTTCGTTATTACCAATAAAAACCAACTCACCTCCTGCTTCATAATCATCTTTCCAGTCTTTGTTTAAATATAGCAACATGCAAACTTCTCTTCCTGGAGAATCATCCGCATGTTGTTCAACAAAATCTTTTGTACTTAAGCGAAAGTAATTGGTATTGATTTCAGGTGTGGCGACATTTAAATCAGTTAAGGAGACATTAAATATACGGGACAGTAGTGACATAAATTCATCCCCGCGCAAAAATGATAAAAATTCTTGCGCAATATCTGAATTAGGTAAAGAGTATTTATCTCTATTCCAAACATCGCGTTGAACAAAGCGTTCATTCTTATGAGTATTCTGCCATTGGTCATCATCAACATATAAAGCAGAATAGGTATGTTTTTGAGTTATCCAAGCATTAGGTTGCTGCAATGCATTTATAACCTGATCTAGCTTTATTTCATTAAATAAGTGATCAATGACAATGTAGTTAGGACAGGATGCTAATAACGATTTTCTATAGGACTCTAGTGAGAAAAGTGAGGCTTTTTCTTTATTTAACCAAGAGGAGTATCTTGGGTTTAAAAAATCTTTTCTAAGTTTTCTTGCCATTACAATAAGTAGCGCTTTATTTTTTATGAAGTATCATTTTATCGTAATTCATATACGATTATTTAGCCATAGGGTCATTATCTTCGTAAATTACCTGATTTCGACCATTATCTTTTGCTGCATATAAGTAGTCGTCTGCTTGTTGCAGTAATGTTGACCCACCTTCAAAATGAGATGGGGTGCATGCTGCTACACCTATGCTAATAGTTACTGACAATTGTTTATCTTCCCACTCTATTTTTGTTTCTTCTATTTTCTTTCGAACATGTTCAGCAACTAAGAAGGCGCCTCCTTTATTGGTGTTTGGCAGTAATACAGTAAACTCTTCTCCTCCATAGCGGAAAATAGTATCACTGGGTCGATTTAAATTCTTCTTTATCGACTCTGCTACTTTTCTTAAAACTTCATCACCAGCTTGATGGCCATATTGATCATTAAATTTTTTAAAATGATCGATGTCTAAGATAAACAGTGCGATAGAGGTTCTGCTTCGGCAGGATCGGCGGTATTCAATAGGAAACTTATAGTCAAAATAATTACGATTTCTAATTTGAGTCAAAGAGTCTGTTATAGATTTTTCATGTAATTGATTATTGATTACTTCAAGTTCATCTGTGCGCTCTCGAACTTTATTGTCGAGTTCTTCATTTGCTTTTTTTTGCACTAGAAGCATGTACTCTTGTGCTTTAATGCGAATTTTTCTTTCGCTGTTTATTCTATCGGCTAATCCCAAAGCTAATAATAGGGCCTCAAGAACGGCGCCTATTTCTACAGCATGTTCTGTTAAATTGTTAACAGGAAGTGCCCCAAATTTCTGAGCAATATATAAAACATATCCAACTAATACTGCTGACCAAGCAATAATGAAAATCAAAACTTCTCGCCTGCGTTGTTTGAACCACTCTTGGAATGTAGAAAAAATAGCAATCAGTGCAGTAATTAGCCCGATAGTTGCTATGATCTGAATCATTACTGAATACGGTGCAAAAAGAGAAATTAATGAGGTCATGAGTGCAAATATTGCAATGCTCATTAGAATTTTATGTAGGGTGGGGTGAATATCTTTGAGGCGTAAAAAATTCGCAACAAAAATGATCGCAGAGTAAACGATAGAACCAGCAAAAAATGCTATGGATATCTGATTTAATTCTGGATTATTGGGCCATAAATAGCGATAAGCTAGGCCATGACTGCTAGCCATTAATAAAATAAAACAACTGAGATATATTACATAGTATAAATAACTTCGGACACGCACCATTAAAAAAATGATAGCGTTGTATATCAGCATGCTAATCAGTACTGCATAAAATGCCCCTCTGATTGCATTTTCAGCACCGACTGTCTGCCAGTAATCACTCTCATTTTGCAGGGTAAGTGATAACTGCAATGAGCTTGTCGTTTGGAGGCGTATATAAATAACATGGGGCTTATTGTTTGTAATAGAAATAGGAAACGCAAAAGAAAGATCATCAACTGGGCGTTGTGAAAATTTTAGGAAGTCACCACTGTGATATTCTTCTACTAATTCTGAACCAGAAAGTAGGTATAGATCTATGTGATCAAGAAGAGGGTATTTACTACGTAAGAACCAAGTTTTTTCCGACGGAGGAATATTTTTTATTATTATTCGAAACCAGTAGTGATCTTGAGTAAAACCAAAATTTAAGTTCTGTGATAAAGATTTTTCCCAGGTGGAGTCATCAAGTTGCCTGACTTCCTCTAGGGAAGGGTTTTCTTGAAACTTTATATATTCTATTCGCCCTAGATAATCTGACTCTTGACCATTCACAGGGATAGGCTTAGCCTGCGTGGTGACTGCTGTGCCTAGAAAAATGCATAGAATGCCGAGCAGTTTAAGCATATGTGTTTAATATCGTATGTGTATTAGATACTTAAAGTATAGATGGAAATGTGCAGAACTGTTATCGGTTGAAGGAAGTATTAAAATATTTTACATCATCTGCACTCGAGACTTGATCTCGACCCCGATTTTTCGCTAGATATAGGGCGTTATCAGCCTGTTTTAATAACACTAGCTCACCTTGTAAGTGACTAGGAATACAGGATGCCACTCCAATGCTAATAGTAATAGACAGTGTTTTACCTTGCCATTGAAATGGCATGGCTTTTACATGCTTTCTTATACTTTCTGCGATGGTGTATGCACCCTCTTTAGGTGTTGATGGAAGTAAGACACTAAACTCCTCTCCTCCATAACGAAATGCTGTGTCACCAGGGCGGTTAACAATATTCTGTATAGCGGCTGCAACCCTTCTTAGTACTTCATCACCTGCTTGGTGTCCGTAATTATCATTGAATTTCTTAAAATGATCGATATCGAGCATCAGTAATGACACCTCTGACTTCTCTCTATATGCGCGGCGATATTCAGCGGTGAGCTTATAATCGAAATAGTGTCTGTTTTTAATCTGAGTTAATGAATCGGTTATTGATGCCGTTTGTAATTGATTGTTTATAGTTTTTAGCTCAGCTGTTCTTTCTTGAACTTTTCTATCGAGTTTATCATTTGCTAAGCGCTGAACTTCAAACAATTTCTTTTGTGCTTCCATGCGGGTTTTACGCTCGGTATTTATTCTTTCAGCCAGACCCAGTGATAATAATAAAGCAACTGCGACACCACCTATTTCAATAGAATATTCTGTAAGGGTGTTAATAGGTAAGGCTCCAAATTTTTGAGCGGAATATAATATAAAGCCCGTTAACATACTTATCCAGGACAGTATGAAGGTGATGATTTCTCGTTTTCTGTTATAAATAACGGCATGAAGAGTGATTAATATAGCAATTGCAGCGATGACAGCAGTAAGGATAGTAGATGCTTGTGCCATTGATGAATAAGGAAAAAATAGCGATAGAATAGAACAAAGTCCTCCAAGCTTGGCAAACGTTATGATGACCTTATTAGCGCTTGGGCTCACCTCTTTTAGACGTAAGAAATTAGATGTAAATAGAGTAGAGGTGAGTATTAATAGGCCAATTATAAAAGTTAAGGAAAATTCATTAATTTTAGGCGTGTTAGGCCAAAACAATTTAAATGCCCAGCCATGCATGTTTGCCATAAGTAGTGTGAAGCTAGTCAAGTACAATACGTAGTAAAGATATGCCCGCTCAAGGAGGATGAAAAAGATAAAAGCATTATAGAAAATCATACTTAATAACACAGCATAGAAAACAGCCCTTATTGTGTTTTCTCGCCATATATCTTGCCAAAAATCACTTTCGTTACGAAGAGATAGTGATAATTGTAGCGAGCCTGCAGTATGTACGTGCATATAGAGTGTATATTCGTTATCGCTCCTTATGTTTAGCGGGAATATCAAAGAAGGGTGATCAACCGGTCTGTGGTTAAAAGGAAGTGCATCACCGATATGAAACTCTTGTAACAAGGCTGAATCTGAGAATAAGTATAGGTCTAACGTATCAAGCAGGGGATATTTGCTCCTTAGAAAATAAGGAGTATCAGAAGCTGTTAAATTATCCAGAGTGAGCTTAAACCAGTAGTGATCTTGAGAGAATCCAATATTGATATTCTTCGTATGACTGGTTTTCCACTGTGACGGCGCGATCTTTCTAACGTTTTCGAGCGAAAGCTCACTCTTATGATTGATGAATTCGATTTTTTCTAGAATGTCTGGGTCTTGCTTATTTGTGGGTACCTGAAATGCCAAAGCAGCAAATGCGGTTCCAAGTAAGATGGTTAGACAGCCGAGCTTTTTAAGCATAGGTAAAATATATGGCGATTATGATAGAAGATTATTGAAGTATAGCTGGATTAGTTAAGAATGCTTATAGGGTTAATAAGTTATGTTGTGCGGTACTGCACAGTATCTAGAGAGTTTGCCTGGTGGCTAGATAAAGCATTAATAATAAATTGAGTGCGTTATAATCTGCTGTAATCACACGATCCCAAAATAAGGAAGAGCTAGTATGAGTTTTAGTGGTACTAACCGACATTGGTTTATTATTGGTGCAGAGTTTCCTGTTGGTCAGTTCTTGGCGGCTCTTGCCAGTAAGTTGGCGCTTCCTTACACCAGTCGTCGTCTAGATAGCCGAGAGCAACTTTCCTTGCCTGTGGGTATGTCATCATCTCCTTTGGCAATTATCGCGGTATCAGGTGAAGATGATGATAATGTTGGTCATATTGCAGAGTGGATTGAGTTATTGATTGCTCAGGACATACCTATCGTAATGCTGTCTTCTGCCAAGGTATTTAAATATAACGAAGTTGGCTCGCTTGAAGATGATGAAATGACCGGAGATGGGGCTTTAATTGCGTTAGAAAATCAAGCCCGTCAGCAGCTACGCCATTTGATTTTACGAGTGAATCAGCCGTTCAGTTTGTTATCTGGTGATTATGCTGTGCAGTTATTGGCACAAGCTCGTAGCCAGTCAGGCCTCAAGTTAGATAATTTGACCCGTATTGCTCCGACACCTGCTGATGATATTGCACAGGTATTATATGCATTATTGCAGCAAATAGGGTGTGACGAATCCTTATGGGGAACTTATCATTATTGCAGTGTTGAAAGTACGACGGAGTACGGTTTTACCGAGGCTCTATTAGCGGAAGCTCGTCAGTATGAAGATTTGGCCGATATTCGCTTGGAAGAACTCAAGGATGTTGATTGCGAACCGAGTGAAACAATTTTAGACAGTAAACGAATTAAGCATACTTTTGGTATTAAACCTAAGCCTTGGCGCCAAGCTTTGAGTCGTTTAATGCGCAGTTATTATCGAGCAGATCAAAAGAACTAATGGCTGACGTGACACTAAGAGTGATCAAAAATAAAGCCTAAAAATTAGAGAGAGCAACGATGTCTTCTTGTGATTCCCCAGCACTAGCGAAAGGGCTAGTGCCTTTAAATGATGCGCAGTCTGTTTTAGCTCAACGCGCGGAAGACTATGGTAATTTAACTGCAACTGAAACGGTATGTGTTCATTCTGCGCTTAATCGAGTTTTGGCTGAGGCTATAACGTCTAGCATTAATGTTCCTGGTTTTGATAACAGCGCAATGGATGGCTATGCTCTGCGTCTAATAGATTGTCAGCAGCAAGTTGAAAAAGGTGATGAGGGGCTAGAAAAAATTACATTCGAGCTGTCTCAGCGGATTACAGCGGGTGATGCACCACAGCCGTTAAAAGAAAATACTTGTGCGCGTATTTTCACGGGGGCGGCTGTTCCGGTTAATGCTGACCTTGTGGTTATGCAAGAGCAATGTGAAGTATTGAATAATGGGCAAATTAGCTTTCCTGTTAATTTGGCCACGGCAAAAACGCAGCAAAATATCCGTCCAGCAGGGCAAGATATTGCTATAGGCCAATTGTTATTTCAGTCGGGGCGAATCTTGCGAGCAGAAGATTTGGGTGTATTGGCTTCTATGGGATTTAGTCATGTTACAGTCCAGAAAAAATTAAAAGTAGCTGTGATCTCATCCGGTGATGAGCTGGTGGAGCCAGGGCAACCGCTAAGCCCTGGTAAAATTTACAATACCAATAGCTTTACATTAATTGGCTTATTAACGCGCATGGGCTTTGAGGTTGTGGGGCCGTTTTTTGCGGCTGACACCTTGGCTGATACGCAAGCCGTTTTGACTCAAGCCAGTGAAGCCGCGGACGTCATTATTACCAGCGGTGGTGTCTCTGTGGGTGAAGAAGATCATATTAAAGAAGCCATCACGAGCGGTGGTGAGCTTGAAATGTGGCGCTTAGCAATTAAGCCAGGTAAGCCTTTTGCTCTAGGGCAATTTAATAAAACCCCAGTTATTGGTTTGCCAGGAAACCCAGCAGCAGTTGTTGTTACTTTTTATCAGTTAGCCCGAGATTTTTTATGGCATGTACAAGGTGCAGATGCTCAGCCCTTGTTGGTTTTAAAAGGCACTGCAAATTTCACCACTAAAAAATCAATTGGCCGTACGGAGTTTTTACGCGCTCGGTTTAATCAGGGTGAAATAGAAATTTATGATAATCAAAGTTCGGGCGTACTATCGTCTTCTAGTTGGGGTGATGGTTTTGCATGTGTACCCGCAGGAAAAATAATTAGCCTAGGTGATGAGATAGAGTTCTATGCGTTAACCACTGCCCATGGCCATGGTTAGGGTATGTTAAAACATAAAATAGATTATCAATTAAGTGGTTTGATTTTAGCCGGGGGTGAAGGGCGTCGCATGGCGGGTCGTGATAAGGGCTTAATTTCTTTAGCGGATAAGCCGCTGATTGAATATGCGATTGAGTGCTTGCAGCCGCTGGTGGATGATTTAAGTATTAGTTGTAATCGAAATCAAGAATTGTATCAAGACTATCAGCTTAACTGTGTTGCTGATGAAAATCTCAATGCGGGTTTTCAAGGGCCTATGGCAGGTTTAGCGGCCGGTTTAAAAAATGCTAAGCATGATTGGTTATTAGTTATGCCGTGCGATACACCGTTAATGACAACCAGTATTATGATGCAATTAATTAATAGTTTAAAAACTGATGCTTTCAATCGAGAGATGCAGGCCATTATATTTTCTCATCAAGGGCTGCAGCCTCTTCATGGTTTATATCATCGCAGTATGTTGCCTATCTTTGAACAGTGTTTGTCGGAAAATAAAAATGCATTGCAGCGTTTATTACGCTCTTTGCCAAGCGTTAGCATTCATCAGGCAGATGAATGTGGCTTTAGTTTTAATAATGCAAATGATACTGAAGAGCTTGCGATGATTGAAGGCTTGTTAGCTGGCAGTTAATGAGTTAACTAGTAGAAATTTAAAACTTAGTTGGAATAAAAATGGATCTCACGCATTTAGATGAAAAAGGCCAGGCACGAATGGTCGATGTTAGTGAAAAAGATGTCACCAAGCGTGAAGCGTTAGCTCAAGCGATTGTCACTATGTTGCCGAATACGTTAACCATGATTACCGAAGGCAAACATAAGAAGGGCGATGTATTGGCCACAGCGAGAATCGCAGGTATTCAAGCAGCAAAGAAAACTTGGGAATTAATTCCTATGTGTCATCCTTTGATGATTGCTGGTGCTAAGGTTGATATTCAGCCGATTAGCGAAACCGAGTTACGCATTGAAGTTCGCTGTAAAGTTGCAGATCGTACAGGCATTGAAATGGAAGCTTTAACTGCCGCTTCTATCGCCGCATTAACTATTTACGATATGTGCAAAGCGGTAGATAAAGGAATGACGATCGGCGAAATAAAATTGCTAGAAAAAACCGGTGGGAAAAGCGGCGATTGGAGTGCTAGTTAATGATTAATGTTTTATTTTTTGCCCGCTTGAAAGATCAAATAGGCCAAGCAGATATTCAATTTGAAAATAATGTTGCAGGTAAAACTGTGGCAGAAATACAGCAGCAATTGATTGAGCAAGGTATGACGGCCTTGCAAGATGACAGTATTCGCATTGCATTAAATCAAACTTTTTGCAGTGGCGATGCGGTTATTAAAGCAGGCGATGAAGTGGCTTTTATGCCGCCAGTAACGGGTGGCTAATAATGGAATCAACAGCAAGGATGCCGCGGATGATTTCCAAAATCTGGCAAGTTTTAAATCCAAAACAAATAGTTACGGCCATAGACGCGATTGATAGTGAAGCCAAAGCAGAGCGTTTGTTATTGAATGATGATCATGAGCGTAAGCGGGTATGGCTAGTGATCATGGTTGCCTGCTTATGCCTATTGATGGTTCATTATTTAAAATACAGCAGTGTGTTAGTCGATACGATTAAAATAGCCGAAGCTTGGTTTGGAATTGAAAATCGTCAATGGTCGCGGGCTTTTCGTTATTATCAATATCGTGAATTATTAGGCTATGTTTGGTGGGGTTTTTGGAATGTATTATGTTTTCTAATTATTCCTATGCTCACGATTAAATTGGTATTAAAGCAGTCGTTGAAAAACTATGGCTGGCAACTAGGAAGCGTGAAAGAGCACTGGCTAGGTTATGTTTTATTAGCCTCTCCGATTATGTTTTTTGCATTTCTTGTAAGCTTTCGCGAAGACTTTGCTAATCATTATCCGTTTTATAAATTAGCACATAAAAGCTGGCTGGATTTATTGCTTTGGGAATGTATTTATATTGCACAATTTATTGCTGTTGAATTTTTCTTTCGTGGTTTTTTGGTGAATGGTTTACGTATTCCTTTCGGCAGCTTATCAATTGCGGTGATGTGTTTGCCGTACCTTATGCTGCACTTTCCTAAGCTGTGGTTAGAATCCTTTGGGGCAATTTCTTTTGGAGTGTTCTTAGGAATACTCGCATTACGCTCCAAATCGATTTGGGGCGGAGTAGGTGTACACGTTTCCATCGCATTAATGATGGACTGTATGGCGATGATGCAAACGAAAGGATTTCCTGAGCAATTTGTGCGCTAACAGTCGCTCTATTTTACATGAATAGATAGTGTTGCTTGTACATTGATTTCTGTGTCGGTCGCATATTCTATGCTTGTTGATAAGTGCCCCTTGGTATTTAGCGAACTAGATTGTTCGAAAAAACTGAGGTGTTCGCAATTTTCGCCTTCTAAGCAGTTGCTTGAGTATTTAATAAAGCTCCAGCTTTCTGCTTCATCTAATTCCAAAATAATAGTATTCGAAATCGTATCTTCTTGAGTTAAGTTCTCGATGTTCACAAAAGTATCATTGATGAAATAAGCGTTGAAATCATTCGATGACTCGATGCTTTCAGCTATTTCTGTTTCAGGATTGTTTGTGAATGTTTTTCTAGTCTTTGTTGTTGAACTTATACATTCTATCTGAGACGCGTCGATACTCGTACCACTGGTATTGCTTGATATATTCAACTGTATATCTAATTCGCTGGCTTGAGAGAAAATTGTTTCGTCACTGACTTTAACGCCTTTAATAGAAAGATTAGAGCTTGAGGTTTTAGGGAAGAGGATGTCTGCCATAGCTTGCCAGATTGTAAAGTCAGGTAGGGCTAAGGGATCTCCCGTATCAAGGCTGCTAGCGAAAGATACTCCGAAAGAAGATTTTTGAGTACCTGATAGCTGAAGGTTATTCACTAACGTCAGCTCACCTTGAGAGCTGCTTGTAATGGTAAATAAACCATTGTCATCTTCTTCAACATCAACTGCAGGAGAAAGAAGTGTCGAGTTAACGAGCTGCCAGCCTGTAAATATTGTTGGCATGCCACGAAAGGAATAATAACAATCGTTAATTAAAAAAGAATTCTCTTCTACAGGATCATTTTCTATTCTCAAAAATTTATAAGCGTGGTAATTAGAAGAGTAGTCGGTTGAGTGCTCTTCGAAATCTGTAGTATAAAAAGATTCAAAGCTGTCTGCTGAAATTTCCAGCATCCAAATGCCAACAGGAGATTCTGTTGAAAGGATCGTATTGATGTCTGGTAGCAAGCTTGAGGCGGATGATTTTTTATCATCTTCTTCAAAAAATGAGCAGCCTGCTAAAAAGAGTGTGCAGATAAATAGAAATGCATATTTGGATAGGGCAAACATCACGAAATCCTTTTCGATCAAACATAAAAAAAGCCCGTACTTTTCAGTACAGGCTTCTTAGAATAAGTGGTGCCCGGAGACAGAATCGAACTGCCGACACGAGGATTTTCAATCCTCTGCTCTACCGACTGAGCTATCCGGGCGACTCGTGAACTTTTTGCTTACTTGCTAGTAAGTGTTCGTTGAGTGCGCGCATTAAACCGTTAATCGAGAGCAGGGTCAAGTACTTTTAACAAAAAAGTTATACTTTATTGTTTGTTTTCAGGAACATAGCCGTCAGCTTTGTCAAAATCTTCGCCGCTTAAGAACTTGCTGCGTTGTTCAGTTAGGTACTTTCGAGCATCTAAATCCATCATGTTTAGGTGTTTTTCATTAATTAAGCGCGTCTGGTGTTCGGTCCACTCAGCCCATGCTTGCTGTGAAACATTGTTTAATATGTCTTCCCCTGCTGGGCCAGGAAAAGGGGCTGATGTTAAAGCAGGAAGTTCTTTGTTGTATTTACGGCAAAGTACGGTGCGTGACATATTGTTGATACCTATAAATATATTTTCAATTCGTCTGTGCTGTACGAATCGTGTTTAGCAGGGTTTTAACGGGCGCCGCTAAGCCTAGCTCTGAAGGTTGGTTGGGATTATACCAGTGCTGAGAAGATTCCCCTATGGCATCAGGACGTTTGCTCAACTGAATCAATACAGGATTGATGTGCAAATGGTAGTGGCTAAACGTATGGCGAAAGCTAGGCCAGTCTTCTTGTTTTGTTGCCAAATCGCCAAATAGAGCCTGTGTGCGCTGCAGAGCATTCTCTTCCAAGGCAAGTTCGGGGAAACTCCATAAACCACCCCATATGCCTTGCTGAGGACGCTGCTCAAGTAGAATGTTGCCAGCAGGGTCTTGTAGCATAATCAGTTGAATATGCTTCTCTGGCTTGTCTTTCTTTGGCTTTGAATTTGGGTAGTCTTTTGGATTGCCTTGGTTATGTGCTTTGCAATCTGGCGCTAGTGGGCAAATGCCACATTGAGGCTTGCTGCGTGTACACAGGGTTGCTCCCATATCCATCATGGCTTGAGTGTAATGGTTACAGCGCTCGTTGGGTGTTAGGCGCTCGGCAATCTCCCACAGCTCTTTTTGTACGGCGGTTGTTCCTGGCCAGCCTTCGACTGCGTAATAACGGCATAAAACACGTTTTACGTTTCCATCTAGAATAGCGGCATTGATTCCCATACTAATTGAGGCGATCGCCCCAGCCGTTGAACGACCGATTCCTGAAAGTTCGATTAAGCCTTCAACTGACCGTGGAAATACACCATCGAAGTCAGTACTCACTTTTTTAGCGCAAGCATGGAGGTTTCTAGCGCGGGCGTAATAGCCTAGCCCTGTCCAAAGGTGTAATACCTTGTCTTGCTCGGCATTTGCTAGATCGTGAACCGTCGGAAATTCTGTCATGAAGCGTTCAAAGTAGGGGATAACCGTCGCTACTTGAGTTTGTTGAAGCATGACTTCAGAGATCCAGACCTTGTAAGGGGTTATATCCTGCTGCCACGGTAAATGCTTACGCCCGTTCTGGTCGTACCAATTAAGGACAGCTCTGCTAAAAGCAGGTTGGCTGGGGGTGTTTTTTTGGGCAGCTGAAGGCATAACGTATCTGATGCAAGTATAAAGGGAGCTAGTATAAAGCTGCCTTATTGAACTACCAAGTGGAAGTACTTAATTAAAGTATTTACTGTGAACTATGCGTTTGAGAGGAATCTCTTTTTATGCACATAAAGTGATTCAGTTTAATGTGTGGTTTTCTTATGATGATTAACTAAAAAATGATGTAGCTGGGGTAAGGTTAAAGGGCGACTTAGCAAGTAACCTTGGCCATCATCGCAGTTGTTTTCACGTAAAAAGTCGAGCTGTTCTTGAGTTTCTATTCCTTCTGCAACAACGCGCATGCTTAGTTTATGTGCCATTGCGATAACGGCTGCAGTAATGGCCATGTCTGTTTTGTCGTCGGGAATATCCATAACAAATGATCGGTCGACTTTCAGCACATCAATAGGGAAACGCTTTAAATAACCGAGTGATGAATAACCTGTTCCGAAGTCATCAATTGAAAGGTGAATACCTTTATTTTTAATGGCTTCCATTATCTCAATGGCCGCTTCAACATCATCCATAATGATGCTCTCTGTTATTTCTAGTTCAAGGTTGAGAGGGTCAATTTTAGATTTGGTTAGAATATCTAATACCGTCTGCAGCAGCTTCGGATCGGAAAATTGTTTTCCTGATAAGTTGACTGCAACCTTGGAATCTTTTGGCATTAAACCTTCACGAATTAATGCGCCCATTTCATGGCAGCTATGCTCTAGCACCCAAGCCCCTATTTGAATGATCTGGCCTGTTTCTTCAGCGATAGGAATAAAGTTGTCTGGAGCGATTAACCCTTTTTTGGGGTGGAGCCAACGCACTAAAGTTTCCACACCGGTAACTGAGTTATCGATTAGTGATATTTTGGGTTGGTACATCAATATAAATTGATTGCGTTTGATTGCTGTATTTAATTCTTTTTCTACTTCTAAATTATGAAGAATGTCGGTATTCATGTCTTCAGAGAAAAATTGAAAGTTATTTCTCCCTAATTCTTTTGCTCTATACATGGCTAGATCGGCATTTTTCATTAGAGTGTTTGAATCGACAGAATCTTCAGGTGTTAGGGTGATTCCGATGCTCACACTGCTGTTTATTTCCTGCCCATTTAGTATGTAAGGACGTGAGAGGGATAGGAGTATTTTATTGGCGACGACTTGAACGTCATTGGTATTATTAATATCGGTTAGTAATATTGTGAATTCATCTCCGCCGATGCGTGATACCGTATCGTTCTCGCGTACGTTTTGGTCCAGACGATTAGCAATTTCTTTTAGTAGTGAGTCACCGACATCGTGCCCCAGGGTATCGTTAACACGTTTAAATTGGTCCAAATCGAGAAACAGTAATGCAATTGAGGTGTTGGTTCTCTGAACGCTTTTTACTGCTTTTTCTAGTCTATTTTTAAACAATCTTCGATTTGATAGTCCCGTTAAAGGATCGTAAAAAGCCAGATTTTCCATCTGTATCTGTGCTTTCTTTAATTCTGATATGTCAGATAGTGAACCTAAATAACCTATTAGTTCTCCATCTTTTGAATGCAATGATGTTGCTTGGATATATACCCAAGATATGCTGCCGTTTTTCTTAATTAGGCGTATTTCTGACGCCATATCTTCGCGTTCATTGACCAGCCTTTCCCAAAGTTTCTTTAAGGGGAGAGAGTCCTCTGGGTGTATGTTTGAGAACCAGCTCAGAAGTTTGGGCTCACTTTCTTTTGTTTGATTAATCTCACGCCAGCGCTGATTAACATAAGACATCTTTCCCTCAGGATTAATTTGAAAGATACCGACGGGTGAAAGGGCTGTTAATTTTCTAAATTGTTCTTCGCTGCTTTTCAGTGAGTTGTATTCAGTTTCTGATTTATTCAGTAATTGATTAAAAGCATTAGTAAGTTCACCAATTTCGTCATCACTTTCCTGAATCGCACGAATTGATAAGTCATCTTGATGATGGATTTCTTGAATGGTCTTCGTTAATTTTTTTATAGGCAGAAAGATTTTATTTTGTATTTTTTCTGCAAGCAACATGGTTAATAAGATGGAAATAATGAGAGCAGCAGCGGAATACATGATGACCTGGAATATGCGACTCATGATGGATGTGTTCTGAAAGGCAATATAAACAGTTCCTAAAAACTGATTGTTGGGTTTAATAGGAAAGTATTGATCAATGTGTTCGGATGAATTTGCTACTAATGTTGCCATCATTTTCGGACAGATGGCGTGATCTAGATTGTTGACTTGATTTAAAGGCGAAGAATAACTAGTAATAAGGACATGATCGACATCATAAATACAGGCTTTAATGACGTTGTAATTTGCTTTTAGGGTCGATAAATTATTATCAAGGGATGTTTTATCTTTGAAGGCTATAGAAGCGGTTGATTGTTCAGCAATCACTTCGCCAATAGCTTCTAGTTTTTTAGCTATTTGGTCTTGACTAAAGTACCAGTCAATCATTACGAATGCTGTGCTCGTTAACAATACAGTGAAGACGCTGATTGTGATTGCAAATGTTATGAGCTTAGTTTTGATCCTCCCAGTGCTTTGTGATTTCATGCGACTAACAGTATCCATGCTGGCATGAATTGCCCAGTAAGCATTGAAGGTATAGGTCATCCTCTGTTAGTTGCACAGTGAAAACTATCGCGAGGTCATATGAAGCAGTTCTAGCTTTCATGCTATATTAATGGGCAGCCTGATATAAATTATATTTATTGCATTGGATTACATCTGTTAAATATCTAAAATTACACTGTGGACATGAATACTGTCACACCGTGAAAAACTGCTGGAGTGTGATTGCCAGAGTAACCACTAGATCAATTAAAGATGATCTTTCAAGTGTAGTCGTTTTTTGGGCTTTTGGGGAGGGTGAATAAGGATGCTGAAAGTAGCGATAAATGATCTTATCGCTGTGCTGTTTGAAAGTCACTTTTCATATCAGTGATAATTTGATCTAGACTCTTATTCTGTAATTGGGCACTTAGCTGTTGGCGGTAGGTCTTAACCATGCTTAAACCGGCGATGACAGCATCATAAACCTTCCATTCTTGTTGCTTGTTTATGAACATTTTGAAATCGATAGGAATAGCTTGTCCGCTTGGCTGAAGCATTTCACCTTTTACAATCGCTCTGCTTTCGTCTTTGTTAAAGCGCGCTTCACCAAAAGTAAATTGTTGGCCGTTGAATGATTTAAAAGCGCCAGTATAAGTACGAATTTGTAAGTCTCTAAAGGCAGTTATAAACGATGTTTGCTGCACTTTAGAGGCTTTTTTCCAATATTTACCCAGTGCTAATTTTGCAATTTTTTCTTGGTCGATGGTTGGTAGAATATAGTTTTCTACTAGGCGCTGTATTTGAATGTAATCACGTTGTTCAACTTCTAATTGCGATAACTCTTGAATTAGTCCTGAAGTGGCATTCTGAACTGTTTCGGTAGGATTTAGTGCGCTGGCATTGCCTGCAAAAATCGCTAAAACTAAAGTGAATATAATTGTTAAACGTTTCATGCAGAACTCCTTTCTCATAAGTAATTGTAGCACTAAGCTTTGTTGTTAAGTAAGTAAAACAAGTATGGCTGAATACTTAGCTAGGTATTAGAGTCTTATTGAAGAATTGATTGTTCCAATGGGCGAACAATCAGAAAGGTTTACTCTAGATTGCAAATGAAATCATCTCCTTTCTTAGTGAAGTTACGCTTTATCAGTGAGTTAGATAACTCTGCTGGCACGCCTTTAGCGATAAGCCTGTAGCCATTTTCATTGGCCCATTTACTGATATGGTGAAGCATTTGGTGGGCTACGCCTCGATTAATAGTGACGTTACGTACGCAGAAGTGACTTAACGTGATATCGCTCCCGTCTTTTTTTGCCTGCATTGCACCCAGTAAACGAGAGTTGAAACGTCCTGCAATCAACCAATAATCATTGTCTAGTAAAGCTTGTAATGAACCTTTGATGTCACTGCTGTTACTCAGCCATTCTTGCGGAGCGTCTGTGTAAATTTTTCCGAGGTCGATCCAGTCTTGATCGGTAGGCTGGCTAATATGTTCTAGATGTACTGGCATAAGGCTCTCAGTTGCTCTTAGATTATTATGTATTGTTCGTAGTTTATTGGTAGTCGCTTAGCTTTGCTTTATAATGATTTTTTCTCCGTTTGGCGAGATCTTTTTGGAGTCTTCCATGACAAGTACAAGCCGTAAGGCCGTTGTAGAGCGTAATACCTCAGAAACAAAAATTAAAGTCAGTATTAATTTAGATGGTACTGGAGAAGCGAAGTTTGATACCGGAGTGCCTTTTCTTGAGCACATGATGGATCAAATTGCTCGTCACGGTCTAATTGATCTAGATATTTACTGTGATGGTGATACGCATATTGATGATCACCATACGGTAGAAGATATCGGCATCACGCTGGGCCAAGCATTTGCTCAGGCTGTTGGTGATAAGCGCGGTATCGTGCGTTATGGCCATTCTTATGTGCCATTAGATGAAGCTTTGTCTCGTGTGGTTATCGATTTTTCAGGTCGCCCAAGTCTAGATTTTAAATGTGACTTTACGCGTGGCAATATCGGTCGTTTTGATACTCAGCTTTTTTGGGAATTTTTCCACGGCTTTGTAAATCACGCGGGCGTAAGTATGCACATTGATAACCTGAAGGGTTTCAATGCACATCACCAAGCGGAAACAATCTTTAAAGCCTTTGGTCGTGCGTTGCGCATGGCGCTAGAGTTTGATTCTCGTATGGCGGGTAAAATGCCTTCTACGAAAGGTGTTTTATAGCTCATGAGTAAGGTAATCAGTAAAACCTGTGCGGTAATCGATTACGGCATGGGTAACTTGCACAGCGCTCATGGCGCTCTGCAAAAGGTTGCCCCTGATAGCAATATTTTAGTGACTTCTGATCCAGCGCAAATATTGGCGGCAGATCACGTGGTTTTGCCAGGTGTGGGTGCTATTCGTGATTGCATGAGTGAAATTCAGCGCCAAGAGATTGATCAAGTTGTTGCCGAAGTCGCTAAGACGAAACCATTGCTAGGTATTTGCGTCGGCTTGCAGGCAATGATGACACGCTCTGAAGAGAATGGCGGCATCGATTGTATGAATATGTTCTCTGGCCAAGTACAGTACTTTGGTGACAACCTTTTAGGTGATGCGCTGAAAGATGGTACAAGTGAGCGTTTAAAAGTACCTCATATGGGCTGGAATAAGGTTGAGCAGATTGCGCATCCGTTGTGGCAAGATATCAAAGATCAGAGCCGTTTTTATTTTGTGCACTCGTACTTTGTTGAAGCGAGTGATCAAAGCCAGGTGAAGGGTTTGGGTCATTATGGCAAGCCGTTCGCAGCGGCGATGGGTCAAGATAATGTCTTCGCGGTGCAGTTTCATCCAGAGAAGAGTCACACAAATGGCCTGCAGTTATTGCAAAATTTCTTAAGCTGGGATGGCCAAGCTT
>Ga0115572_10001656_pt1 | contig 18022 bp, 14 predicted proteins | sample COGITO_mtgs_1206_FD_88681 | JGI IMG/M metagenome (GOLD analysis project Ga0115572, IMG submission 88681) | Pelagic marine microbial communities from North Sea - COGITO_mtgs_120607 | ecosystem: Environmental > Aquatic > Marine > Epipelagic | place: Germany:Helgoland, sampling site Kabeltonne... | reverse complement strand
ATTGATATGCAGCTTAGGTGATTCAAATGGTTCACGTTTAAGCTGAACATCTCGCATCAACTCAAGTTGATCTTCATAAATATGTGCGTTAACAATTTTATGATACGCCTTGCCCGGTTTATTCCCAGTAACTTGCGCTACTAATGCTAATAAAACAAATACTTGAATTTGATTAAAGTTAAGGCCTAACGGCACGTCGCAAGAACGTTGATAACTAGTTAAGTGTAATGTATCGCCTAAAAGTGAAAACGTGTAATAGAAGACGATCTATTTATGCATAATACAGAGACTACATGCTCACCATCTCACAGTAAATACCAACATTTTATTTTCATAAAAAAGTGTCACATACATAAAGCCCGATGACAAATTTAATTACGCTTTACATCGCATTGATATTTAGACATAAATATTTAGAATGGCATCCCTTTTTAACTACAACTTAACTTACCTATGATAAAAACAATAATCTTTATATCCATCTCGTTTGGTATTTTTTTGCTAAGCCCGTTCAGCACTCAAGCAAAAGAACTCAATTCAAAAACGAGTGCTTTTGATATTGCGAAAGCAAATGAACAGCTTGCAAACTATGGTATTCATGACAAGAAAATCAAAAAGGTTATGGGCCACTACGCGATAGAAGGAGATGAAGCAATCTACTATAGTTATGATCCTCAAAATGTTTTAGCTGCATTGTCAGTGAAGTCTGTTCAAACTGAGCAACTACTTTATTCTTCAAATGAAGACATATTTTTTTATTTAAAAGAAGACACTGGCCTTTCTACCTTCATACAAAAAGAACTTGATTCAGGCAAGCCTACACTTGCTATTTTCGCCCAAAATCCTGAGTTGTTACTTAAGAACTCTTTAGAAAAAGTTAATGCTATGCAGCCGTTATCGAAAAAATATTATTGCAGCTTGATTAATGCTCCAGCTGTTCTTGTTGTTGCCGCAAACTATTATATAGACAACAAAGTAACCAGGTTTCATTTTAAAGGTTTCGAGAACATGAATAATGGTAAAGCGTCGCACGCAGCCAACACAACCTCCCTCGACCCTGAGATTTTAACTGAGGCTACAGCAACTATTAATAATCAAATTGATAAAATAGAAGTTAAAGGCATCGCTGGTAACAACCCATACCACCATGTATTCGAATACGATAATCAAAATGATATCGGAACCTATTCTATGGGGCCAAATCAAAATAAATTCAAAGTTTCGTGCCTTGTTGATATTAAACAGGTTGGACAGACCAACTATATAAATGAAGATGAGAGAAGATTTTATCTTAAACTAAAAACATAAAACTTCGAGAACCTTTTTCCCTCCACTGAAAAACACGCCAATAAATCCCTATAGTAATGGTGTGTTTTTCAATTTTTTCTACTAAATTTATTGCCAAAACGTTGAATCAAAAACTATAATTGTTAACGTTGGCCGATCTTCATTTGCTCAAAAAACAGTGTTGTTTTTAGTTAAAAAATAACACTGCCCCTATTTTACTCTCCTCTAATCAATTTTTATTTTTTGTCCTTTAAAAAACTTATTTGCCAATAAAAAAAACACTAGAAAACACCCGTTTTTCTTTAAAAATAAACACCTTGCAAAAGGTTTGATTTCTCCTATATAACTTAATCAACAGGGGGGAATTATGAACAAAAAGTCAGTTAAAGAACCAGAAGTACAAAAAAGTGATTTGCTCAATACAGAGACAATGCTTTGCAGTAAACGATATTTCTCATTAGTAAATTCATCAAATATTTTCCTTTGTAAATATTTCAAATGTAACAGCCGTCTCAAATTATATATTTCATCGAATACGGGCATTTAATATGGACTTCATTTTAGTTAAGCCAATATTTTTAGAGTTGGGTATATCTAATCACGGTAAAGAAGAACTCGGAGGTAAAACTATTCAAGGCTGTTTGATATTTGATAATCGACACAAAGTTATTCAATACCCTTCACTTTGGCTATCAAAAGTGACAGAAGTAGAAAACCTGAGTTATAGCACGGCAGAAACTTACGCTAGAAACATGACTTATTTTTTAGCTTTTCTAGATCAAGAAGAAGATCTAAAAGAATTAACATTTGATGAAAAGCTGTTGCACGTAACAAAACATAAATTAATCAAATGGATTAATTCGTTAAAGCAAAAAGGTTTAGATAAGGGAACAATCAGAAACAGGGAAACTGCTATAAAAGCATTTTATCATTTTATGAGTGACGGTGAGTTACTTGCCAAACTAATAGAACGTTCACCTTTCCCGTCAAAGTGGCTTAGCTCTAAACCAGATCAAAAGACGGTAGTTGGTGCTAGCGTAAACGACTTGATTACATTAATTCAGTTTTCCCCTTATGAGCGGGAAAGAGCAATGCTGCAATTTATGTTTGATTCAGGCTTACGCGTCAGTGAAGTTGAACGCGTGACATTTGGAGATATCAAAGATGCAATCACTTTCACACGTAGCCTGGTCGGAAAAAGAAATGATGATGAAACCTTTCACCCTTCTTATGCTCCTTTAAAAGTTCAAGGCTCAAAAGGTCGAGAAAACTCGATCAAAGAAAGAATTACATTGGTTTCGCGTCCAACTCTTGAACGTCTCGCACTCTACCATTCATCACCTTTATATAAAAAGTACCAAATGAAATATAGCGATAAAGGTGAATGCCCTGCCTTTTTAAACAGTGATGGTAATGTCTTAAAAAAAGCAGCTATACAAAAGCTAATCCAAAGATTAAACAAAAAGGCCATTAAAAACAAAGCTCAAATTCAACACTTGTACCCACATAAATTTAGGCATGGATCTGCCTTGATGACGTTACAAGATGAAAATCTAGGCAATGATTTTTTGGAAAGGCTTGTTAATGTGAAAAAAACTTTGGGTCACGTTTTTATCAGCACGAGTGAACGTTATACCGACATGCCGCACGATGTAATAGATGCATTGAACCCAGAAAACGATCAAGTAAAAACCACCATTGAACAAATGCAAAGAGTCTATGACGAAACAAGGCTAAAAATAAAATTGAGGGATAAGAAATAATGAATAGTATCCCTAAAAACCTTCGGATTTTAAAAGAGTGGGTTAATTCAACTTTATTAGATGACAAGAAGCTTCTAGAAATCCCACTAACCTCTAGTTCAAAGAAGAGTCCGTTTCTACACAAGTATATATCTGAGGCAACAGGAATATCACTTCAGACTTTAGGGCGATATGCAGAGCACCTATCGCCTCTAGTTCAGGCGCTTGAAAACAACAACTGGCTACAACCAGATATTCCATTATTAGAACAAGATATTATACGCCGTCATCGACGGTTACTTATCGATATGAAGTCGAATATGGACTTGCTAAAAACAAACAATCTAGTCGTAAGAAACAACCTCAATATTAAGCTAATAAATGAGTTAGCCAATGGTGGGACAAGAGTGACAAAGGAGTATTCGCACGCATACAAGTATTTTAAGGAAGAATTCGAACCTCAGGTTTTTGAACTACTAAAAAATAATGACATTTACGATAACTCTCAATACAAAACTTTAACTGAGATAAGAAAAGAATCCAAATACCGTCGTGGGCTTGGTGACGCAGCAAAAGATATCAAAAAGTTTGTAAAATCATTCCTGAAAAAAGCAGATAAACAAGCTTTATTGAGAGTGGAGTTCGGTCAAACGCAAGGAAAGGACGACTGTATTATCAGGCATAGATGGGTTGTTAATCAGATCAATCAGTCGAACCAGAGTCAATGGGGTGATATTAGTGAAATAGCAATAAAAAATAATGTGGATGCATTATCCGCTCTAGAACAAGAATTAAAAGCCCAAAATATCTGGGTTACTGATATCCGTGGCTTAACATTAAATTTGATCAACAAGCTAAAACTAGTTTTACACGAGTTTGAGCAAAACCCGTCACTGCTTTCCAACCCAAAGATTAGAGTTGGAAATAAAGTAAGTAAACGAGCTTTAAAGAGATTATTCCCAGATATAATAGATTTCGACTTAACCTCTGCTTTTCAGACTCATTCCAAACTCAAAAAACACTGGAAAGAAACGTTTCAACCGACAGTTTTATCTTACATGAAAAAACATGGTGTATTCGATTCTAGCTCATATAAAACAGTTAAAGAGCGAGTCCAGTCAATTGACTATGAAAGAATCAAAATCACCCAAGAGAGAAGTGATCGATTTGACGAATACCGTGATTCAAATAGCTCAACGTATGCTGAGATAATTTCAAACTCATTATCTGATGAGTTACTTCATATAGCGGCAATAACATCTAGGGAAACGGACACCATCAGCCAATACAAGTGCACCCAAACACTTTTGATAAACTATTATGAAGAGCTAGGCATCTCTGATAACACTAATCTAGAAGAAATATTTGGTGAATATTCAGCGTGTCAATTTAGGACTTGGTTAGAAGATAAAATTGCAGGCAAGTCAATTAGTGCCAACACCGCTCATGGTTATATCCATTCATTTCAACGGATTCTGGATAGTTATTATGACTTAGAAGACGTAGATAAATCTAAACCGTTTATAAAAGTATCAGGTTTCACAGGGGCAACAAGATCTACGGACAGGTACAAGCCATACGTCAAAGAGCATAGAACAATTATTGCCAGCGTAGTTGAAGAAGCCATAGGCAAGGTTCGATCCCTTCACTTTAAAGAATATAAAAAAGCTGTCAGTGGCAAAAGTTTCATCGGTGTTCCCAAGCTTGGAAAACAGGTTAAAAGTGTCGTAGCTGACGACTGCACTCTAGAAAATTTGAAGTGGTATTTTGATAATGTAATAGACTCAGTGCCTGTTTACAGGCATCACTACAACGAGTTGCCAAAAGATGATCCTAGAAGCCTATTTTGGAAGGCATGGATGAACTACCGAAGAGTTAACAACGACGCATACTCAGAAATAACGGATTTGTATGACGAATGGGATGTCTCTCGACCACCTTCATTATTAGAAATCATTCCCTATTACTTAAAATTACTACAGGTAACAGGTTTGAACGCTGAGTCTGCTTGTAAATTATCAATCAATAGCTTCGTAGAAGCTCATCCTGCAACTGGAAGACCGTGCATTAGATACTTTAAAGAGAGAAGTGATGGTGAAAAAACAATGCTTCTAGACCTATTTACGGCAGAGCTAAATTGGCTATCAACATCTCAGTGCAAAGAAGTGTCTAAAATCTTCTCCGATTTGAAAAAGTTAACAGCTTCCATTCGGGTAAAAACTGACAATTACAGCGATCACCTCTTCATCTATCAGAATAACCCTGGTGTTGTTACTAACACGATTCAATCACTAGATGGCTCTGAGCGAGGTCGAGTATCTAAAAGAGCAAATAAAAGCTTAGGATTGTTGGACGGCAACTGGGACAACACCTTAGTAGATGAAAACGGAGAAATCATTTCAATTACTACTACTCGCTTTCGCCCCTCTTTAGTCAGTGAATTGGTTGAAGCTGGTGTTTCAATTCGAGAAATCCAACTCATCTTAGGACATTCTTCTATTCAAACGACTCTTAAGTATTTGGATACATGTGATTTTAATAAGGTAGCGAGAGAAAAAATAGAAGAAAAGCTCAAACAAATATATTCAAATGCGCTAGTCGAAAAAGAGCATCCAACCATAGGTGAAGTGGAAAAGGCCGAAGGTGAAATTATTTTCAAAACCCCTCTTGGTGGTTGCAGAAATATAATGAACAATCCTGACTTTATAAAGCAATCAAGTCTATACAAAGGAGGGGCATGTAATAAGTATAATCAGTGTTTACTGTGTGAAAATGTGATCATAACAACTTCTCACCTACCACAACTTTTTGCATTACAACGAGATTATATTCAAAGCTTGTCACATCAGCGTATTGCATCGACACCTTATGGTCATGTAATTCAAGAAAACCTAGCAATTTTAGAAACAATACTTGGTAGCGAGTCTGAGTTTTCTCAAGAAGAGTTAAAAAAAGCGCAAAAGCTATCAACGCATATAGAGTCTTCAATATTAATTGACGGAGTAACAGCATGAAACTAGAACAAGCTGTGCAAACGTTTAAAGATTACAATAAGATATTTTCCGAATTTAAATACAAATACCGCTGGGAAGATATACATAAGGATAAAATATCACCCGATATTCAAGCCTTAACTCTGTTAAATTATCAGGTCTCCGATTGCTCTTTATTCAAAGATATAAAGTGGAGTTTTAATCAAGAGCGTAAAGCTAAACAAGACTTTCACCATGCAAAGTCCGATTTTGAAATTGATTTTACTAACTACCCATGCATTCCACCTTTTATTTTATTTGAAGGCAAGGTAGCGTTTTTATTAGCTAAGGTACTTCCGTCTAAAGAGCTATCAGGCAGCAAACGAACTTCAGTTCCACTTAAAACAATTACCCTTGTTGTCTATTTTAAAGGCTGGCTAAAAGCTTTAAATGAAGGTTTCTCCTCGTTGGTAAATGAATATGGCGATGTCGCTGTATTTGACCAATTTGAATCTCTAGGAGATTTGAAAAAAGCACACCATAAACTAATGTTTAGCAATGCTTGTATCGCTGATCATACAGCATACAACTTCAATAGGTTTCAAAAGTTTTTTAATTCTAAGAAGATTAGAGAAAGCATATTACCAGAAGGCTATGTTCCTATTTCGCTTAAATCATTTGGTTTCAGTGTACGTAAAAATAGCGAAGATAAAGAAGACAAAGAAAACCCAAATGCAGTTATGCCGGATGATGTCTTTGAGTCATGCGTAAGTGCGTCCTCGTATATTGTTTTAGACTTTCTGCAAAAGCTAAATGTGAATGTAAAAGATAGCCAGAGCACTAAATTATTCTCAAAGTACACTCCTTTTTTTAGTGAGCCTTTGTTAAACGTCAATGATGAGGTAATTTCTCAATATGCAGCTTATCGTTTAAAAAGGGCTGGTTATAATATTGAGCACATAATAGCTACAACAAATATTGTTACCCCACCATCGCTGAACCAATTAAACAAAAAGCTTTCCAAACTAAATAGTGTTGATGTTTTAGCGTCTGATTTATATCGCTATTTAGATTTGATCAAATCATCTTCACTATATTTAATTAATCAACTCACTGGTATGCGTCGCTCTGAGATGATGAATCTGCGAGTTGATACCAAGATAGTTGAGGAGTTTGGGATATCGTTAATAACATCTAAAGTTAAAAAACAACGCAGTTTTGAGCGTTCATTATTTGATGACAAATGGGTTTGCATTCCGGTTGTGGCAGACGCTATTAATGCGATACGAATAATTTCTAAGATAACAAATAACCCATTTATGATGTCAGGTGGAGTTACTACTAAACCACACAAAAACCCTCAAGCACTAATGAGTGGCAGTCGAGTTTTTAAACGAGTTTTATTTAACTCAAGTACAGAGACTAACATCCCCTTTCATGGTTACACCCTTCGTAATACTCTGGCTTATCAATTATTCAAAGCAGATTTAGGCTTGCCGTTTATCAGCCACCAGTTAAAGCACTTTTGTAATGTCGTAACACACGGGCTAAACAATGCGTCCAACAAAGGCTTCTCTGAGTCAACTCTTGGTTACGGAGATATAGGTGACAGACTCAGCGGTAAAGCTGAATTTAGAAAAGGACTACGCAAAAAAGCCGAAATTGAATCCATCAAAATCTCCTATGATCCTGACGCAAACTACGCAGGAGAAAACGGTGCTGCACATAAAGAAAAAATGACGCAGTTATTTTCTGGTTATATGGCACAGGGCTATTCAAAAGAGCAAATATTTGAAGCTATGGCTGACCAAGGTATGGCAATAGTCAATGTTGGAAATGGAATGTGTTATGGCGGAAAGATGGAAGATTTTGACAGTTCCCTTCCTTGCATAGGAGGTCTTCGTTGTAACCCTGTTAGGTGTTCGAATGCCGTTGTAACAAAGGCTCACGCTCCAAAATGGAGAGAAATATATCGAGACAACATGATAGTCGTAAATATGGGTCAAGAAGCGACTGGCTATGAAAGTGCCATAGAAGCAACGCAGGAAGCAGCTTTAGTTTTAAATCATCTAGGTGAAGAGGTATAATCAAATGCGACCTTTTGATGAAAAAAATCAAGAAGATTACGATGCTATTACTGAGCGCATTAATGAAGCGCTCATAAAAATAGCGGAAGATAATGAGCTAAAAGCTACAATAGCGGAAATTGTTCAATTAGCGAACGTACATAGAAATACGGTTAGGAATAGAGGTTGGCCTAAAGAACGATTAAAAGCGATAAAAGAAGCTAGGCTGCTTGAAAAAGAAAAAAAGGCGACACAGAAATCAGATGAGAAAGATTTATCAGAAAAGTTAACTCAAGCCAATAAAGAGATCCTTTACTGGTTTGATAAAAGCACAGAAAATAAAGAGCTATACGAGTCAAAGCAAGAGGCATTCTTACTAATGCGAAAAGCAAGGGACTCTTACAGAGCAGAGCTTGAATTCACTAAAACTCAGTTAAAAGCTCAACAACAAGAAAATGAAAGACTACGAGATTTAATAAACACGGTTGGTAAAGAATGAAAAAATATCAAGATTTATTGAGAGACGTACTAGAAAACGGAACAAAGAAAGACGACAGAACTGGAACGGGAACCATATCGGTTTTTGGCCGCCAATTTCGGTGTGATCTAAATGAAGGTTTCCCTTTACTAACAACAAAAAAGGTTCATTTTAAGTCTGTTGTAAATGAACTTTTATGGTTCTTATCTGGCAGCACAAATATTAATGATTTAGAAGCTACTATTTGGAATGAGTGGGCATTAGAAGACGGAGAGCTAGGCCCAGTCTACGGAAAACAATGGACGGCATGGGAAACCAAAGACGGTAAAACCATTAATCAAATTGATTACGTTGTAGACCTTCTAAAAAACAACCCAACATCTCGTAGAATCCTTTTTCATGGATGGAATGTAGAATATTTACCAGATGAAAAGCTAAGCCCAAAAGAAAATGCTCGTCAAGGTAAAATGGCACTTCCACCTTGTCACTTGCTGTACCAATTTCAAGTAATGGATAACAAGCTTAACCTCATGTGTACTATACGTTCAAATGACCTTTTCTTAGGAAATCCATTCAACACAGCTCAAGCAGCTTTGTGGGTTCACATGCTAGCCCAGCAATGTGATTTAGAAGTAGGTGAATTGATCATGAGTATAGGTGACGCACATATATACTCAAATCATGTTGACCAAGTAAACGAACAGCTTTCACGAGAGCCTAGGGCGCTACCTAAATTGAAGTTGAAAAGAAAACCAGCATCTATTTACGACTACAAACTAGAAGATTTTGAACTAGAAGGCTACGAGCCACACCCTCCAATTAAAGCGCCTGTGGCGATATAGTTTCATCTAACGATTACCAATGTAGTCGCAATATGTAACCTGCGACTACATCATCAACTGAACAAGTCTTAATTTGAACTGTCAGATTCGGCTAGCAGAACTTAACCAAATCTGACAGTCGTATATGTACCATTTTGAGCAGTTCACAACAACTTAATATCTCAAATCCAATTGAAATAAACAGACGTCCGCCTAAATCTTATTTGGACAGAAACGAGTTACTATTGAAGGTCCGCTTCTGGCACTCAAGAAACTCTTATCTATTTTCAACTTCGTGGATAATTTGAGTTAAGGTCATAATTATTCTTCGTTCTGTATGAAGCATTCCCATAATTAGATCTGGGGTTAATGATTGAGTATCTTCAACTAAACAATGTGTTGACCTCATTATAAAAGTCAATTCCTGCTTAAAATCGTATAGTTGGTCAAGTATAGAATTAGTCTTATTCAATTTTGCATAGCTCTTCATTTCTTTAGAGAAAAATTATCACTTTTTTGAAATTATCCCATTTTAGGATTTTATAACTCAAGTTTGCCCCGAAATGATTTGATCATCGCGTCACCGATCTTAAAATCATAAGCTTGCGTCCTTTTAAAGTTGTGTCATTTAAAGTATAAATCCCCCTAGTTACTTCATAACTTCAAAAGGAGATTTTGATGAGCTTAAAATGGAATTTATTAGATGACGCTGTCGCTCAATTCAAAGAATTTCAATCTCAACTTTCGGTCGAGAAACTTAAATCTAGGCCGTTCTTTCCGCCGTCAATACGCAGTCCACAAGGAGGGCACATGGATTGTGGAGAAAGTTGTGAAAATACATTGAGGCTATTAGTTCCTGAGCTGATTTGTACTCAAAACTGGCGAAGAAAAGTAAGGGAAAACCACGTATTTGAAGAGTTACTAAATACTTTTGGCGAAGTGATTTTTAATGCTGATGAAATATCATGGACTAGCGAATCCTTTGTTAGTGCTGTCATATCAAATATTGAAGCTAAACTGACTCGTCACACAGTAATAATCCCATGTCATTTGTCATATTCAGAAAAGGCTGAAGAGTATTTAGAGTTGTTGAACGTTGAGTTATTTAACAAATACTACTTCAAGAAACACATTGCAACTAAAGAAAATGTTGAAAATAAAGAAAATGATTATTACAAACAGTTAATGTCTAACGCACTAGAACATTATAAAAAGTTTGGTTGGTTTATCAGTGTAAAAACAGAATCAGTATATGATTCTGATATGGCGGTAGAGTTAGCTGAATACGTTGCTAAATCCCTCGTTAATTTGTTTAAACTAATAATTCCCAGTTCGCACAACGATAAGATATCTTCTGGTTTTGATTTAACGGCAGAATTTAAAGAATACACCTTACTTTCGTCAGGAAGTAACCTTTCATTCACTTACTCATCTTCCAGTGAAGCTAATGTTGGTTTGCCAGATCCTTTATTATCTCTTTTTGATAATCCAGAGACGCAAAAACTATTAGACATAATAAGTGTCTCAATAAATGGCTATTTGGAATTACACAACGAATATCCAGTAATTTCAAGGGTGTTAGATGCTTTAGGTTGGTTAGGTGATGCGGTATCTGAAAAAAGTTATACGAGTATGATCGTAAAATACATCACTGCACTAGAGCGCTTACTATTGTTTGGTGAAGAAAGTGGCCTCAAAGTGATTATATCAAAACGCTCGGCCACTTTATTGGTAATGCACAATATGATTTCGATTAATGATTTTGAAAAATATCAACAAACTATAGGAAAGGCTTACAAAATGAGGTCTGAAATATTGCATGGCCAGATTTCACCTAGCGCAATCTCCTTTGAAATACCTATTTATGAAATTTCAGAAATAGTAAGCAAAGTTATTATAAGCTTTATGTATTCAGTTGAACCAGGTTTGGAATTAAGAGACGATTCTACAATGCAAGACTGGCTAAAAAGCAAAGTAATTTGGATTGAGAAAGAATATAAAGCTGTAGAAGTTTAAATATCGCTAAATCATTATTGTCCATTGGCGAGTTACTAGCTGACTCGCTTTTGCCCCAAAATAAGCTAACGTAAATACTCTAAGGTCGGCTTTGAGCGATAACCGGACATTGAAAAAATTAATTCCCGCTTTTTTGAGTAGGAGTCTAGTTTTTTCCAATAACATTATTAATCACCGCATTGATGCAAAATAACAAGCTTAATTCTTAGCTATTTTAATTACTTATTTACAAAGGTAATTATTGGTGAAATTATCAGGGTATTTAATATACGTTGTTCTGGTGTGTTATAAACTACCAAAATGGTGTTAGCAATGCGGGTCTGAGATTTATATTCAAAAAATAATATGAAAAATTTAATCGTAATTAGAGAAGTAGAACAGAATGATCATACATTTATTTTTGAGTTGTCACCTAACTTAGCTGAAGTTGCAAAGTTAGAATGGCACACAGATGATGTCGTCAGAAAAATGCAAGACGATTATATTTCTGAAATGCTTGCTGAAGCATTGCAACCTCACGCCACTTTTATAGCTGAAATCGATAATGTTAAATTGGGGTTTATTCATGTTCGCACACATAAAGATGAAATTTCCTGTGAAATTTGCGGCACTATACCGTTACTTGCCGTCTCACCAAAATCACAAGGTTTAGGTGTAAGAAAAGCTTTAATTCAATACGCAGAAAATTGGGTTAAGGAACTAGGTTGCAGATTATTGCATCTAGAGGTTTTTGCAAATAATAAAAAAGCAAAAGGCTTCTATGAAAATTTAGGGTTTAAATCTGAAACAATACACATGATAAAACCAATTTAGATAATTCGTATACAATAAGTTGATCAAACGGACATTGTTCCCACCCGCTTTAGTGGGCGTTATAAGCTAAGGATATACCATTGAAGTCTTCTATTTTTTTATTTTTTATAAGTATTCTTTTAACTCATTTCACTGTCCTTGCCGAGTCTAAGGTTAGTTTTGCTACGATTGAAAATATGCAGCTTGAATATATTGATATAGGTGCTGGAGATATTAATATCATTATTGAGTCGGGCGTAGGAATGGGGGTTAATTATTGGAAGCCACTATTGGCTAAATTAAAAATGCTTAAACATCGAGTTATTATTTATTCTCGTGCTGGCAATGGGCGCTCAACGCCTACTATGGATGTTTCTATTTCGGAATCTAATAAGCGCCTACATGCTCTGCTAAAGCTATTAAATATTGATAGAAATATTATTTTAGTTGGGCACTCATATGGAGGTATTCATGTTCGTGAATATGCTATTTCTTATCCGAAACAAGTGATAGGCTTAGTGTTACTAGATCCAAGTCACGAGCAGTTTTCGAAAAAGCTAATTCAGTTAAATAAAGCCTGGGCGGTGAGAGATAATAAAAGGCTAAATTCGCTTTTGGCTCTAAGCCAAGAGTGGCAAGTTTTGCAAAAAATATATCAAAATGAGCAATTAAAGGATAAAGGCTCTATTGCTAAAATACCAACTGTTATTGTCACCTCCAGTAAATTAGGAGAAAGCGATTGGTGGATTGGTCACAGTGAACAAGGGAAGAAAATATGGAGAGAGCTCCACTCTTCGTTAATACGGCATAACCCTAATTCGATCCATATAGTTTCGAATTCAACGGGCCACAATATACCTATTGATTCGCCTAACTTAGTTAATATAGCGATTGAACAAACAGTTGATTTAGTTAATAGCTTATAAGTGGGCACTTATGCGAAGTTCGGTCTATTTTGATTTACATGCTGTTTAAAGTATTCGGAAGGAGAATAAATTGATAATCCCAAATAAACTAAAGGTGAATGATGAAGTTAGGATAATTGCGCCCTCTAGGAGTTTGTCAATTATTGATAAACAGACACAAGAAATAGCAAACACTAGGTTTAAAGAGCTTGGTCTAAAATTGTCATTTTCAAAAAATTGTAAGTCTATAGATGATTTTTCGTCTTCATCTATAGAAGAAAGAATTGAAGACTTACATGAAGCATTTTTAGATAAAAGAGTCAAAGCTATCTTTACTGTCATTGGGGGCGATAATGTAAATCAATTACTAAAGTATATTGATTATGATATTGTTAAAAGAAATCCAAAAATTATATGTGGATACTCTGATACTACAGCTCTATCAAATGCATTATCCCACAAAACAGGGCTAGTTACGTACTCTGGGCCTGCATATTCAACTTTGGGAATGCTTAAGGGGATTGATTTTTCGATAAATTATATTAAAAAGTGTTTATTCTCAAATGAGCCTTATGAAGTTATAAACTCCGAGCAATGGAGTGATGATGCATGGTATATAGATCAGGAAAGAAGAAACTTTTATAAAGACAACGGCATAGAAGTCTTAAATCATGGTAAGGCTGAAGGAAAAATAGTTGGAGGCAACCTTTGTACAATAAACTTGCTGCAAGGAACGGAGTTTATGCCTGACTTAACAAATTCTGTATTGTTTATTGAAGATGACGAGTTAACTTCTCCTTCAACTTTTGACAGAGATCTGCAATCGTTAATCCATCAAAAAAATTTCGATAGAGTTAAAGGAATTGTCATTGGAAAATTTCAATTAAAGTCAGAAGTATCAGAAACTTTGCTCAAAAAAATTATACATTCAAAACAAGAGTTAGCGTCAATTCCTGTGCTTTACAATTTAAACTTTGGACATACAACACCCCATATTTGCTTTCCTATTGGTGGATTTGTAAAAATAGATACGAAAAGTCGTAAGCAAATAATAATAGAAAAACATTAGATATAGAAATTCTAGGGATTAGCTAAATCTTTTAATAAGTTAGTTCGTTGCAGATTTAATATTAAGGATAATAGGATCGGGTCTGTCACTTTTGTATGAGTGACTCCTTATGGCACGGAGCCGACCTTCCGCTCTAAATTGTATTTGTCCAAAAATGAGTTAGAATCTACCGTCCGTTTTTCGCTCTTAGCTGACTGTTAGACCAAGTTTAAATCAATTCACTTATTCTGTAATATCGGATTTGAGCTACTACACATCAACTTAAATTTCCTTCCATACTCTAAAGTGGTCTCATAACTTTTCACCTGATTTAGTTAGGTCAATTAGTTGTCGGGAGATTAACAACTGCACTTTAACTTACTTATCTAATTTTCAAGCTTGTAATGGATAATTATTTCTTTCAAACGTGCTGAAAAAGTAGGCCAAGAATAATGCCCCTTCTCACTCCAAGAGCTAGTATGTAAGGCAATACCTGTGCTATGTAGTTTTTCAATCAACTCATCATGCGGATATAAGTACCAGTCGTCGCCATTCCTAAACGCTATATATAAGTCTTTCTCAATGTATTTTTTATCAATGGTTAACCGCCCCTTAAGCTGTACTTTAAGGTACGTACTACCATCTATATGATTAGCAATGCAATCCGCGCCCTGCCAGTCATCATTCAATCTAATTAAGTCAAAACCATAGTCTGCGAGAACAGCACCTAGCTTAAGCATGTTGTAATTTTCTTGCTGTTTAGCATTTAGTTCTTTGTAAGTGATTTTATTTTGCCAAATACTTTTCTCAGAAATTTCATTTGCGCTTAACACTTTACTTTTCTCGCTTAGTGATAACTTTTCAACATCGTTCGAACTGAGTTCACTTTCAAGGAGTAGGTCGTTGGCTTCGGCAGAAATGCTTGAGTCAACAATTCTCGACTCACTAGTTAATTTTAATGCTTCCTTAGCAGAACCTTCCCGAATGATCCGTCTTCCCGCGCTTATTTTAGTTCGAGCGCTACTTTCAGAGACGCTTTCGCTCGATATTATTTCAACCAGTTCTGCTAAAGATAAATTGTCGTTTTTCAACTCTTTAAAGTAGGTAACGAAACACGTCATTCCTACTGTCTGAAGGGTTCTTTTTACATCGAAGTTACTCATTTCTCTTCCCTAAACTGTATTCTTTGCACATCACTGTATAAATTCGTTCTTCTTCGTCTAATCTGACAATTGGGCCACTATTTTCACCGCCATTTTCTATTAACAATTCAATAATGGAAGTATTTTCTTGATACATAGCTCTTGCTAATGCAGTTGCGCAATCTTTATTTTTATAGTTCACATCAGCATATCTACAAAGCATCTCTACCATGCCGTGATGCTCTTCTTCAATTGCTATCCAAAGTGGAGTTTCACCGATGTTATTTTCGACATTAGGGTTTGCTCCCTCGATTATCAAAGACTCTGCTCTTTCTAATTCTCCGCGCAATACCTCTAACATCAATGGAGTCCAACCGTCATCGTCTCGTTTATCAATATTGTCTGATTTATCACTCATTCAAATACAACTCCGCCATGTCATCTAGCTTTGCTTTTACTTCTTTCCAATTAGGCATTACTTGCGTTAGTAAGCGCCAAAACCTCTCACTGTGGTTGTGCTCTGCAATATGGCAAAGCTCGTGCAGAATCACGTAATCGATGCATTCCTTTGGGGCTTTAACAAGATGAGGGTTGAGCATCACGTTTCCCTTAGTTGAGCAGCTTCCCCATTGTTTAGTCATCGCCATTATTCGAAAGCGCGGTAAGCCTTTTACCCATGACGCTTTAGGCAGCATAGCTTGTAGCCTTTCATGAAAAATAGCTTCTGCTTTTCGTGCATACCAACGGCTTAAAAGTGCTTTAATTTTAACCACCCGATCATCACAATCTTTTTTCAGAGTAACGGTTAATTTGCCTCGATGAAGCTTAACATTTGACACTTGCTCAACATCAAAATTTACTTTTAATACGTAACGTCTACCCAAATAAAATTGGGTTTCTCCGCTTATGTATTGTCTAGGCATCACATATTCTTTTTGGGAAGCAAATTCAGTGATACTTTCCCAGATCCATCGAGCACGTTTGATCATTGCATTCTTTATGGATTCATCAGATGCATCAAATGGGACGGTTGCAACGACTCTTTGATCAGGGTGAACTTTTATTACGACTCTACGAGCCTGCTTTCTATTAGATTGTAATTTTGTATTTTCAGCCTTGCGGATGATGTCATAGTGGATTATTTCCGCCCCATAGCTAAAACAGCCTCTTTCGGCTGTTGTCGTTTGGATTTCTGCGGCGATTGATTTACTTCGCACTGTTTTACTAACCTCTTGCCAAGCCGAGGCGTGTTATTTTCAACACTTCTTCGATAAGCTGCTGTGCTTTATCGATACCTAAATCTGCAAATAGCATTGGCAGTAATTTCATACTGATTGCGTTTTCAATTTCGGCAGGATTAATGGAAAACTCAGCAACGGCTGTTGTCACCACTTTATCAATATTGAATGCCAGCTCAACAAGGTTCTCATTATCCAAGCCTTGCTCAACAAGGTATGAATCTTCGAATAAGAATTTAAACAACCCATAATATGCTTGTGCATGTTTATTAAGCTTACCTTCGTCATCATGAAATACAGATGGGGTTTCCGCTACTTTACGCTCTTTGACTTCTTGCTCAAAATCAGCAAACAAAATGTACTGTTTAACGGGCGCATCGAACATAGCCTTGGCATCTTCAATCGCCTTTATGAGAAGTTTAGAAAAGTATTCTTGCGCATATGGATCGTCAGCGAGATCTTGCTCGATCATCTTTGTTATTCGGCCAGTGATCTTATCCGTTTGGTTTCTGGCCTCGTCATCTGACATATCTTCAGGTTTAACATTTTTGCCAAGGTTACCAACAAGGTATGCTCCGTCAGGCTCTGTAACTGTAACACCCGCAATATGCTTATCTAGAAGGCTTTTTATGTCTTCAGCATACTGGTCATAATCGATTGTTTCATTAGCATCTTCACGTACTTGTTTACGCAAGCCTACAAACATTTTTAGATCTTGTTTAAACAGATCACGTTTGCTATCAAATGACTTATCATCAAAGTAACTTGCCGACTGCAACGCTACCTTCATACAGTTTGAGAATGAAGTTAGTGCAGTATAAAATTCATCACGTAGTTTTAAATTGGTATCAACTAGTTCGCCACTAACATCTCGTATTTTAGGTGCCAATGCTTGTCTTAATGCTGGGCCATCCTGTTTATTTTTTACTTCTGAAAATATCGCCCACAAATCAGCATGTAAACCTGGTAACTTCTTATACTCTGTATCCATGCGATTATATAAGCCTTTGAGGTCTTCAATATCAAAACCTGCTTGAGTTCTTTCAGCTAAATCTTGGTACCTCTCTATCGTCGTATCTAGCTCTTTTAAAATACCGCGATAATCAATTAAGTAGCCAAACTGCTTTTTACTGTGCAATCGGTTCACACGCGCAATCGCTTGAATCAAGTTATGTTCTTTAAGTGGTTTATCTATGTATAACACGGCATTTTTAGGCTCATCAAAGCCTGTAAGGAGTTTATCAACCACAATCATTAAGTCGGGGCCGTCTTCCCTACCATAGTCTTCAATAATGCCTTTGGTATAGGATTTCTCATCCTCTTTACCAACATGAGTTTTCCACCAATTCTGCACAACATCTTTGCTTTCTTGATCGACAGCCTCATGTCCTTCACGGGTATCTGGTGGCGACATTGCAACAACTGAAGTCACTTTGCCAATATCATCCAAAATCTTCTTATATCGAATTGCCGAGGCTTTAGAGTCACAAGCTAACTGTCCCTTTAATCCTTGCT
>Ga0115572_10001653_pt1 | contig 18036 bp, 14 predicted proteins | sample COGITO_mtgs_1206_FD_88681 | JGI IMG/M metagenome (GOLD analysis project Ga0115572, IMG submission 88681) | Pelagic marine microbial communities from North Sea - COGITO_mtgs_120607 | ecosystem: Environmental > Aquatic > Marine > Epipelagic | place: Germany:Helgoland, sampling site Kabeltonne... | reverse complement strand
CTTTTTGCCTAAACCAAGGTTCTGGAATATCAGGAAAAGATTCAAACATGGCTTTGTCATGAACCTCGTCGGGGCGTAAGCCGCTGTGATTTTCCATAAAGCCGTTCCACAGCTGTATTTTATATTCACGATCTAAAATGACTAAGCCAACATCAATATTCTGCAATACATCCATTAACCAATGCATTTCAGTGAATTCTAAACTTTCATTACTCATTCTTTTATAGCTGCCTTAGTCTAATAGATAGTCGACTTGCTGATTAATTTTAGCGACGGAATCCTCGGTAAATAGCAGGAGCAGGTCACAATTAATGTTTAGGTTTTCTATCTCGTAATGAATTTCGATTGCAAGAGTCTGTGTCCATTGATGATTCCCTGATTTTACAAGGTCATCAATATGGCAGTGCTGTCCAAGAACAACGGGATGTCCTTGGTTAAAGTGTAATTCAAGCTGTTCAGCGATACCGTGCAAGCAAGCGCCAATCAGTACAGAACTGACGTCCATGAGTAATTCTAATTCCCCATGATGATCCAGCGGTCCTTCATATTTCATTAATTTTGCTAAATCTTCAAAACTTGCATCATTAAAGATAAGAAGCGCTTCTCCCGCAATTCCCGACCCAATAAATCCCTGACATACTGCGGACACATCATCGCTCGTATTAGCGCCTTCTAACGCCATATGCAGTTCTGTTGCGCTGATTATATTAATTTTTGGTATAGGAAGAATGACGTACACATTGAGTAAACGCGCTAATCTGTCTGCGGCTTGCCCCATTGCTACGTTGGTAATTTCTTGGTAGCAATCACGCTGATCTTCAGATATTTCTACTGACATTCGAGCTGCTCCCATCTGTTATGTGTCTGATAAAATGCCGAACTCAGTGAGTATCTGAGTGGCCTTTTCTTTATCGATGGGTTTTTTTACGAATGCCATTGCGCCTAAGCTTTTAACCCTTGCTTGAGCGTCGGGTTGTATATCACCAGAGACGACAATGATCATGGCGTTTAAGTCTTCTTTACGTATGTTTTCTAAAACACCGTAACCATCCATTTCAGGCATTGTAAGATCAAGGAAAACAACTTCGCCCTTGCCTTGGCGAATAGCCTCAAGGCCTTCTAGGCCATTGGTCGCAAAAGTTACTTCGATATCCCAGCCTTCTGGCAGGGCACGTTTCATTTGTTTGCGAGCGAAGCTTGAATCGTCACAAATTAAGACTGGAAGCGCCATGATGTAAGGTTACTCTTTTAATGTTACTGCCTTAATTAAAGACCCATAAATTCATTCTCTCAAGGTAGTAATGATTAGAATGGCAGCCGAGATGACGATAGTTGTAACAATAAGGGTGACATCTAGAGCTTATCAGTTAAAATGCGCCACCTAAATCGAGCCCAGCACAGAGTCAGTCTTCATGATCCGCGAAATTTTACGTTCCGTTATTTTAAATAAAGTTAATCAACGAAAGAAATCCATATCGGATAAACCGTTTACATCTGTGGTGAGTCGGGCGTTTAGAGTGGGGTTAATGGATATTGATTTTAATATGCACATAAACAATGCGCGCTATATGGTGTTTATGGAGCGAGCTCGCTGGGATCATCCTGTTCAGACGAATACGTGGGATGTGATGCTAAAGGAAAAGTTGAATTTTATCGTTGCGGGTATTGAAATGGGCTATATCCGAGAAATTCGATTTGGTAAGAAATTCGAAGTTGAAAGTCGTTATCTTGGATGGGATGAAAAGTACTTTTATTTAGAGCAACGTTTCATTGCTGATGGAAAGATACATGCCTATGGCTTGGTGAAAGCGGTATTCCTTCAAAAGGGCAAGAAAGCAGAGCCTGGTGACGTTGCCAATCTTCTTGGTATTAATCCAGCTTCAGATCCATTGCCTGAACACATCGACCTTTGGAAGAGTATGAGTAATGCTAAACGTATTTATTCAACGGCTCCCAGCTCTTCTGAGGCTAACGTTTAATACTTAGTATTGATCAAGTTATTTGCCATTGAAAGCGCCGCTATTGATATAGCGGCTTTAAATTTTGTTTATCTGATTTACCCTTCGGGCTTCTCTTTTTAATTGCTTGGCTCAGGCTGTTCCAAACTACCTGCCCGTTGAATGCGCTGTTGTCTCTTGCTTGATAGAGATAGCTGTCTAGTTCATTAATTGCATTATTTAATGCAACGTCATTAAATATCTTTCCTAGTTCTTCTAAATTACTCACCTGATATTCTTCTTGAGCCCAGTCTTTTAAATGCTGGCGAATACCGTTAGCGTCGTTGTTTTGGCAAGCCTTTTTTAGGTGTTTTAAATGTTGACTTGGTTTGGTTGTTTCAATGTCGTGATCTTTCTTTGGTGCATTTTTACGCCACAATAGAAATGCGGTAACGATATTAGTCAGTAGCAGTAGCAGTGTGGCAATGACCCACAGTCCGGATTGATTCGTCGCTATTGCATCACTAGAGTTTATTGATAAGGGAGAAGCAGTGACTTGGCTACTGGCTGTTTTATTTGCAATTTCGGCTTCAGCTACCTGAATCGTTTGAGCAGGTAATACCGCATATTCGAGCTTGTTTTTATCCAAATTCCACCAAGGTATGCGTACTTCTGGAATAATAATTCGACCACTTTGAGTAGGGACGATAGCAAGTGATTGTTGTGCTGAGCCTTGGATTCCTTGCGCATCTGATTGATCATTGTACTCAGATTGATCTGGATAATATTTAAGTCCATCTACAATTGGCAGAGCGATGCTGGGTAATTGACTACCAGCTAACCCGTTAGCTTTAATGAGGATCGTGCGAGTTACAGGCTCGCCGACTTGCCATTCATCATTGGGTTTACTCCAACGGTCTTCGACAATGACTTTGTCACTGGGTAACCAAGGAGCTTGAGGGTAGTTTGCCGGGCGTGCTTTTACTTCGATACGTATCGGTTTGGCAACGACGGAGACAGGGCGACCACGACTCCAGCGATTGTATGAATTAACGACACTGGCACTGAATTTTTGCCCTGGAATAACAATCTCTCCGCTTTCCTCTGCAAAGATTGCATAACGGCGTTCATAAACTCCCATGCGCTGCCCACTAACGGTTGTGGTGTATTGGCGTACATCACCTAACGGAATTACCATTGCATCTGTAACTTTTAATTCGGACAGGCTAGCGTCTTCATGGTTGAGAGTGTAATAAAGTTTTTCAGTATATAAAATTTGCCCTTGGACATAAGTACTTTGGGTATCGACATTGATATCAAAGAAAAATTCTTTTGCAATTTGTTCTTTTACAGAGTCTGGTAGAGTATTTACCAATACTTTAATTGGTTGGCTTTTTTGCCCCTTAAATTCAATGGCGGGAATAATAAGTTCACCGGTTTTCAATGGCGATAGTATTAATGTCCATTCGGTGTAAGAAACCGTTTTGCCATTCATCGAACGAAATTGATTGGATTTCTGCTGACTTAGAACCCGAAAATTTCTTTTTAACTCCGTTAGTTCAGGTTGACCAAAGCCTACTTGCTCGTCATATCTAAGAAATAGACGAAAGCTGTCATTTTCTGTAATTTCTTTGCGATCAATATTCGCAGTTAGAGTTGCTGCACTTGCAGCGCTAGTGAAAGTTAATAATCCTAGTGTTGCAATAACGGATAACAGTAATGATGTAATCATACGTTTAAAAATAAGACGTTTTACCATGATACTTCTCCTTCGTCTTGATGTTCACGTTGTTTGTATTGATATAGAAATTTACGTTTTAATAAACCGCCAGGGTCATCAGGTATACGATTTAACCATTGTTCTAGGGCTTGTTTTTCTTCTTCTGATAATTCATTCGTTGGATTTACTTTGGATTCCTCTTCTTGCTGCTCACCTTGTTGCTCTTTGTTTTTAGCAGCTTGATCTTCTTTTTCTTGTTCTTCTGCTTTTTTGTCTTCAGTATCTTGCTGATTAGATTCTTGATCTTTTGATTGCTCTTCATCCGATTGTGACTGTTCTGAATCTTGCTCCTTTTTTTGATCGGAATCGCTTTCTTCGGAATCAGTCTGGTTATCTGAGTTGCTATCATCTGAATCATTATTATCAGATTTTTTATCTTTAGACTTGTCATCCTTAGAGTCTTCGTCTTTCTGGTCTTCATTATCGTCTTTATTTTGTTGTTGCTCTTCTTGTTCCTGTTGCTCTAAAAGTTGTTCAACGAGGTTTTTATTAAATTGAGCATCGTCAAATTCAGAATTTAATTCCAGTGCTTGCTCGTAAGCTTTAAGCGATTCTTCTAACTTGCCACTTTTTGCTAAAGCATTGGCGCGATTAAAAATATTATCTGCTTGCTCTTTAGGTGAGAGGTCTTGGTTGATAGAAAATGTTTCAGCGGCTTTTTCATAGTCTTCTGCACGATAATAGCTACTGGCTTTCCAATTAGGGTCTTCAAAAAGCTCAGCGGCCTTAGCTGGGTCTTGTTTAAATACTTCTTGTCCTTGTTGGTCTTTGGTTTTCCAAGCATCGTCCCAAAGATCGGCATAACTGTTTTCTGGCTGGAGTGAAATTATAAAAACGAGAGAAAGCAACCAGCCTCTGCGGAAAGACAAAGCTGCAATGATTACAATAATAAAGATTAACCAATAGCCTTGGTCTGCCCAAAGATCGAACTGGCGTTCTAAAGCTTTATTATTTATATCATTATTATTCGAATGGCTCGAGTCGCTGGTATCTAGGTTGTTAAAAGCACTGTCGATGCCTAATAAGTAATGCCAGTCACGATCGTCAAAACTCATTTGGTGCCAGCGTATACCCAGTTCACTGGCAAGGGATTTAATGAGGTTAAGATCGAGTTTTGGTAACACAATATTGCCGTCGTTATCGCGCTTAAAGCCTTGGCCTTGCATTGCAATAGGAGCGCCTTCTTCTGTTCCTAAAGTGAGTACAGAGAGTTGTTGTTGCTGATTGCCCAAAGCGCTTTGAATTCGACCAATATCTTTTTTCTGGATGCCATCGGTTACTAATAAATAGTTGGCTTTTGATAAGCCTGCATCTTTAATTAATTTTTTGGCTAATATGAGTGCTTTATCTGGTCGACTTCCCATTGCTGGCATAATGAAAGGAGAGAGCGAGGGGATTAAATTTATTGCTGTTTCTGTATCGTCAGTCAGTGGTGTAACGGTATAGGCATCCCCCGCATAAACCACGAGCGCTGTTAAACCTTCGGTTCTTTGTTTTAAGATATCTATAACTTTTTGCTGTGCCCGCGTTGCACGATCTGGACTGACATCTTGCGCCGCCATCGATAGCGACATGTCGAGTACAACAACTAAGGCATCGTCTTTCTTTTGAACTGGCTGTGGAAGTTGCTGCCAAGTAGGTCCTGCTAGAGAAATTGAGGCAATGACCCACGCGAATAAAATAAACCATAAAGGCCAGCGAGATTGTTCACTTGGCATTTGATCTAATACATAAGGCATTAATGTTTTGTCGATAATTCCATTCCAGCGTGCTGATGCCAGACGACGTTTTAATAAGAATGAAAAGATAATTATGGCTGGAATTAGTGCGATTAACCAAGCTGGGCGTAGCAAATGAAATTGAGAGAAGAATAATTCCATGGTTATAATTTTCTCATTTTAGTATTAACAAAATAGGTTAGATTACGGAACAATCCAATAGACTGTAATGCCATGATAAAGCTTATTAGTAAAGCGGCTGCTAGTGGCCAAAAATAAACATTGATTTGAGGGCGAAAGATTTCAGGATCTTTTTCGGTCGGTTCTAGTTGATCAATCATGTCATAAATTTGTTCTAAATCTTTACTGTCTTTGGCACGGAAGTAATGTCCACCGGTTAACTCAGCTATTTGTTGCAAGCTCTTTTCATCTAAATCGCGGGATGGGTTAACTTGGCGAGTACCAAAAAAACTCGATACTTCCATGGAATCTGCACCAAGGCCAATGGTGTAAATTTTCACGTTACTTTGTTGAGCTAACTCAGCGGCTTTTAATGGATCTACTTCACCAGAAGTATTGGCCCCGTCGGTTAATAAAATAACAACACGACTTTGTTCTGGGTGCGATTGAAGTCGCTTAATGGTAAGGCCAATCGCATCACCGATTGCTGTCGACTTTCCTGCAAGGCCAATTTGCGCTTCGTTCATTAGTGTTCGCACAGTTTGCCAGTCAAAGGTCAAGGGTGCTTGTAAATACGCTTGAGTACCAAATAAAACCAAGCCGATTCGATCACCTTGGCGCTGGCTAATAAAATCGTTGAGTACGCTTTTTACTGTAAATAAGCGGTTAACAGGTTTTCCTTTCCATTGCATATCTTCAATATCCATACTGCCAGATAAATCAATGGCAAGCATGAGATCACGACCTGACGTTGGCAGCTCAACGGTTTCTCCTAGTATGTGAGGGCGAGCCAATGCCGTTAGCAAGGCAAACCATAATAGAGCAGGTAGTATGAAAGACGGCCAAGCATTATCAGATTGTATCTGGGCACTACTGGTTGATGTTTTCCATAGTGATAAGCTCGGTACTTTTAATGCAGCTTCCTGACGTTTTACTTTGGGTAATACCCAAAATATAAGTAAAGGAAGTGGTAAAAGATAAAAAGCCCAAGGCCAATGCCAATCAATCATTTGAACTTTCCTTATTGTTTTTAATCCAGCTCACACAGGCGCTAAACAGTGTTTGAGTATCGTATTCGCATTGCGGCTGATATAAACCTTGGCTGATTGCTTTTTCTACGTCAGCTTCGAAGTAGGTTTTTTTACTTTGACGATTTAAAAAGCTCGTCCAAGCATCCCCAGATAAGCTAGCAGCCTCAGGGTATTTATCTAAGCAATAACGTTTAAGCACTTCGTTGCTTTGTTGTAAAAAAAGTTGGGTGTCCTTGTGCTTTTTCAATTGCTCATATTGCTGTGACAGCAATAACAATGCGGCTTTTTTAGTTTTATTTTTTTCATGCCTTTTTAATCCGTAAATAATTCCTGCAATTGTTAGCAGTATAAAAACGGTGAGTAGTAGCCACCAACCAAACGCGATAGGTAAATCGGTGACTGGGCTGGGTAAATGAATATCTTTAAGTTGTGATAAATCTGGCGCTGGGGTTTGCATTATTAACGGACCTTATCCTATCGCAGCTTATGTTAAGACAGCTTGTTCATCGCTGCTTGGCTTAAACCTAAGCCAGAACGTAAATCAGAAATGATGTCGCCTTTGGCTTGTAAGCTGATTAATGGAATGCCTAATTTTAAGGTTCTGTGTTTTAAATCTTGTAGGCGCTCACGAAATGCTTGTTGATGAGCAATGCCTTGTGATTTTGAGTAACATTCTAGCTGCATTCTTTGTTGGCCATCGGTTAGCGGGTAGCTTCCCAGGGGTAATATGTTTTCTTCGAATGCATCAAAGATATTGATCGCGACAACATCATTACTCTTGCTGATCTTATGCAGTTGGCGTTCACAGTCCTGATCGAAACCTTGCCAGTCTGAAATAAAATAAACCGTGCTGCCGGGACGAGTTATTTGACGGACATGACGACACATCTCAGCTAAACGATTATTAGGTGAGGTTGCATCTAGCGGTTTTTGCTCCTGATTGAATTCAGCCAGCTCATGTAAAACGTGCATCACTTGTTTACGGCCAGGCTTAGGGCGAATATCAATTTCACGCGTGTTATCAAATAATAGGGCGCCAATGCGGTCTCCATTATTTAATGCTGACCAAGAAAATAAACTGGCAATGTCTGCGGCTAGTACAGATTTAAAAGCGTATTGAGTGCCAAAAAACATGTTGGAGCGCAAGTCGCAGGCGATCATGATGGGGCGCTCACGCTCTTCGCGGAACACCTTGATGTGTGGCTTTTGATTTCGAGCCGTCACGCGCCAGTCCATTGCCCGAATATCATCACCAGGTTGATAGCTGCGAACTTCAGAGAAATCGACGCCGCGCCCACGTAAGTTAGAGGTATGAATACCCGCTAATTCGTTTAGCACTTTCTTTTGCTTATGAATGGGCAAAAGATTGGCAAGGTGGCGCATGGCCACTAAGTTATCTGTTGTAATATTAGCCCCAGTAGATAACCCTTGTGGCTGATCTTTTTTGTGTACCATCATCCTAATCCTTTTGAAAGTCTTTCAGCGTCAAATGGTGAACGCTTAGGATAGAGGAACACGAAGGATTAACTCATTAATGACCTTATCGGTCGTCATGCCGCTGGCTTCTGCTTCAAAGCTTAATAAAATACGGTGACGTAAAACATCATGCGCAATGGCTTGAACGTCATCAGGGCTGACAAAGTCACGACCGTTTAACCAAGCATGTGCACGTGCGCAGCGTTCTAAAGCAATTGTGCCACGTGGGCTAGCACCATAATCAATCCAGTTGGCAATATCTTCACCATATTGCTGTGGTTCGCGGGTTGCCATAATTAGTTGAACGATGTACTTCTCAACAGATTCACTGAGGTGCAAGTTGAGTGTTTCCTGGCGAGCAGCAAAAATATCTGCTTGAGTCATCTTTTCTGCGATTACAGGTGCTTGATCCATAGCTTCACCACGCACTAAGCGTAGGATTTTCTGTTCGGCTTCTGCATTAGGGTAACCAATAACAACATGCATTAAAAAACGGTCAAGTTGTGCTTCTGGTAACGGGTAGGTGCCTTCTTGTTCAATAGGGTTTTGAGTCGCCATAACCAAGAATAATTTTTCTAGTGGCATTGTATTGCCACCCACAGAAACCTGACGTTCAGCCATGGCTTCTAGTAATGCGCTTTGTACTTTTGCAGGAGCACGGTTGATTTCATCGGCCAAAATCAAATTATGGAAAATAGGGCCTTGTTGAAATTTAAAGCTTCCTTCTTCTGGGCGATAAATCTCTGTACCGGTAATATCACCAGGTAATAAGTCAGGGGTAAATTGTATGCGTTTGAAATCCCCCTCAATGTGATCGGCTAAAGCATTAATCGCTTTGGTCTTTGCAAGACCCGGAGCACCTTCAACTAAAAGATGGCCATCTGCTAGTAGTGCGATCAATAATCGGTCAATTAGATGGTGCTGACCAATAATATTGGCGCTCAATGCTTGTGTTAGCTGTTTGAATCCCTGCTGCATCTTGCTACTCACTTTCTATTCGGTGTAATTATTTGATTTCATACAGATTTTATTGAATGACGCGCTTACGTCAATGGTTAAGATTGGGAAAATCAAGAAAAGTTCTTAACTCCACACTACTTTACATAACCTTGTTGTGAAGAATGTAAATAGTCGTCATAAGCCAAGTCGTTTATTTATGTCTTAGATCAGCAGTTATTAGAGAAAATTGGTCTAACATATAATGTAAGGAATACTCTAAATGAATTAGTAGGAATCGCTTAAGATGAGCAATAGCAAGCCAAAAACTAAGCCAGATTTAACCGCACTATACCGTTTAATTGATGAACGAAATGAAAAATCCCAGGCAGAGCGCATAAAACTCTTTGCTCAATTGTATTATGCAGATGCTCCCCTTGCCGATTTAAATGCTCGTAATCCCGAAGATTTATATGGAGCAACGGTTTCTTGTTGGTTATTTATTCAAAAGAACAATATTGAACAACCGAAAGTACGAGTATTTAATCCAGACTTTGAAACTCATGGTTGGCAGTCTACGCACACTGTTATTGAGGTGCTTGCAAAAGAAAAGCCTTTCTTAATTGATTCTGTTCGTCTTGAGATTAATCGTCGCCAAATATCGATTCATTCTATTAATGCCTGTGTTGCTCATATAGAGCGTGATAGCCATCATAAAAAGAAGGCGAGTTCTCCTATATTTGAAGCTTCCGAAAATAGTCAGTCCGAAGCGATTATTTATATTGAGGTCGATCGGCATACTGATACCAAGATACTTGACGATTTATCCAATACTCTTGTCAGTATTCTTAATGAAGTCTCATACTGCGTTAAAGACTTCTCTAGATTGACTGAAAGAGTGGATAACGTGTCTAAAGAGTTATCGCATTTGCCGTGCGATAAGCCTAAAAAAGAAATAAAAGAAGCACAGGGCTTCCTATCTTGGTTGAATAACAAGCACTTTACATTCTTAGGGTGTGATGAGTTCACCATAGAAAAAGAAGGTGGAAAAACATTTATTGTTCGTGATGAAAGCTTTGATTTGGGCATTTTCCGTTTTAATAATGCATCAAAGAACCGAAGCTTACTTGAAGAGTTGCCTGCAGAAATTCAAGACTTCATATTGAACTCAGAAATCGTAAATTTCTTTAAGTCGGGTAACCGCAGCCGTATTCATAGACCTGCGTATCCAGACTATATCGTTATCAAACGATTTAATGAAAAGGGTGAAGTGATTGGTGGCGTTCGCTTTATGGGCCTATATACGTCGATTGTTTATATCGAGAGTCCTATTAATATTCCGCTGGTACGTCATAAAATACAGCAAGTTCTCAAGTTTGCAGGATTCCGGAAAGATAGTCATAGCGAAAAAGAATTGAATAGGATTCTTGAGGCGTACCCCCGGGATGAGTTGATTCAGTCAAGCTCTGAGCAATTATATAAAACGGTCTTGGGTATCTTAGATATACAAGAGCGTCGTCAGACGCGTGCTTTCCTACGTAAAGGAACCTACGGTAAGTTCTTATACTGCATGGTTTATACCCCTAGGGATATTTACAATACAGAATTGCGTATCAAAATTCAGCGAGTCCTCGAAGAAGCATGTGATCCTGAATTTGTTGAGTTTAATACGCATTTTTCTGAGTCGATTCTGGCTCGGACCTATTTTGTTTTGCGCCTGAAAAATGATGCGGTGCTAGATATTGATAGCGATGAAATTGAGCGTAAAATTCAGATGGTTGCTCGTAGTTGGGGTGATGATCTTCATACTGCGCTGCTGGAGCAAGTCGGCGAAGAAAAGGGTAATCGCTATCATCAAGTGTATCGTGATGCATTTCCTGCGGGTTACCGAGAAGATTTCGGCTCTAGAACTGCAGTAGCAGATATTCAACATATTGAAGATCTGCGTGCACATCCAGAAAAAGGCATTGCGATGAGTTTTTATCGCGAGTTAGAAGAAGGTGCCAATCAGCTGCGTTTCAAACTCTTTAATATTGATAATGTTTTGCCTCTGTCGGATGTTTTACCAATTTTAGAAAATTTAGGTTTGCGCGTGATTGGTGAGCATCCTTATGGTTTGCAGTATGCGGATGGCAGTAAGGTATGGATTCATAATTTCTTGTTGGAATATACCTTAGCCGAACGCATTGATATGAAAACGGTGAAGGGGCTTTTCCAAGACACGTTTAAGAACATATGGCACGGACATGCTGAGAGTGATGGGTTTAATAAATTAGTATTGGGCTCGGAAATTGGTTGGCGTGAAATTGCTATGTTGCGTGGCTACGCCCGGTATATGAAGCAAACACGCTTTGGTATTAGTGAAGTATCGATTGCTGCTACGTTAAGTCGCTATATAAATATTAGCCAGTTGCTCATGAAGGCTTTTGAGGTTCGTTTTGGCTTGCATAATGACTGGGATCTCGCTCAAAGAAATCTAGTGTTTTCTGAGATAGAAAAAGAGATTATGGAAGCTCTTGATGATGTTGAGCAGCTAAATGAAGACCGCATTGTACGCCGCTATTTAGAGCTTATTAAAGCGACGTTACGCACCAATTTTTATCAGACAGATGAAGAGGGGAATGCGAAAGATTACATTTCTTTTAAGCTCGACCCTCATCAAATTACCGATATGCCTTTGCCTAGGCCTATGTTTGAGATTTTCGTATATTCACCCAAAGTAGAGGGCGTTCATTTACGAGGAGGCAAGGTTGCTCGAGGCGGGTTACGTTGGTCTGATCGAGGTGAAGATTTCCGTACAGAAGTTTTAGGCTTGGTGAAAGCTCAGCAAGTTAAAAACGCGGTTATTGTTCCGGTAGGTGCAAAAGGAGGTTTTGTTGCTAAAAACTTAACGCCTGATATGTCTCGAGATGAATGGTTAGCCGGAGGCATTGAATGTTATAAAACATTTATTAGTTCGTTATTGGATGTGACGGATAATCTGGTGGATGGTGAAGTTGTTCCGCCGTTAGAAGTTGTACGCCATGATGAGGATGATGTATATCTTGTTGTTGCGGCCGATAAAGGTACCGCAACTTTCTCTGATATTTCTAATGGTATAGCAGTTGAGCGTGGTTTTTGGCTGGGTGATGCATTTGCTTCAGGTGGCTCTATTGGTTATGACCACAAGAAAATGGGGATTACGGCGAGAGGTGCCTGGGTATCTGTGCAGCGTCATTTCCGTGAACATGGTGTGAATATTCAAGAAGAAGACTTCACGGTTGTTGGTGTGGGTGATATGGCGGGCGATGTGTTTGGCAATGGTATGTTGTTGTCGGAGCATATTCGTTTAACGGCCGCGTTTAACCATATGCATATATTTATAGATCCAAATCCTGATTCTGCATCGAGTTTTGTTGAGCGTAAACGTTTGTTTGAATTGCCTCGTTCAACTTGGGATGATTACGATAAGTCGCTTATTTCAAAAGGTGGAGCGGTATTCTCTCGTAGTGCCAAATCGATCAAAATCAGCCCAGAAATGAAAAAGCGATTTGATATTAAACAGGATTCAATGGCTCCTAATGAATTAATTAAAGCCTTGTTGTTATCGCCGGTTGATTTACTTTGGAATGGCGGTATTGGAACCTATATTAAAGGCAGTAACGAAACTCACGCGAATGTGGGTGATAAAGCGACCGATGCGGTGAGGATTAATGGGAATCAAGTTCGAGCCAAGGTTATTGGCGAAGGCGGTAACTTAGGAATGACGCAGCTGGGTCGTGTTGATTACGCGCTGGCGGGCGGCTCTTCTTATACTGATTTTATCGATAATGCTGGTGGTGTTGATTGTTCAGATCATGAAGTAAATATTAAAATTATGCTGAATGAAATTGTTGCTTCTGGTGATATGACTCCTAAGCAGCGTAATCAATTATTTATGGAAATGACTGATGCAGTGTCGGCGTTGGTGTTAAATAATAATTATCAACAAACTCAGGCGATTGCTCTAGCGCACCGAGAGTGTAAGGAGCGTATGGATGAATATGTGCACTTGATTCATGACTTTGAAGAGTCGGGTAAATTGAATCGAGCATTAGAATACCTTCCTGATGAAGAAACGATTGCTGATAGGAAACTGAAAGGTGAGGGCCTAACAAAACCTGAGTTGTCAGTTTTAATATCTTATGCGAAAGCTGATTTAAAAGAGCAGTTAAATCTTGAAGAGATTAGCCAAGATCCATATTTGAGTAAAATTGTTGAAACGGCTTTCCCGCAAAAACTGGTCGATGATTACAATAGTTCTTTAATGAACCATAAGCTGAGATCTGAAATCGTCGCAACTCAGTTGGCTAATGATTTAGTGAATCATATGGGAATCACTTTTGTGAATCGCCTAACTGATTCGACAGGGGCAACGGTTGTTGAAGTTGCCCGAGCATATGTTGCTGCACGTGACGTTTTTGGTTTGCATGATTTGTGGTCAAAAATTGAAGAGCTTGATTATCAAATTCCAGCGAATGCTCAGGCAGATATGATGAGTCGCTTGATGCGTTTGGTACGTCGAGCCAGTCGTTGGTTCTTACGTAATCGTCGTTCAGATATGGATGTCGCTGCGGAAGTGGAAGCGTTTAAAGCAAGTGTTGATGCAGTGAGAAGTAACCTGTCGCAGTGGCTTCAGGGATCGACTCAGGACGCTTGGCAGAATCATTTTAATCGCTATGTTGAGCAGGGTGTACCTGAAAATGTATCTGCATTAGCAGCGGGTACAACTTCGTTATTTTCAGCTCTAGGTATTATTGAAGCTTCGCAGCAGACCGAACGAACAATAGAGCGAGTTGCAGAGGCCTATTTCTGTGTGGGTGAAACGCTGTCGTTGAATTGGTTCTTGGAGCAAATTAATAATCTTGAAGTTAACTCTCATTGGCAGGGCTTAGCGCGTGAAGCCTTCCGTGATGATATGGATTGGCAATTACGTTCTTTGACTGTATCAGTATTAAATTCTGAAGAGGGTGAAGATAAACCTATTCTTGAATTGATGGATCAATGGAAGCAAGGTCATCCGCATTTGGTTAGCCGCTGGCAGAGAATGCTGGATGAACTTAGAGCATCGGATAAAGTGGAATATGCGATGTATTCGGTTGCTTTACGAGAGTTGTTGGATCTTGCGCAAGCAAGTAAGCATCTATCTCAGGATTGTGGCTAGCTCGCTTTAGCTCGATATTATGTACTTCCTTCTACGGCACGTCGTGAATACGGTCCCTGTAGACTCTCTTCGGGATCCCTCCCTCAGAAGGCCTAGAACGAAGTACATAATTTCGAGCCGCTAATGCTATTTCTTATTTAACTTTTAACCTGCACAGAACTACAGCTGGCAAATCGCAATCTTAAGCGGTGGATTGCCATCAGGGCTTGGGAAATCGCTATCTGGTAACAATATCTCAATGCTTTTCAATGGGCGTCCTGCTTTTATTGCGCAACGCTTTAGTGATTCAAGCCATTCGTCTCGATCAACCTGCGCAACGTTATTACAGCAAATTAATTGGCCTCCATCTTTCGTCGCTAATAAGCTTGGCTTAAACAGTGACTGATAATCGCGAATTAAATCAACATTACCAAATGCACTTTTTGCCCAACGCGGAGGATCTAAAAACACTAGATCAAATTGCTCAGGTGAATGCTTAGGGTATTTAGGCAGTTTCTTACCACGACGAACACTGATCGGCATGTTGGCAAACTGCTTGATTGCAGGGAATACATCCGATTGGATGAATTCAACTTGATTAAGCTTGTTTAATTTTGCATTTTCCATGCCTACAGCTAATGATGACTCCGCAAAATCAACATTGACCACGCGTTTTGCACCACCAACCCCTGCGGCAATGCCTATTCCACAAGTATAAGAGAACAGATTTAGGACGGTTTTACCTTCACTGTTCGCTTTCACATAGCGGCGGCCCGAGCGTAGATCTAAGAATAACCAAGGATCTTGTCCTTGATGACGGCCCTGAACGCGGTATTTAACACCCAGCTCGCTAGCTTCCATTGGCTGGTTGTCGAGCTCATGCACTTCATTGCTTGTTTCAATACGGGAGTTATTACGACTACGGTCGTTATACACCAAATGTAAATTTGGAAATGTTTCTGCGCTAAATTGGCGAACTTGCTCAAGCTCGTCTTCTGAAACGGAATTATGGAAAGTTTGTAAGATTAACAAAGGGCCATAGCGGTCAAGCGTTGTACCTGGTAATCCTTCATTTGTTCCGTGAAAAATTCGATAGCAGTCGGTACTTTCTTCTTGCCACTGTTGCTGCAAGTCAGAGCGATTTAGCCATGCTTGGCTGAGTTGTGTTTTTAATTCATTCATAGTGCATTCTACCAGCTTAGAGCAGAAGCTTGAAGGCGGGGTTTATGTTAGCTATTATCCCGATTATGAAAGAAATTATTGTCTCATTACACATCTCTAGAGAAGACTACCTCTCATTTTATCAAGGTCAGGTTCAAACGGTTGTAGCGACTGCAACAGATGGGCGGACTGTTCGTTTTCCTGCCCTTATTCTAAAACACGTCGTTGGTCATGAAGGCATTCATGGCACGTTTAGAATCCGTTTTGATAGCAGTAACAAATTTGATGGCATAGAACGCATTAAATAGTACGTTTAAAACAAGCCCTTTTGTCGTATAATTGCGCGCGATTTTTAGTGTGCACACACAACGTTAAACAGAATTCAAAAGGCGAAGAAAATGTCAGGTCTAGATTGGTACGGTTTAGTACGCAAAATAATGTTCAAAATGAGCGGCGAAACGTCTCACGAACTTGGCCTTGATATGTTAGGTGCTGCGGAGCGTCTATCTCTACTTTCTCGCATAGCACCAAAAATTCCTGATTGTCCTGTTGAGGTGATGGGTATTACCTATCCAAATCCAGTGGGCTTGGCTGCTGGTCTCGATAAAAACGGTGACTATATTGATGCATTTGCCAGCTTAGGTTTTGGCTCTATCGAAATCGGTACTATCACCCCACGACCTCAGCCGGGTAACCCTAAGCCTCGGTTATTCCGTATCGCTGAGAAGCAAGCGATTATTAACCGCATGGGCTTTAACAACAAAGGTGTTGATCATCTTGTTGAACAGGTTAAAAAAGCCAAATTTAAGGGCGTATTGGGTATTAATATTGGTAAGAACTTTGATACGCCTGTCGAAAAAGCCGTTGATGATTATTTGATTTGTTTGAATAAAGTTTATGAATACGCAACTTATGTGACGGTTAATATCTCATCTCCAAACACGCCAGGGCTTCGTGATTTACAGTTTGGCGACACCTTAGATGAACTTTTAGCACCTATTAAAGCGCGTCAGTTAGAGTTGGCAGAAGAGTTTGGCTATAAACCTGTATTGGTGAAGATTGCACCGGATATGGATGAAGAGAATGTTGCGCTGGTTGCAGAGACACTGATCAAAAATAAAATTGATGGTGTTATTGCAACCAATACCACATTGTCTCGTGAAGGCGTAGAAGGGCACAAGTTTGGTAATGAAGCGGGTGGCCTTAGTGGTGCGCCTCTTGAAGACTCTGCGACCGAAACAGTTGCTGCCTTGGTTAAAGCCCTTGATGGCAAGTTACCGGTTGTGGGTGTTGGTGGCATTCTAGACGGTGCTGGTGCAGTTGAGAAGATTGAGGCGGGTGCTCAGTTAGTGCAAATTTACAGTGGTTTTATTTTCCGCGGACCTGAATTGATTCGTGAAAGTGTTGATGCGATTGCTGCACATTTTTCGCGCAGTAAATAAAGTATTCAATATAGAGATTGTTAAACAAAAGAAAGCCCAGATCTAAGCTGGGCTTTCTTTATTTTATGTCTCCTGGGAGAGGAGAACTGAGTTATTTATCTTGAATATAAGTTAGAGAGTCAGTTTATGAATGCCAGAAACACCCGTCATTCCATCCCAATTGTCAGATCTACCTTCTCGCCAGCCAGACATCCATGATTCATGGGCTGAGCCAGCAGGGGCAAGATCTTTGGAGCGACGCTCGGCGCCTGCTAAGTATCCGCGTGTAAAAGCGCGTTGCTGTTGGTCGCGTTTCTGTCTCTTCATAGAGTATCCTCACTCAAAATATTAAACAGTAAGCCTGCTAAGCTAAAGGTGAATAACCGTTAATAAGCACTGCAGATCTTAGGTCAGACATTAAGAATGTTTTATTTATATTCTTAATGCCATGACATGTTGTACCGCGTTAATGGCTAGGCTGTTAACGATTATTTTTTTCTATTAAAACTGATTCTTACAATAATCAGTTCTTTGACATATTAGGTGTGCAGAGCATGCAAGAATTAACAATGGGTCAGCCGCGCGAAATATTTGCCGTATGTCCAAAAGGTGTAGAGCAGCTTTTAGCCGATGAAATCAGACAGTTAGGCGGAGAGGTGATTAAAGAAAGTCACCTTGGTGTGAGCTGGTTGGGTGATCTTGAGCTAGCTTATCGCTTTTGTTTGTGGACCAGACTGGCTACCCGTTTATTATTGCCCCTGAAAGAATGTCAGGTGGACGATGTGGACCAAATGTATCAAGTGGCGTATGACATCCCATGGTCTGAATTGTTTACCGTTGATAATAGTATCCGTATTGATTTTCACGGCAAGTCTGAGTTTGTTAACAATACTCAGTTTGGTGGTCAGAAAATTAAAGATGCTATTTGTGATCGTTTTCGTGCTGATGTCGGCGCTCGTCCAAATGTCGATAAGGAAGCGGACGTAAAGATTGAGGTGCAATTGCGTCATGGTCGCATCACGATCAGTCTTAATATTGCTGGGGATAGCTTACACAAGCGTGGCTATCGTTTAATGCCAGGTCAGGCACCATTAAAAGAGAACTTAGCCGCTGCGTTATTGATTCGTGCTGGCTGGCCAGCGCGAGCAGCCCAGGGTGAAAATTTACTCGACCCTATGTGTGGTTCGGGTACGTTATTGATCGAAGGATTGATGATAGCGGCGGATATTGCGCCT
>Ga0115572_10001652_pt1 | contig 18045 bp, 14 predicted proteins | sample COGITO_mtgs_1206_FD_88681 | JGI IMG/M metagenome (GOLD analysis project Ga0115572, IMG submission 88681) | Pelagic marine microbial communities from North Sea - COGITO_mtgs_120607 | ecosystem: Environmental > Aquatic > Marine > Epipelagic | place: Germany:Helgoland, sampling site Kabeltonne... | reverse complement strand
CCCAGAAAATAACATGTTGGTTGCTGAAATGCTAGGAGGATATATGGCTGGTGTAACTGTTTCTGGTGTTCTTTGGGCAATTTTCCAAAACAATGCTGGTGGTGCATGGGACAACGCAAAGAAGTCTTTCGAAGCAGGTGTTGAAATTAATGGCGTAATGACGTATAAAGGTTCTGAAGCTCACAAAGCGGCAGTAACTGGAGATACCGTTGGAGATCCATTTAAAGATACTTCTGGTCCTTCAATGAATATTTTAATTAAACTTACTTGTTTAATTGGTTTGGTCATTGCACCCATCTTAGGAGGTGGACATGCAGCGGCTGATAAAAATCACGAAGCAAATGTTTTCATTACTAAAGACGGTACAAAAATAAACATCACATCAAACACAAAATTTGTGTCGGAGCACGCTGCAACTAAAATTGTAAAAATGAACATCGACAAAAATGACGATGGAACTGCAAAAGCAACCGTGACTACAACGACCACTGAAAACGGGAAAGAAGTAACGAAAGATGAAATTTTTGAAGGTACTTTGGAATAAGTGGAGAAGAAATTAAATGCCTTTGAAAGTAAAATTGGAGAAATTCATGTTGACATTAAAAAAGACGGAGACAAGGTCATGAAAATGATTCAAGTTGAAGTAAACGAAGAAAAGTAAAACTCCCTTTTACAAACCTATTTAAAGAAGCATTCAATTTAAAAATTGGATGCTTTTTTATATTCACTATTCTTTTAAAACAAACTGAAAAGTGTCGTTTGTCTTTTTTTGCGCCAATTGATTGATCGCTGTATTCGTTAGTTGTAAAACCCTAGGATATCCACCTGTAACTTGGCAATCACGCATTAAAACAATTAACTTCCCAGAAGGTGTTAACTGAACAGTTCCGGGCAATACTGCCGATGTTAAAATAGAAGGCAAGGCATTTTCGATTAATTCATTCAAGCGATACCCCATTCTACTATTGTCATTAGAAATCGTAAAAGATTGCTTTGCGAAGATCTCTTTTTGAGATGCACTCAATGCATCAAACTCAGGCCCTTTAGAACAAGTAATCCTTTGAGATTCAAAATGCTCTTTCGCAACTTTCACAGAAGTGTTTGACGAATCTGTGTTGTTTGTAAAAGTTCCAACAGGCAATACATCTCCTTTACAAAGCAAAGATTGCTGAGTGATGTTTTGAAAAAAACTCCTACTTTTTAAAATAGATGTCGTTAAAAAGCCATTTTTCACCGCCAGATAGCACCTGGCTCCAAAAACATTGTGACCAAAAGTCAATACTTCATTTTTATAAACACGAATTCTTGTTTGTAATGCTACGGGAACTCCATTTATTTTTGGTGAAAAAGAACCTCCCGAGATACAAATTGTCGTTTCAGACAAAAACTCAAAGGCACAAAATCCAAAAGCAATTTCTAGTACAGCATCCGTTTCCAAATTATTGAGAATTCGGTTTGCTAAATCCGAAGAATAGGCATCCATCGCACCCGAAACAGGAACGCCCATGGCTGCAAAACCAACACGCCCTTTATCTTGAACTGATGAATAAAAACCTGCTTTTAAAACTTTAATCATGTACTAGAGTTTTGGGAATTGAATATTTATTTTCAGCCACTTCTTTTTCTAATTGATAAAATTCATCCAAAGAAATTGGAATAAATTTTATTTGGTCCCCAGCTGTGGCAAAACAAGGTTGCTGCTGCGATACATCAAAAAAATGAATCGGTGTTTTTCCAATAAGATTCCAACCTCCAGGAGATGAACACGGGTACACACCTGTTTGCTTTCCGCCAATGGCAACGGCACCTTTAGGCACTTTGAGTCTAGGTGTTGGTTTTCTGTCAAAGTACAAATCAGAATGCAGCCCGCCTAAATAAAGAAAACCAGGTAAAAACCCAAGGAAGAAAACCGTGTATGTTTTCGCAGCGTGGCGGCTTCTAATTTCATCAATTGATACTTTCGATTTTAGAGCCATTTCTTCCAAATCGATGCCAAATTTTAAATCATAGCATACTGGAATTTCCCAAAGAAAACGTAGTTTTTTTTTCGATGCAGCGTCCTTTTTATAAATAGATTTTAAAGTTTCAACTTCCGTAGCGTAATTTAAAATAGGCGTTTTGTATTTAAGGGTAAGCGAATGATACCCGATAATAAAATCTGCAATAAAATGGGTTCTTTCTTTTTGAATCCTTTCTTTAAAACGAAGTAGATCCTCTAAAATTTGGTCATCAATATACTGTGCCCATTCGATGAGAATCGCTTGTTCACCAAATGGTTTGTATGAGAGAACTTTATTCAATTGCGATGCCCTGTTTTTTGAAATTTTCTGACAAATAGACTAAAATTGAAAGTGCATTTTCTTGATCTCCATGCACACAGAAAGTATCGGCAATAATCGGTTTCTTATCACCCGATATCGTGATCACCTCCTGATGTTGATACATGTGAACAACATGTTTAAAAACAGCTACTGCATCAGTAATTAGTGCATTTTCTAGGTTTCGCGAAACCAAAGAAAAATCTGAATTGTAATTTCTGTCGGCAAAAGCTTCATAGATTACCTTATAGTTCTTTTCAACTGCCAATCGAGCAATCACAGAATTATAAGGCACATACAAAAAAGTATTTTTCGCGTATTTTTTAATTGCTTTTAAAAAGATTTTTGCAGTTACAACATCTACAGCTATTAGATTATACAACGCTCCATGGGGCTTTATATGATTCATTTTAGCGCCAACAAGATCCAATCTGCTTTTAAACAATAGCAATTGAGATTCAATGCTTTCTTGCAATGCTTCAGGGGTCATCTTTCGTATTTTTCTTCCAAAGTTCTCTTTGTCTGGAAAAGAAGGATGTGCACCAATTAAAACGTTATTTTCAATAGCAATTGCAATGGTATGATCCATTGTCTTTACATCACCATAATGACCACCACAAGCAATATTGCAAGAAGAGATATACGGCATTAATAAGTGTTCGTTGAGAACTCCCTCTCCAACATCACAATTGATCGCGATTGTGTTCATTAGATAAAATTAAAAACTTTTAAAATTCCTTTTGCGCCTAAAAACAGTGTGATTGCTAAAATAACAACCCCGAAACTATTTTGCTTTTTAGAGTTCACATGGTCCCCTAAAACAGTACTTTTATTCATAATCCACAATAGAATTCCTGCAATCAAAGGCAATAATATACCGTTTGCTACTTGTGCAAATTTGATAATTTCGATGGGTTTAATTCCTATTGAAGAAAACAAGATGCCTAGAAACAGAATACAAATCCAAACAAATCGAAATCGTTTCGATTTCATTCCTCCGTTCCAATCCAAACACCCTTTTGCGACGTAAGCGGCTGCCAACGGTGCTGTGATTGCTGAGGTTATTCCAGCGGCAAACAAACCTAACGCTAAAAAATATTTGGCAAAATCACCGAACAATGGTGCCAATCCTTTTGCTAAATCTGCTGCATTTGAAATTTCTCCAAAAGGAATGGAAGCAGCAGAAACAATGATTGCCATCGAAACCAATCCTCCTAAAACAATCGAAATGATGGTATCTTTTCTTGCGAATGATAAATCTTCGCTTTGATGCCATCGTTCTTTAACCAAAGAAGCATGTAAAAACAAATTATACGGCACCACTGTAGTCCCAATTAGACCAATAATCATCAGTAAACTTTGGTCAGGAAATCTAGGAATAAACATCCCTTTTAGCATTGCTAAGAGGTCGGGTTTAGTGACAATCGCAGTGATTAAAAATGAAATACTCATGACTAAGACCAGGCTAATAAGCGTTTTTTCTAAAAATTTATAATTTCCAATATATAAGAGTACAAATGCAATCCCTCCAATTATCCAACTCATTACATTGATCGAAAGACTCCCCATATTTAAAAGTGATCTTCCAAAAATAGTTTCCAAGCCTAAAATTCCTCCACTAATATTTCCTGCTTCATATGCGGCATTTCCGACAACAATAGCTCCTAAAATCAAAAGTGTTACAAAATGTTTGACAAAGGGAATTTTAATTTCTTCTCGAATCACTTCAGACAGTCCTTTTTGAGAAATGACTCCTAATCTTGCCGCCATTTCCTGTAAAACAACCGTTGCAATTACAGAAAGTAACATTGCCCATAAAAGGTTAAAACCAAAATTAACACCAGCTATGGTACATATTGTCACCGTTCCTGGACCTATAAAAGCAGCTGCAACTAAAGTTCCTGGACCGATATTTTTAAACCATTTTTTTATCATTTCTTAAAATTATGCTTTAAAGATACTTTAATAATATAAAAAACACCTCTAAAGGAGGTGTTCTATCGACTAACAAGTATAAAATCTTGCTACAATGCATAACGTTGTGGTCCTCCCCTTCGGATTTCTTCGCTTGCTAAATCTTCAAATTGTTTAAAGTTTATACGAAATGCATTGGATAGTTTAAAGGCTGTTTTGTAGTAAGCTGCATCATTGTTCCAGGTAGCTCTTGGACTTAACAATTCAGAGGGCACTCCTGGACAAGTTCTTGGTTGTGCAACTCCAAAAACAGAATGTATGTGGTAATTTTCATAGGTATAATCTCCTAAATCTCCGTTTAAAACTGCAGAAATTATAGCTCTAGTATATTTTAGCGGCATTCTTCTTCCTACTCCGTATTGACCTCCAGACCAGCCGGTATTGATCAACCAAACATTGACGCCTGCTTCCTGCATTTTCTCACTTAGCATTTCTGCATATCGTGTAGGGTGTAAAGGCATAAAAGGGGCTCCAAAACAGGCTGAAAAACTTGGCGTTGGTTCGGTAACTCCTGCTTCTGTTCCCGCAACTTTTGCCGTATATCCAGACATAAAATGATAAGCAGCTTGGCTTGGAGTTAGTTTAGAGATGGGAGGTAAAACACCAAAAGCATCGGCTGTTAAGAAAAATATATTTTTTGGATTTTTACCTATTGACGGTGTTTGAATATTTTTGATATGGTCAATCGGGTAACTTACTCTTGTGTTTTGTGTAATAGCAGTATCTGAAAAATCGACCGCTCCATTACTATCTAGGACAACATTTTCTAAAATAGCGCCTTTTTTAATCGCTGCATAAATTTCTGGCTCTTGCTTTTGCGATAAATGAATCACCTTTGCATAACAACCTCCTTCAAAATTAAAAACGGTATTTTCTGCGGTCCAACCATGTTCATCATCACCAATTAAGCTTCTGTTTGGATCCGTTGATAAGGTGGTTTTTCCGGTTCCAGAAAGTCCAAAGAAAATAGCGGTATCTCCTTCTTTACCAATATTAGCTGAACAATGCATTGGCAATGTCTTTTTAAAGACTGGAAGAATAAAATTTAGTGCAGAAAATATGCCTTTTTTAATTTCACCGGTATAACCTGTGCCTCCAATTAGGGCAACTTTCTTTGTAAAATTTAAAATTGCAAAATTATGTTGGCGGGTCCCATCTTCTTCTGGGTCTGCCATAAAACCAGGTGCATTGATGATTGTCCATTCTGGAGAAAAATCTTCTAGTTCGGATGCTGTTGGGCGCAAAAACATATTGTATGCAAACATATTACTCCAAGGATATTCATTGACAACCCGAAGGGACAGTTTATAGTTTTCATCTGCACAGGCAAAGGAATCTCTCACAAAAATTTCTTTCCCAGAAAGGTAATTGGTAACTTTGTGATAAAGCGTATCAAACTTATCAGCATCGAATGGTATGTTTATATCACTCCACCAAACTTCGTCTTTTGTTACCGCATCTTTGACAATAAAACGATCCTTTGGAGATCTTCCCGTAAATTCCCCCGTATTAACAGCAATTGCTCCTAATGAGGTAGTTCTTCCTTGTTTTTTTTCAATAGTCAATGCATGTAATTCATCAGAGGTTAATTGATAACGAATGGATGCATTTTTGATTCCTAAATTAATGAACGAAATCGATTTCGTTTTTAAATCTGTCATCTATTTTATTTTAAAGTTTGTTGGCTTCAAAATTACATAATATTTTAGAATCGACTTGTTATTTAATAGCGAATTAATGATTTATTACTTTTTGCGTAATTTGTTTAAAAATATCACAATCAATAAACTCCAGCCTGCGATTAAAAATAGCCCACCCAATGGGGTTATAAACCAAATTGATTTTGCCGTAATCCGTGTCAGTTGGAGTAGGTATATCGACCCTGAAAACAGGAAAACCCCAGCAAAAAATAAGGAACTGATCTTGTTCTTTTGAGTTGTTGAAAACCCGTCGTAAGTATTGACAAATAACAATACAATGACATGATACATCTGATAGCGCACCGCCGTTTCAAAGCTTAAAAGTTGTGCTGAACTCAGTATTTCTTTCAGAGCATGTGCTCCAAAAGCCCCTAATATGACGGCGACCAATCCTAAAAAACAAGTAATTACTAAATTTTTAAACATTTTATAGTGTTTCTGTTAAATTTTAAACAATTAGACTATCTTAGTCTCGTACAAAAATACACGATTTATTTATGAAAAATATATTGATTATTGGTGCTGGGAAGTCAAGTGCTGCTCTAATAAAATACCTTTTGGATAAATCAGATACAGAAAAACTACAACTTAGGATTGGTGATATTGCGACTTTATACGCAGAAAAGCTCATTAACAAACACCCAAATGCAACGGCAATTGTATTGGATGTTTTTAATAAAAAACAGCGAGAAACCGAGATTAAGAAGGCGGATCTTGTAATTTCTATGTTGCCAGCAAGGTTTCACATCGAAGTTGCCAAAGATTGCATTACCTTCAAAAAACATATGGTCACTGCGTCCTATATTTCTAGGGAGATGAAGGCATTAGATAGTCAAGTAAAAGAAAATGGACTGGTCTTTATGAACGAAATTGGGTTGGATCCAGGAATTGACCATATGAGCGCTATGCAAGTTATTGACCGTATTAAAAGCAATGGTGGAAAAATGTTATTGTTCGAGTCTTTTTGTGGTGGAATCGTTGCACCTGAGAGCGATACCAACTTATGGAATTATAAATTCACGTGGAACCCACGAAATGTAGTATTGGCAGGTCAGGGGGGTGCCGCGATGTTTATCCAGGAAGGCACCTACAAATACATCCCTTATCATAAATTGTTTCGAAGAACGGAGTTTTTAAAAATAAACGATAGTGGCAATTTCGAAGCCTATGCCAATAGAGATTCACTGAAATACAGGAGTGTCTATGGACTGGATGACATTCCAACAATGTACCGAGGAACCATTCGAAAAGTAGGTTTTTCTAGAGCTTGGAATATTTTTGTCCAGTTGGGAATGACTGATGATTCCTATACCATTCAAAATTCAGAAAATATGAGTTATCGTGATTTTGTAAATTTATTTCTCGCCTACTCTCCTTCTGACTCAGTAGAATTGAAACTACGTTCTTATTTGAAGATTGATCAAGATGATTTGATGTGGGCAAAATTGGTAGAATTGGATATTTTCAATGCAGAAAAGAAAATTGAACTCAAAAATGCAACGCCTGCACAAATGCTGCAAAAAATTCTAGAAGATGCATGGACTTTAGATGCCGATGACAAAGACATGATTGTAATGCAACATCTTTTTGGATATGAGCTTCATGGAGTAAAAAAACAAATTGAAAGTAGCTTTGTTGTGAAGGGGGAAAATCAAACCTACACCGCCATGGCTAAAACGGTTGGACTGCCGGTTGCAATTGCTGCTTTAAAAATTTTAAAAAAAGAAATCAAAACTCCAGGAGTACAATTGCCAATAACCAAGGAAGTCTATGAACCAATTTTGAAAGAATTGGAAGAGTACGGTATTGTTTTTAAAGAAAAAAACGTACCCTATCTTGGGTACAACCCAAACAATGTAAGAGGGTAAATTACATTTTCAAATAAAAATCTTTCGTCAAATTCATATATGCTTGTGTATATCGATGACGAATGACTTCTATGGTTAATGTGGTCGCTAGTGGTTCATTTGAATGTAGCGAAAACTCAAGTAAACTTCTTTTAATTGCTGCCGTTGCAGTTCCTCTAACGTGACAAACACGGTGTAAAAACAAGTGATATTTTGCTGCCAATTTTATAAAATAAGCCTCCTCTTTATAAGGGATAATGGTTGTGAAAACCCCATTCTCAGAGATAATTTTGGAAACCCCTTTCAATAAATTTTCAAAAGATAAAGCCGAAGCAAATCGCGCTTTATTTCTTGCCGCATTTTTGGTCTCAAAGTCATCGGTGTAAAAGGGTGGATTTGAGATGATCAAATCATAAGTTGCTGCTTCCGCTGCGATTTCGTTTGCAAATTCTTGAAAACTGGCATGATATCCATACAGGCGATCGGCCCAATGAGAGCCTTCAAAATTCTGCACCGTTTGCTCATACGCATTCTCATCAATCTCAACAGCATCGATGGTCATCGCATCACAACGTTGGGCCAACATCAAAGCAATAAGCCCTGTACCTGCTCCAATATCTAAAACAGTATCCGGATCATTTTCTATAGAACTCCAAGCACCTAACAAGACGCCATCTGTTCCCACTTTCATGGCAGTTTTATCTTGATGAATTGTAAATTCTTTAAATTGGAATGGTTTTGACAATGTCAATCTGGGTTTTAAACGAAAAAGTTCTGCGAAATGAAACACAGAACTTTTTTAAAATTTAGCAATCATTTGCAGAGAGGAAGGGATTCGAACCCTCGATACGTTGCCGTATACACACTTTCCAGGCGTGCGCCTTCGACCACTCGGCCACCTCTCTATAAATACAAGGCAATTAATCCTTCCGGAGTTTCTACTTGTATTGTATTGTTTTCTTTATCTACTTTCTTGATGAAATCATCAATCATTGGAATAAAAATTTCAGTTCCATCTCTGTCAATTTCAAAAAGAGGTTGGGCGGCTTTGTCATTGATATGAACAATTGTACCCACTTCTCCAAAATTTACATCAACAACTGTAAAACCAATTACTTCATGAAAATAAAACTTATTTCCTTCCAGTTTTGGCAATAAATCCATTGGTAAATAAATGCCGCATTTCAGAATGGAATCTGCTGCTTCATCAGAATACACATCTTCAAATTGAACTCGCAACTGATTTCCTTTGTGCAATGAACTTTTTTCAATAAAAAATGGAACCAGATTTGTGCCGAATTCGACATACACTGATTCCATTTCCTTGTACAACTCAGGCTCGTCAGTATCTAATTTGATAACTACCTCCCCTTTAAAACTATATTTTGTTACGATTTTGCCTAAATAAAAACAATCTTCTTTACGCATTGTCGTAGCTCTTATAATTTATTCTGCTGCTTTTTCTGCTGCTTTTTCTGCTGCTTCGTCAATGGTTTCAGGAGCTGCTTCAGTCTCAGCCTCAGCAACAACTTCTTCAACTAATTCCTCTTCAACAACAGGTTTTGCTGCTTCAATTCTTGCTTCATTTACTGCTTTCTCAGCGGCTAATGCTGCTGCTTTCGATTCAGATTGTGCTTTTGATAATCCTGCTTCTTTATCAGAAATTTTTGCTGCTTTTTCTTCCAACCAAGCTGCAAACTTTGCATCTGCTTGTTCTTGCGTTAAAGCACCTTTACGAATACCACCAACTAAATGATTTTTTAACATCGCACCTTTGTAAGATAAAATGTTTTTTGCAGTGTCTGTTGGTTGTGCGCCATTTTGTAACCATGCTACAGCAAGATCAATGTTTAAGTTGATTTCTGCTGGGTTTACATTTGGATTGTAAGTACCTAATTTCTCTAAGTATTTACCATCTCTTTTAGCACGTGCATCTGCGGCAACAATCCAATAGAATGGTTTTCCTTTTTTACCGTGTCTCTGTAATCTAATTTTTACTGACATAATTTATTAATTTGTGAAGGTTCTCGACCTCGATTATTAAAAATCTTACCATCTCGTAGTAAGTGGGCGCAAAAGTACAAAAACCTTTTGAAACTAAAAGACTGAATTTTCAATATTTTTTAATCGCTTTAAATCAACCTTCACGCGCAACATATTTTCAAAAAGAATAGGTACACAAACAAAAACCTGCTTTGGCTTGCATTAAAAGCGCCTCTTGCTATTACAATTGGTGATAACAACTATGAATAGTTAATAACTTCCGATTAAAAATCTTACGAAAAAATGTAAATTTACAATCCGTTTTAAGCATATAAAATCATCAACAAACATCTTTTTTCATGTACTTAATTTTTGATACAGAAACTACCGGTTTACCTAAGAGTTGGAATGCCCCAATTACCAACACAGACAACTGGCCTCGATGTGTGCAAATTGCATGGCAATTGCATGATGGAATGGGAAATGTCATAGAACACAATGATTTCCTAATAAAACCAGAAGGATACAACATTCCCTACGATGCAGAGAGAATTCATGGAATTTCAACGGAGTTGGCAACAGAACAAGGAATTTCTTTAGCAGAAGGACTGGTTTTATTTAATGAAGCCTTGGAAAAAACCACCTTTATTGTGGGTCAAAATGTAAATTTTGATTTGAATATTATGGGTTGTGAATTTCACAGACTGGGTGTTGAGAATAAACTAACCTCCCTCCCTGTTTTAGATACTTGTACCGAAAAAACGGCATTGCTGTGCCAGATCCCTGGAGGGCGTGGTGGAAAATTTAAATTACCCACCTTAACAGAACTACACACACATTTATTCGGCACTGGTTTTGGTGACGCACACAATGCAACTGCCGACGTAGAAGCAACTACGCGTTGTTTTTTGGAGTTAATCCGTTTAAGAAAATTCACAAAAGAACAATTAGAAGTAAGTCCAGACTACTTTAAAAGCTTCTCAGAAACCAATCCGAATCCAATTCAGGTACTTGGATTAAAACACATCAACCTAAAGAGAGAAAGTGAAAAAATAAGAAAACGTCTTGAAAAATTAAAAGACACCCAAGCAACTAAATCGACTTCCGACGGGCTGGCGGAAATGGAAAATGTGCAATTCTCGCACTTGCACAATCATACACAGTTTTCCGTTTTACAATCGACCATGCAAATTGGAAATATTATAAAAGCTGCCGCAAAGGACAACATGCCTGCAGTTGCCATTACAGATACGGCAAACATGATGGGTTCTTTTCATTTTGTAAGTGCTATATTAAAGCACAACAAAACAGCAACAACTCCAATGAAACCAATTATTGGATGTGAATTTAATGTTTGTGGAGATCACAGAAATAAATCGGTAAAGGACAACGGGTACCAAATTGTTTTATTGGCAAAAAATAAAAGAGGCTATCACAACTTAGCAAAAATGTCATCCATTGCATTTGTAGATGGGTTTTACTATGTTCCAAGAATCGATAGAGAAATCATTCAAAAATACAAAGAAGACATTATTGTTTTAACGGGGAACCTCAATGGTGAAGTGCCTAGTAAAATTCTAAACCTTGGAGAAAAACAAGCCGAAGAAGCACTGCTATGGTGGAAGTCTGAGTTTAAAGACGATTTTTATATTGAATTGATGCGTCACCATCAACAAGATGAAAAAATTGTAAATGAAACTTTATTAAAATTCTCTAAAAACCATCATATAAAAGTAGTTGCTACCAACAACACCTTCTACTTAACACAAGAAGATTCCAATGCACACGATATTTTATTGTGTGTAAAAGATGGTGAAAAGCAAGCAACCCCTATTGGAAAAGGACGTGGCTATCGTTATGGATTGCCAAACGACGAATACTATTTTAAGTCTAGCCAAGATATGAAAACCCTCTTTGCAGACTTGCCAGAAGCCATCATTAACATTCAAGAAGTTGTCGATAAAATCGAAATTTTCACCCTCTCCCGTGATGTTTTATTACCCGCATTTGACATTCCAGATGAATTCAAAGACCCCAAAGATGAAGAAGATGAAGGGAAAAGAGGAGAAAACAATTTTCTAAAACACCTTACATTCGTCGGTGCTAAAAAACGGTATGGCGAAATTACAGCAGCTATTAAAGAGCGTTTGGATTTTGAGCTTTCTGTGATTGAAAAAACAGGATATCCTGGTTATTTCTTAATTGTAGAAGATTTTATTCGCGAAGCCAGAAACATGGACGTTGCCGTAGGTCCAGGTCGGGGTTCTGCCGCAGGTTCAGTAGTTGCATACTGCTTGTGGATTACCAATATAGACCCTATTAAATACGACCTTCTTTTTGAGCGCTTCTTAAATCCAGAACGTATTTCGATGCCCGATATTGATATTGATTTTGATGATGAAGGACGTGGTAGAGTAATGGATTATGTGATTGAGAAATACGGTTCCAATCAAGTAGCACAAATCATTACTTACGGAACCATGGCTGCAAAGTCTTCCATTAGAGATACCGCAAGAGTGTTAGATTTACCCCTTTTTGAAGCCGATCGTATTGCAAAACTAATTCCGCTCATTAAGCTAAAGAACATTTTTGGTGAAGATGCAAAAAGCAAAGGGAAAGTTGCTGGCTTAAGATCGGAAGAAAAACAATTGGTAGAAGAATTGAAGTCCATTTCTTATGGTAGTGATTTAGCCGCAGAAACCGTTAACAAAGCTACTATTCTAGAGGGTTCTGTAAGAAATACAGGAATTCATGCCTGTGGTGTTATTATCACACCTGGAGACATTACCAATTATGTTCCCGTCGCATTGGCCAAAGATTCGGACATGTATGTGACCCAATTTGACAACTCTGTAGTAGAATCTGCTGGTTTGTTGAAAATGGATTTTTTAGGATTGAAAACATTGACATTAATCAAAGATACCGTCAAAATTGTAAAAGCGAAACACAATGTCGATTTGGATCCAGAAAATTTTCCTTTGGATGATACAAAAACTTACGAATTGTTTCAAAAGGGAGAAACCGTGGGTATTTTTCAGTATGAATCTCCAGGAATGCAAAAACACATGCGATCTTTAAAACCGACTGTTTTTGCTGATTTAATTGCCATGAATGCCCTATACAGACCTGGGCCCATGGAATACATTCCTTCTTTTATTAATCGAAAACACGGAACGGAAGACATTGAGTATGATTTGCCAGCTATGGAAGAATATTTGGCAGAAACCTATGGAATTACAGTCTACCAAGAGCAAGTAATGTTACTTTCCCAAAAACTAGCCAACTTTACAAAAGGGGAGGCCGATGTTTTACGGAAAGCGATGGGAAAAAAACAGATTGCCGTTTTGGATAAAATGAAACCAAAATTTGTAGCACAAGCTGCAGTGAATGGACATGATGCAGAAAAACTAGAAAAAATATGGAAAGATTGGGAAGCATTCGCCAGTTATGCCTTTAACAAATCACACTCTACCTGTTATGCTTGGATTGCCTATCAAACAGCTTATTTAAAAGCGCATTATCCTGCCGAATACATGGCTTCTGTATTGTCGAACAATATGAATGATATCAAATCGGTTTCCTTCTTTATGGAAGAATGCAAACGCATGGGCTTGGCTGTTTTAGGACCAGATTTAAATGAATCTTATTTAAAGTTTTCTGTAAACGACGAAGGGGCTGTTCGTTTTGGCATGGCAGCCGTAAAAGGGGTTGGTGCTGGAGCCGTTAGAGCCATTATTAAAGAACGGAAAGAAAATGGAAATTTCAATTCAATTTTTGATCTCGCAAAACGTGTCGATTTGCGTGCAGCAAATAAAAAATCATTTGATAGCCTTGTAAAAGCGGGTGCTTTTGATTCTTTTACAGACACCCACAGAGCACAATATTTTAGTACCGATGAAAAAGGAATTACCTTTTTAGAACGTGCCATGAAATTTGGTAGTAAATACCAAGAAAATAAAAATTCTGCACAAGTATCTATGTTTGGAGAAGCCTCTACGGTGCAGTTTCCAGAACCCGACATTCCTGAATGTGAAACTTGGGGTACCATGGAATTGCTCTCTCAAGAAAAAGAAGTAATTGGCATCTATATTTCTGCACACCCTTTGGATGATTTTAAAAATGAAATGATTTTTTGCAATGCTACTTTAAAACATTTTAAAGACGATTTGTCAAAGTACCTCAACATGAATTTATCATTCGCTGGTATTATTTCAGATGTGCAACACCGCGTTTCGAAGGCAGGAAAGGGATGGGCAATGTTTACGATTGAAGATTATGGTGATAGTCATGAATTCAGGATTTTTGGGGAAGAGTACTTGAAAATGAAACATTTTTTAGTGCCCAACTCCTTCTTATTTGTGCGCGCTACCATTCAACCAGGATGGACCAATAAAGAGGGCGTAAAAGGGGAACCAAGATTGAAATTTACAGAAATGAAGTTGCTGCATGATATTATGGATGCGCTTTGTAAAAAAATTACGATTAAAATTCCCCTAGAAGAAATTAAAGAAAACACCATTTTAAACTTAGAGACCATTCTTAAAAACAATCCAGGAAAACAATCATTGCATTTTACTATTTGGGATGCTAAAGAAAAAATTGAAGTAAGCCTTCCAAGCAGAAATACAAAAATTAAAATCTCGAATGAATTTTTAGCAACGCTAAAAACGCAGCAAATTAATTTTAAATTAAATTGATCTTTAATAATCATTTTTAAAAAAAACACTTGCTATGATTGTATTATCCCTTATTTTCGCAGCCAATTAAAAAATAAATAACCCAAGAAAATAATGGTGTTTGGACCAGTTGGAATGAAAACCTTACCTATAAATACAAATCCCTTTACAAAATTACGACCGAAAAAGAATTGCAAGAAGTTGTTGCAAAAACAGATAAAATTCGATTTTTCGGAACCAAGCAATCCTCGGCAGATATTGCTGCAGGAATAGACAGGTTAATTGACATTACACCTTATCATAAAATTGTTTCCTGTGATGAAACCGAACGAAGCATTACGGTCCAATCGGGGATGATTTTAGGAGATTTATTAGAAATAATTGAAGCAAAAGGTTGGTGTATTCCTTGCTTACCAGACATCAATACAATTACAATTGGTGGTGCCTTAGCTACAGGAACGCATGGAACAAGTGGTCATTTACTTTGTGAATACATGACAAGTTGTACTTTGGTTTTGGCAGATGGCTCCTTGAAAAATGTTCATAAAAGTGATGCATTAATGCAAGCAGTTCGTGTTTCACTCGGTGTACTGGGGGTAATGTCTACGGTTACCTTTACCTGTGAACCTATTTATACACTCCATGTAAAAGAGGGTCCCGAAAACGATTCTGAATGGTTGCCAAAAATCAAAGAACGTTTGCAAAAACATGATTTTCTTAGGATTTTATGGCTACCTCACACCGATAAAGGCTATGTAATTACTGGAGATAAAATAGCTCCAGAGACTAAAATATCTGAAAACTTAGGTCCGAAATATTTAAAACACCGAAGAAAAGCTTCGAAAATACTCTATAAATACTCGCATGTTTTCCCATGGATTACTGCGATTGCAAATCGACTCTTATACAAAGGTTTTTTCAGTTCCAATAAAGAATACAAAGAATCTCTATACCAAGCAACCGTAACAAAATCGAGAGGTGCCACTTTGGAATTAGCAGAATGGACTATTGGTTTGGATAGATTTCCACTTGTTTTTGATGAATTGAAAAAAGAAATTAATAACTGGAATAATAAATCATTTATACATATTCCTATGGATATTCGTTTTCTCTACAAAGACAACTCTTGGTTAAGCTATGCCTATCAAAAAGATACTGTTACCATGGGTTGTGTTTCTAGAAATGCAGCAACTGCAGATACCTATGAAGCTTTTAAAACCATAGAAACCATTTTCTTAAAATACGGAGGAAAACCCCATTGGGGAAAACGTTTTACAGCAAAAGATGCAGTACTTCGTACCATCTACTCGAAATGGGACGATTTTAAAAAATTAAGACAGAGCATGGATCCTACTAATAAATTTCTGAATCCTTATTTAAGTAAATTATTTAACGAAAACTAACTCATTAATATGTTTCCAAAAGGAGTATTATTTGATTTTGACGGCGTTGTTGTTGATAGTTATATTAGCCATTATTCGGCGTGGGCTTCTGCATTTAAAGAATTATTTGGCGAAGAAATTGTTGCATTTCCAAAAATGCATACTGGAAAATCTCCGATGATTATTGCAAACTATTTTTGTAGTATTCTTGATAAAGAAGATCAAACTGAGGCTTTATTTTTTCTAAAAGACAAGCACTTAGATGTCCATTTTATCACTCCTGAAATTTTGCCTGGCGTTCATGAATGCACTTCTTTTTTAACAAAAAAAAAAATCAACTTCGGCATTGCGAGTAATGCAACCCGACAGTTTTTAAAAAACAGCATACATCATTTAGACTTAAATTTTCTAACCGTTTTTGGCGTGGAAGATTATGAAAAACCAAAACCTGATCCAGAAGCCTATATTAGACTGGCAAAAGCGCTGGGTTTCTCGAAAATTGATTTTAAAGACCTTTGGGTTTTTGAGGACAGTTTAACAGGAACCACTGCTGCAAAATTAGCAGGCATGGTACCGATTGGAATTTTAACGCAGTTTTCAGAACAAGAATTAAAAAAAGCAGGTAGTAAAATGGTTTTTCCTACATTATTGGAGGCCTATCAATATTTAAAAAGCCTGCCTTAATGAGATGTTAGTTCTGTAAATAAGCTTTCTAATGTTTTATTTTCTGAACTTAACTCTAAAATTATAAGGTTCTTTTCTTGTGCAAAGTCAAATAATTTTGGTCGCATATCTTCTTTGTTCTCAAAAGTAAGTTTCCATGTATTTTTGCCCAAATCTCTTGAGGAAATAAGGAGTTCTAATTGCTGTAATTGGGATGCATTTACTTTATCATTAAAAATAACTTTTATAATTTGTTGGTGATTATTTTGGAGTTCAGCCAGTGTTTTATCAATTAAAACAGTTCCTTTTTTAATGATAATTACACGGTCGCAAACGGCTTCTACTTCTTGCATAATGTGTGTAGAAAATAATACGGTCTTCTCTTTACCCAATGTTTTAATCAATGCTCTAATTTCGAGGAGTTGATTGGGATCTAGACCGGTTGTTGGCTCGTCTAAAATTAATACCTTCGGATTGTGCAATATTGCAGCAGCCAATCCTACCCTTTGCTGATATCCTTTTGATAATTGATTTATTTTCTTATCGGCTTCTAAAGTCAAACCTACTTTTGTGATGCATTTTTCAATCTGTTCTTTTAGCGTCAAATCCGAAGCTTTAGAAATCTGATATACGGAGGCTTGAAATTGAAGATACTCTCGCACATACATGTCTGAATATAACGGATTGTGTTCGGGTAAATATCCGATAGTCTTTTGTGCTGCTATTGGGTTTTTTAGCACGTCAATTCCATCTATAAAAACAGTCCCTGAGTCTGGTTTTATATACCCTGTTAAGATTTTCATTAGGGTTGATTTCCCGGCTCCGTTAGGACCTAAAAAACCAATAACTTGTCCTTTATCTGCAGAAAAAGAGACTTTATTTAAAGCTTTTTGTGTTTTGTACGTTTTAAAAACGGAAGTAACTTGAATAGACATTTTACAAACATAGTTTGAATTCTACTGATACCAAAATTCTTTAAAGTTTAGTTCACAAAAAAGTATCTATAAATCTATTACCCAATTCAGTTCTAAATTTACTAGTTTACAGTAAAACTCCAAACTTGCCCAATCGATTTAGCTCCATCTTGGTCAATAGTATTTACTTTCCAATAGTATGTTTTTGCTGACTCTACCAAAACAGTATAGGTTTCTTCTGATAACGACTCTTCTATTACTGCTGGTGGAAAAATTTCGCTAAAAGAAAGCTCATATATTAGAGTATCGTCTGGATCTGCATCAGAGCCAATCCAAGACAAATTAATAGAACCTTGGTCTACCAAGCTGTTTTCTGATGGACTAACTAACTCCGAAATAAAAGGAGCATAGTTTACAATTCCTTCTCCCTGTGTGTAGAAAGAAAAAGTTTCTGAACTTGTTTTTTTATTATTAGTTGCATTTGTAGTTGTCACTTTCCAATAATATGCCAAAGCTTTTTCTAAGGTTAACGTAATTTCAGACATCGTAATTGTTCTGTTTTCTACTATATCTGTTAAATTCCTATTT
>Ga0115572_10001651_pt1 | contig 18051 bp, 11 predicted proteins | sample COGITO_mtgs_1206_FD_88681 | JGI IMG/M metagenome (GOLD analysis project Ga0115572, IMG submission 88681) | Pelagic marine microbial communities from North Sea - COGITO_mtgs_120607 | ecosystem: Environmental > Aquatic > Marine > Epipelagic | place: Germany:Helgoland, sampling site Kabeltonne... | reverse complement strand
CTTATAATAATTATTTATCATTATATATCTAATAATTACAAATATAAAATGGATTTGATTGAATTCTGGTTTAATAATCCAGATTATTGGTTTAATCCAAATCACGAATATGTTGATAACATTATTACAAAAAAATATGGTTATTCTATTAATCATCTATTGAAAGATGATAATACTACAAATTCTAAATTTCATAATATTTTAGTTCTAGATCAACTTTCAAGACATATTCATAGAGGAGATACATTTATCATTAAACAGTATACAAATAAAGCAATTACAATTGCAATTGATTGCCTAACAAATAATCTTGATTTTGAATTACCCATTGAACAAAGATGTTTTATGATGATGCCATTGCGTCATTCTTTTCACAAAGATCTACTTCTAGCATGTATTAAACGTGTTCATAGTTATAAAAAATGGAATGAAATACCTTTTGCTGTGAGATTTTATAAAGCATCCATTAAAAGCTTGGGAAACATATACAATAATGAGTTGTGTATTTCAGAATACACTAATCTAGATACTAATTTGTACATAGATATTTGCGATCATTATGGTTATTTGTATGATAAGTTTGATAAACAAGATATGCTAAGCAATTATATTACGGATTATAAAGATAAAAATATTTGCGTAAGTTTATCAGGTGGTGTAGATTCAATGGTATGTTTGTATTTACTAAAAAAAAATAATTATAATGTTTCTGCTGTTCATATTAACTATATGAATCGTGATACAGCAATTAAAGAAGAGGAATTTGTAAATACATTTTGTAATCAATTGAAAGTACCTCTATATATTAGAAGAATTACTGAAATTAAAAGAACACGTGATTTTATGAGAGAATTTTATGAAACATATACCAAATCAGTAAGATTTGAAAGTTATAAAAAAACCAAATGTGATTATATTGTGTTAGGTCATAATAAAGACGATTGTATTGAAAATATGTTTTCAAATATTTGCAAAAATAGAAATTACAAAAATTTATATGGTATGGATATTCTACATACAGAAAATGATGTTAAAATTTGGAGACCATTATTGAATATTTCTAAGCATAATATTGTTCGTTATGCACAACGTCATGGTATTTCATATTTGTACGATTCAACAAATTCTTGGTGTGAACGAGGAAAAATGCGTGACCAACTAATTCCATATGTCGATAGATTTAACAATTTATTGATTCCAGGAATGGAAAATTTGGTAAAAGAAATGAATGAACAAAAAGAACTAATCAAAAAAAATATTTATAATCCATTTTACGAAAAAATTATTTGGGAAAAAGATTATGTTGAAATGCCATATACTAATATTAATGTTTTTACTTTTTGGCAAGAATTGTTAATTAAAATTGCTGTATATCTTAATGTAAAATATCCGAGTAAAAAAGCAATTGAATCATTTGTAAATATGAAAGAGTTGACAAACATTAATATTAGAAAAATTCATTTGTCAAAGGGATTTACAATTATTAAAACAAATACGACAATTAGGGTAAATTAGTTAAAAACCAAACCATGTTTTATTAGAAGATTGTTGTTTAACTCTATATTTTTTATTAATAAAATTATTGTGATTTTGAGGGTTATATTTTTTTATATATTCATTCATATTCATAGTTCCCATACTACGATTACATCCAGAACAAATAGGAACAATATTATTTATATTAATTTCTCCATTATTTCTCTCAGAAATAATATGTCCAGCTTCAAAATTTCTACTTTCAATTATTGTATTATTGCAACAAATACAATATGCTTCGGCTATATTTTTACCAATATATTTATCCCAAACATCATTTTTAAATTTTTTGGGAATAGTTTTTTTTCTTTTTTGATTTTTTTTTTTAATTATTATTCCACTTTTAATTTCGACAATACGTTTTGCCCATTCATACCCATAATCTTCATTTGAATTATGAGGAAATAAGCCAAAAAATATTTGTTCTTTTTTTGCTTTTTCATACATATCCATTGTTATTGATTTGTATGCCATAAATTGCCATCCAGTCAATGTATTATTATAATCATCAATCGTATCTTTTAATATTTCACTATTATCAATTTTCAATTTATCACAAATATAACCTAATGATTCTTGAAAGTAGTTAAAATAAATATGTGGTCTTCTTGCTCGTGATGTTTTAGACCATACATTAGGATATAAATTTTGATATTCTATAGCTACTTTCTCTACAATATTTTTTTCATTAAGTGATGTGAATACAGGTAACGGTGTATTCAAATTCAATATTTCAAAATTATGTTTCAATTCATTTATAGTAGATACATTTATAATTTCAATAAATATATTAATTGAATGTCCATAATTATTCCATAATTCGTGTAGTGATTTATATCTATGTTGTCCATCGACCAAATAATAATTATTATTTTCTTCACAATAATGAATATTAATTACTCCAATAAAATTAAAATGATTATATTTTTTATAAAAATCAATTTGATAATTAACTATTGAATTAATTTTTTGATTATCAATAATTCTCTGTTCTTCTGGAAGAATAATATCCATTTTAATCAAGTCATTTACATTTTTTACATATATTTTTCTATTATCAATTTGTAGCATATTTTTAAATTATTAATTATTAATTATTAATTTAATGTTTTTAAGTATAAATTATAATATGTAATGATCATTATCCTTTGTATATATTTGGAAATGAGAACAATTACATAATCTAAATAAAAAATTTTATTATTAATATTTTTATTATAAACATTTTATTAACATATTATTATTATTTAAAATCCAGGATTATAATCGTCATCATCATCACCATAATCCATTTGGCTAATATTTTCGATATTACTGGGAATATTAAGATTATTAATACTACACATATTGTTAGGATCTTCAACATCACCAAACCATTCATCAATTACATCATCGTCGTCTTTGAATTCATCTGTATCAATCTCGTCAGAATATTTTGTATATTCATCAGTATCAAGCATAACTTGGAAGCTACTAGTTCCAAAATATCCTTCCTGACCACACATGACGTTCGCTGATACACCACGCATAGTATCTAGTTCGCCATGTCTAGCTGCTTTGAGGAAAATCTCAGGAGTTTCCTCGAATGATGCTTTCGCAATAGGTCCGATATTATCATTATTGATACCATGACGGAAGATTGATACCATTTTATCATTGCATGTCATACGATCACACAACATAATCAGGTGGTGATAGTTAATATATGTGCTATCAAACTCAATAACATCTGAAAGCTCGTTAAAAATCGCTTGTCTAGCAGCTTCAATTCCAAGTACTCTATAAATTTCTTGAATATCGTTTGTAAAAGTTCTGTATACATCAATATTATCCAATTTCAATAGATCCAATAGGTTAGTTCCTACTGTATCAAGAACCCATGTATCTTTTTTAGTATACGCACCATTTTCATATACAAGATTATTCGTAATTTTTCTAGGGAGAACTTTACTGATATTTTTAATTCCTCGAAGAATAATATTTTCAAGCATTTGCTCTTGGAAGTTTTTAATAAGATAAATTTCATCAGATTGATCTAATGAATCAGTAGTTTTGATCTTCTTTTTGTTTTGAAGATAATTATCCAATCTAAGACGGAAGATCAATTTATCAGAATTATAGTCAGAGTACATACATTTAACATCATCATTATAAGTATTTTTGAGTGCAAAGTGAACATCTTCCATGGAAATATTTTTATCAAGCATTTCTTCAGAATTCATTTCCATTCTAATAATCCATTTTGAACTTTCTTTGTTATTCTCATCAATAATACCACATTCAGATGTGAACTTCTCGAATTCACTATATTGTTCAAGAAGTGTATTGTCGTCATCAATCACTGTATTCATATCGTCGGGATCGAAACAAATCTGAATATAGGATACAATTTCTTTAAGTTTTGTATATTCAAGAAAGTGCACAAGCTCTTCCGCTTTTTCTTTATCTGTTTCTTCATCTTTCTGCAAATACACAGTACAAGATTTGTTTTTCGGATTTTCAGACAATGAAAGAATTTCTTCAATACGAGGAACACCACGAGTTACATTCGACTTAGAAGCTACACCTGCAAAATGGAAAGTGTTCAAAGTCATTTGTGTAGTAGGTTCACCAATTGATTGAGCAGCAATCATACCAACCATTTCTCCTGGAGCAACAATAGCATTCATATACATCTTCGTGATTGTATCTAGAAGAAGAGTAAGTGAATTCTTGTTGAATCTCTTTGTAATAAGTAGTTCTTTAGGACACAAGTAATAGTAATACAAGGTTTTGAACAATTCATTTGGAGCATTATAGTGCATTTTTTCAATATTAGAATAATTCTTTTCAATCATTTCGTAAGCTTCATATGGAGAAATATCGACCATAGAATTAGAATTAATATATTCTTGACCTTGGATATTTTTGATAATATATGCAAATGCTACCGGCATATGAATCGTTTTGCTATCACTATATTTAAATACTTTCTCAATAATTACATCACGTTTGTTAATCATGAAATCAATATAATATTTAGATTTATCATTTGTTTTTGTTTTTTGTTTTTTCATACGATCAATTGTATTTTTAGTAAATGTAGTATTAACAATAGACTCATCTGTAGGAATATAGAAATATTCATAAATTTCTTCAAGATTCATAGAAACAATTGGAAGATATTGCGTTTCTACCTTAACAGTATCAAATCCATCATCGCCATATAGATATTGAATAATCTTGTTCTTATTATTGCGAACACTCATATCATACTCTACTTTTAGATCTTCAAGACCTTTAATAAGGCGACGCTGAATGTAACCAGTCTGACTGGTTTTAACAGCTGTATCAATAAGACCTACACGACCACCCATAGCGTGGAAGAAGAGCTCTTCAGGTGATAGTCCTGAAATGAATGAACTTTCAACAAATCCACGTGCATCAGGAGAATCATCAAATTTAGTGAAGTGTGGAAGAGTTCTATTTTCATAGCCATATGGAATACGTTTACCATCAACATTTTGTTGACCTAAGCACGAAATCATCTGTGAAATGTTAAGATCACTACCCTTAGAACCCGCATTTACCATAATAACGAAACGGTTATCTTTACTCAAACTAGTTCTTCCAATTTTACCAGCATCATTTGAAGCTTTGTTAAGAATATTGTTGACCTGTGTTTCAAATTCTTGTTCATTTGATTTCCCTGTTTTATTTTCAAAAATTCCAAGATGTGTTTGATCAATAAGCGAATGCACATCGCGTTTTTTATTTGTAATAACATCTACAATAGATTCATTGGTTTTATTGTCAGCAATTAAATCACTAATACCAACACTATAAGCACTGGTTTTCATGTATTCAGTAACAATATTTTGCAAATCATCAATGAAGTCAGCAGATGCCATATTTCCAAAATCATTGCAAATTCTTTGAATTAGTCCTTTAGAACCATCACCAAGAACTCCCTTTTCAATTTGACCTCGCTTATATTCACCATTATTGATTTCAAGTACTGAATTAGAAGATTCATATTTGTCATTTTCATCAAAACGTTTAGTTTTATATTTCAAAGTAAGAGGTGGCAAAATTTGTGATAGAATTTCAAAGTTACTAATTTTGTCTTTATAATTTTTAAACAAGTCCATATTAATTTTATCATAAGACATTAGAAGATTCATTGCTTCACGTGGAGTGAAATCAATACCTTTGCGAGTAAAACGATAACTACCAAGTAGTGAATCCTGGAAAATACCTACAATTGATTTATTGTTTGCTGGACTAATGATTTGCCAAGGAACAGCAGCAAGATTTTTAAGTTCTGCTTCTGATTCTTCATCTTGAGGCATATGAAGATTCATTTCATCACCATCAAAATCAGCATTGTAGGGTTTTGTATCACCAACATTCATACGGAAAGTATCACCAACTGGCATAATTTTCACAATATGACACATCATAGACATACGATGCAATGTAGGTTGCCTGTTAAATAGAATACCATCTCCATCCATCATATGACGATGTACAATATCACCATTATTCAGAACAATTGATTTTCTATCTACATATCTCAGTGAAATACTTTCACCTTCTTTCTTATCCAAAATTTTTGCACCAGGATATTCATCGGGTCCATTTTGAATAAGTTTAGTGAGAAAGTTTTTATTTTTATCATTAACCATTACAGGTTTGGTAAGATTTTTGGCAATTTTAATTGGAACACCTAACTCGCGAATTGATAATTGAGGATCAGGAGTAATTACAGAACGAGCACTAAAGTCAACGCGCTTTCCCATAAGATTACCTCTGACACGTCCCGTCTTACCATTTAGTCTTTCTTTAATAGATTTAAGGGGTCTTCCTGAACGTTGAGCAACAGAGGCAACACCTGCGATCTTATTATCAACCAATGTAGCAATGTAATATTGCAAAACTGTACTCCAATCTTCGATAATATTTGAATTGGCATTTTGTTCGATTTTTTCCTGCAAAGTTTTATTAGCTTTGATAATATTTACAATAATATGACTGATATCATCTTCGCTACGTTGTTGAGAATCGTGTTTTACTGATGGGCGAACCGCAGGAGGAGGAACACCTAGAACTTGACAAATCATCCAATCAGGTCTTGACCAGACAGGACTGAAACCCATAAATGTTACATCTTCATCAGAAATTCTTCTAAATATTTTAAGAGTAATTTCAGGTGTAAATTTCATTGTAAGTTTTTCTTCATCACTAGCTCCTTCAATATTGTCCCATTCTCCAATAAGTGTAGCAAGACCTTCTTTTTTAATTTTACTAGGTTGTTTACAACCACAACCATCCTCAGTATCTTCACCACATCTCTTTACTTTACTCGCTAAAGCAAATATATAGTTCCAACGTTCTTCACCTTGTTTTTTAAGAGCATGTTTATATTTTTCTTTGCTAATCAAAATTTTACCACATTTGATACAGCTACATCTAAGAATTTTAATAATAGTATTAAGATATTGAATATAGAATACTGGTTTAGATAGTTCAATATGACCAAAATATCCAGGTGTCATCATGTAGTCAAGACCATCAGTAGGACAAATAAGACCTGGCTCCAATACACCCATTCGTGGATCAAAAAGACCCCCAATTACTGGTTTGTTATTAATATACGTGTCTCTACTAGTAATTTCTGCAACAGACCCTTTCCGAATTTCATCTGGAGATAGTATACTAAATTGAATTCCAATAATTTTTGCTGGATTATCTTTTTTAATAACTCCTTTTTTTGATGACATCCTTCTTATATTAACCAAACACTTTTTAGATTGTTTTTTACTTTCAAAAATTTGTGTATTATAATTTCAATTTTATTAATTATTTATAAAATTGAATGTAATAATAAAATAATAAAGTATAAATAATTATTTATATATATAACAAAAATGTCTAGTGATAATACAATTTCTAAAGAACATAATTATAACACTCGTTTGAAAAAAAATAGAGATTTAGTTAATAATAATGATAATACTAAAAACAACAGTAAAAATTTTACAAAAAAAAATAAAGATAAAAAAATAACTTACAAAGATGATGATGATGATGATGATGATGATGATGATGATTATATTATGGAAGATGACATTGAAGATATTATGGATAGTGATGATGAAGAGTTTGATACTGATGAGTATAGAAAAATGCTTAGTGAAATGTTTCCTTCAAAATATATGAATGAAAAAGTAGATAATACTATTAACAAAAGAAAAAATAATTTGAATGATATTATTCCAACAAAAAAGTTGAAAACAAAAAAAAATAACCAAAAGACTAAAGATGATGATATTTTAAATAACGGAACCCAGTTTAATATTATATTTTCAATGAATGAGAATGATGATAGTTGTAATGAATCTGAAAACGAGGAGTATGAAATTTCATCCGAATCAGATTCTGAAACAGATGATAATAACATCTCAATGGAAATTGACGAAAATATAAATAATAATAAAATTATTATCGATAAACTAAAAAAAACATGTGAAGATTTGAAACAATATGATAAAGATAACAGTATAATTAATAATATTATTGAAAAAACCGAAGAAAAAGAAAAAGAATATAAAAAACTTTGTGAACAAAAGAATAAAAAAAATAAATTATCTAATTTGAAAAGTTTCAAAAAATTGCTTCGTGATAAAAATGTATTGAATGATCTGCATTATTTTAAAGAAAAACTAGATATTGATGAGCAAAATAGAGTTTTGAATAATCTAGAAGAAATTAAAAAATTTACGAATGTTGAAAAACCATATAGATTGGCTATTGTAGATGCTGATATGCCAAATATTTTCAAGTCAATTGCACTAAAAAAAATGTCAACACTTAACTCAATGGAACCTGGTAGTAGTGAGTATTTCAAAATCAAAAATTGGGTAGATACATTTATGAACATTCCCTTTGGAAAATATAAGAACCTTCCAATTAATATTAATGATGGTATTGATAAATGTCATGATTTTATGTATAATGCAAAAAAAGTATTAGATAACGCAGTATTTGGTCTTGATGATGCAAAACTGCAAATTCTACAAATGATTGGACAATTGATTGCTAACCCAAATGCTGTAGGTACTGCAATTGCTATTAAAGGTCCAATGGGTACTGGTAAAACAACATTGGTGAAAGAAGGTATTAGTAAAATTTTGAATAGAGAATTTGCATTTATTGCTCTTGGTGGTGCAACTGATAGTAGTTTCTTGGAAGGTCATTCATATACGTATGAAGGTAGTACATGGGGTAAAATTGTAGAAATTCTAATTCAATGTAAATCAATGAATCCAATTATCTATTTTGACGAATTAGATAAGGTAAGTGATACACCAAAAGGTGAAGAAATTATTGGAATCTTGACACACTTGATTGATACGTCCCAAAATAGCCAATTTCATGATAAATATTTTTCAGAAATTGATTTTGACTTGAGTAAATGTCTATTTATTTTCAGCTATAACGATGAAAGTAAAGTAAATCCAATTTTGAGAGATAGAATGTATAGAATTCAAACCAAGGGATATAATAAGACTGAAAAAACAACAATTTCAAATAGCTACTTACTACCAAATATTCTTAAACAAGTGAATTTTCAACAAGATGATATTAAAATTCCAGATGAAACTTTGCATTATATTATTGAAAATTTTACAGAAAAAGAAGATGGAGTAAGAAATCTAAAAAGATGTCTAGAAATTATTCATACAAAATTAAATTTGTATCGTTTGATGAAACCAGGAAGTAATTTATTCAAAAAAGATTTGGATATTGATGTTAAATTTCCAGTAAATGTAGATATTGAACTTGTAAATAAATTTATTAAAAAAGTAGATACAGAACAAGGACCACCATTTGGTATGTACAATTAAATAAATATACTTAAAATAATATTCTTATTATTATTTAAATGAATGAAATGGATTATAATAACAATTTTTTAATTGAATTAAAATTAACGTTAGAGAGAATTAATGAATTAGCTAAACAAAAAGTTGATTTTGATAATTATGGTAATAATGACGAAGATATATCATCTATTTTTCAAGATTATCTCTCATTAGAAAATGATTACAAAAATATTGTAAATAAACATAATGTATTATTGAATAATATCAATAATAAATTAAGAAATACATGTAAACATAATTTTGTGACAGATTCTATTGATTTAGATGTAGATATTAGTAAACAAATTATATATTGTTCCAAGTGTTACTTGAATGAAACTTAAAATTCAGTAGGTAAAGTTCTGTTACCACCACGACTGTTTAAGTATTTCATTTGTTCAGGAGAAACACATGCACAACCAGTAGAAGAAGAATAAGTAGAAGGGCAGCAATCACCATCGAATTTGTTTTTGTAGAACATATAGAGTTCGCCTTTAGGTAAAGGAACTTCACCACCAGTATTCGCTTCTAGATTATTGAACCATTTGTTATAGTTATAGTCTTTGTTATCTTTTTCCCATGAAGGTTTAACTCCATTTCCCATTCTGTAGTCTAAATTAGAACCTAACATATTTAAACCCTCTTTCATAGAGACAGTAGAACACGAACATAATAAATAGGCTCCCATGATCCAACCAATAACAAGAGCGAGAATGAGTAATTCAAGTCGGCAAGAATGTCCAAATAATTTAAACTGCATTATATAAAATATATATATATAATTAATTATATAAGATTTTTAATTATATATTTCTATATTGTTAGTTATATGTTATCTAAATAATTTTCTATACCGGCATTGTAATCGCATAATTTTACCCCATGAATATTAATAATTCCAGTATTAGTAATAACATGATATAAATATTCAGGATTTTCTATTTTATTAATTTTTATATTTCCTAAATTAGAGTTTTGAAATTGTATATTATCTGAAGCAATAATCGAAATACCATCCAAAATATATTTGTTGACTTTATTTAAATCTTTACTATAAATCTGTATTTTTCCCACTATTTTCTCTCCGTTTGATGTAATTGAACCAATTTTTATGTCTTTTATTGTAACTTTACTATTATCTTTCAATTGAATAGTAGTATCTTCATGTAATCCATTATCTAAAAATGTATGAATGTCTTGTTTTTTAAATTTATTTGGTAATGTTCTACAATTACTACGTAAACTCATTAAATCCATATCATCTAGGTCATCCCAATCAGCAAAAATATTATTATTAATATTTATAGTTTTAGTGCTAGTATTCAAATCATATACAATATCTTCTTTATAATTATCAACTAATATACTATCTGGGTGTTTTTCTACTTTGATCCATCCAATATCATTATGATATACTTTATGATTTCCAGTAACATATATATTATTAAGGTTGTACATTTTATGATTATTTTTATGTATCTTTACTACCCCTGTTACAACTGAACCATCTACAATCACATCACCAATAACTATATCACTTATTTTCTTTGTCTCTCTATTAATTAAAACTATTTTTGTATCTTTATCAAAACAAGGTGCCTTTGGTATTTTAATAAACTCAGCTCCAGTTACTCTTGAACCCCAAGCACCTAATGACACCATTAAACTTGCAATAGTAATATATACTGCTATCATTGGTACAGCAATCCCCCAACCAATAAATGGTATTGCAATAGTAATAAAAATTGCTGCAATTGCTGGTAATAGAATTAACTTGACTATATTTTTAATAACTACATTTATTGATGATTTAATTGTTAATATACTACCCAATGAAGTATATATAGTTGTCAACATTACAGCTGTCAATTTACCGAAAAAAGATTTTGTATTTATCAATAACTTAATAATAGGATTAATAACATTTAAAGTTCTTCCCATGACGTTTTCACCAACATTTGCCGTAGCTTTTCTTGTTTTATTAATAATATTACGTAAGCTATTTAATGTATTAGAAACAAGTTGACCCAATGAAGATAATATTTTCAATAAATAGTAAATTGGTTCAAATGCTGAATCTGCTACTCCGGTTAATATATTTTGTATACAGCTTGAAAAGTTTTCTTGATTAAATTGTAATGCAGTTTTCTTTTTATCACCATTTATCATTGAAGCAAAAGGCATATAAATTGGATTACATCTATTACTTTCCCAATTTTTTTTTATGGGTTCTATATGATTTCTAACATAATAATATGATGTCCATACTATTAAAATTACTATTATTAATAAACTAAACAATATATCTTTTCCATATCTCTCTAGATATGAAACTTTATTATATAAATTATTGATTGTTTCTGATATATTATTTTTATTGTTATCCATGTATATATATATATAAAATATTAATAATAACATTATTAAAAATAATCTTATTATTTTTTTAATTTTGATTATCTTGCCAATCATGGAAAATATGACTTCCAATATTTATAATATGATCTGATGTAATTAAACAATATAACTGATCTACATTTGTATCGATTTTTTTAGAATGCTTACATTTTTCTACTTGTTCGAATTCTTTATTTGTGTTATTCCATATTAAATGAGAACCTGTTACATAAATATTTGAATTATTCTCTCCACTTTCTATTTCATAAAGACTTTCTATATAGTTTTTATTATCATCTAAATTTGATAATATAAGTTTTCCTTCTACTATACTACCATTCTTTAATTTACTTCCTAATTCGACGTTTTTGATTTCAATACATTCGTTATTATCTAATTTTAATAATGTATTTTCATGAAAACAAATTGCTTTAACCATTTTCCCAGGTGGTCCTTTCCATATACTAGTCATAGTTTTTTGTGAACCATCTAGAGTATATAAAAGAGTTGCTAAAATACCTACTACTTTTCCTAGAGAATCTTTCATATTAATTATTACTTTTTGAAATTCAATTAATATATTAAGAAAAACACTCATTATAGTTTCAATCATGTTAGTTATTGAATTTCTTATCTTATCAATAATTCCTCTTATACTTTCTAATGCACCACCAAAAGTACCAGAAATACTTGTTAAAACATTCATATTGTAATCAACTGGTTTTAGTAATTCTCCCATATAATTTGTTTGCATATTTTGAATGCAAAATGTAAAATTTTTGGTTACGTCTTCACCAAAAAATCCAGCAAATGGCATTATCATAGGATTACATCTATATACTGCCCAATTATTCTTTATATTATTAGTACCTACGGAATAAAAATTATACACAAAGAGTAAAATAAAAATAAATATTATAAATGTAGTAAATGTTATATCTGAAGTATTCATATTATAATATTATTTTATATAATATATTTGCAATATTAAATAAATTATTTTTTTTAACTAAAACAACCCCATACAACTTTTCCTCCTTTTTTACTGCGTTTCATTGATTTGCGTTTCATTGATTTGCGTTTCATTGATTTGCGTTTCATTGATTTGCGTTTCATTGATTTGAGTTTCATTGATTTGCGTTTCATGGATTTGCGTTTCATTGATTTACGTTTCATTGATTTAAGTTTCATTGATTTGCGTTTCATTGATTTGCGTTTCATGGATTTGCGTTTACTTGTTTTTCCTCCTTTTTGTTCATCTAAAGAAGTATCACCGAGTGAGTTATCATGAAGATGTATATCATTATCACCCTTGGCGTCCATAGCCGCATTTACACCTATTTGATTTAATTTTTGACTTAAATTGCTAGCAGGACTATCCTTTCCAAATGTAGGAACTGTCAAAGTATCATCTCCTCCGTGTTGACGATTAAGTATATTTTGTTCTTGTGATTGTTTTTGCATAGTTAGAAATGCATCATCACTTGGTGACGTAGCTTCTGGATTTATATAGTTTTTTTGTTCAAATGGAACAACTCCAAAATCATTATTTCCACCTTTGTATTTTTTTTGTTTTTTAACCATTATATATTATTCGTATAAAAAATTTAAATAAAAAATTATAATTTTATATTATTATCAAATAATACAAAAATGGATGACAATGCACGACTAAATTTACGCAAAATGATTGATGCGAATAATGTAGAAGATTTTACAAGTATAATTAAAGAAAAAAAACATAGTATGAATATTAGAGATGATGTAATGAATCTACTTAAATTAAAAAAAGAATATGCAAGATTACAGATTTCAAATCCAAATCAATTTGATACAATGTGTGTTTCTAAATGTAATTTTATTTTCAATAATTATACAGATATCTATAATAAAATTAAAAAAGATGAAATTGATGTAAGTATTTTATGGAAACTACTTGATGTTTTAGAAAAGATAGAACATGGTTCATCTGATCAACACGAGGCATCTTTTGAAGTTGGTACATTATTAAAGAAAATTTATATTGATAGTGCATTGAAAAAATCAGAACACCTAGATAAAGTGCATGCAGGAGGAAAAAAAGAGAAAAAAATGAAAGATAAGAAATTAACTTGGAGAGAATATAAAATGATGAATTTATAATATAATTGAAATAAATTATTATATTTATTATGATAACAAGTAAATATAATAATATGAGTTACACATTAGTGATTGTAGAATCACCAGCAAAATGTGGGAAAATAGAAAAATTCTTGGGACCTGGATATAGGTGTATTGCTAGTTATGGTCATATTCAAGAACTTAATAGTCTAAAATGTATTGATATGAATAATAAATTTAAACCAACTTTTACTCCTATGGAATCTAAAAGTATGCAAATTAATAAAATGCGAAAAATGATTAATGATTCAAAAGATATTTTGCTTGCTACAGATGATGATAGAGAAGGAGAAGCAATTTCATGGCATATTTGTTCTCTATTTAATCTTTCACTAACAAAAACAAAACGTATTATTTTTCACGAAGTTACAGAAACAGCATTAAAATTGTCAGTGAAAAATCCAACATATATTAATATGAATATTGTATATGCTCAACAAGCAAGACAGATTTTAGACTTATTGGTTGGATATACTATTTCACCTCTATTATGGCAACATATTTCAAAAAAAACAAAAAACGGATTATCTGCTGGACGATGTCAAACACCAGCACTAAGATTAGTATACGAGAATCAAAAAGACATTAATAATTCTCCAGGAAGAAAGGTTTATAATACTATTGGTTATTTTACAAATAAAAATATTCCATTTTCATTAAATCATAATCATGATTCAGAAGAATCAATTGAAAACTTTTTAGAAAACAGTGTAGGTTTTGAACATAATTATAGCTGTAGTGAACCAAAAAATACAACAAAATCTCCACCTACACCATTTACAACAAGCGGTTTACAACAAACAACAAGTAATGAATTAAAAATATCACCAAAAGATACAATGAAAATATGTCAAAAATTATATGAAGCTGGTCATATTACTTATATGAGAACGGATAGTAAAACATATAGTAAAGAATTTATTGAAAAAGCAAAACAATTTATTGATAAAAAATATGGAGAAAAATATGTATGTGAAAATATTGAACAATTGAGTGAACGAAAAGAAGAGAAACAGAAAACTAAGAAGGGTAAAAAAAAAGAGAAAAAAGACGATAACGCACAAGAAGCACACGAAGCAATTAGACCTACAAATATTGAAATCACAAATTTAGCAGACGATTTCAGTAATAAAGAAATAAAGGTATATAAAATTATTTGGAGGAATACAGTAGAAAGTTGTATGAGTCCAGCAAAGTATATAAGTATTACGGCAAAGATAGATGCTCCTGATAAATATCAATATAAATATCCAACAGAACAGGTAGTTTTTCCTGGTTGGAAAATTGTAGCGGGATATGATGAAGAAAATCAATATTATCAATACTTGTTGACAATAAAAAAAAATTGTATGATGGATTATAAAAAAATTACATCGAAAGTCAGTATGAAAGATTTGAAAACACATTATACAGAGGCAAAACTAGTTCAGCTTTTAGAACAAAAAGGTATTGGTAGACCATCAACGTTCTCATCGCTAATCGATAAAATTCAGGAGCGTGAATATGTTAAAAAAGAAAATATCAAAGGTAAAAAAATCAAATGTATAGATTATGAGCTACAAGAAAATGAACTTGAAACAATTGAAAATAGTAGAGAATTTGGGAATGAAAATAACAAACTAGTAATTCAACCAGTTGGTATTTTAGTTATAGAGTTTTTAATGAAAACATTTGATACATTATTTGAATATCAATACACTAAAAATATGGAAGATTTGCTTGATTTAGTAGCAAAAGGAAATACAGAATGGTATAAGATTTGTGAAGAATGTGTTAATGAAATGAATAAAACATGTAGTACATTAGTATCTACAAACAAAGAATATATTAAAATAGATGATGAACACACATATATGATTGGTAGATATGGACCAGTTATTAAATGTACAAAAGATAATAAAACAACATTCAAACCTGTTAAAAAAGATATTGACTTGGATAAATTGAGAGAAAATCAATATAAATTAGATGAAATTATAGATAATGGAAATAAGACCGGTATTAAACTGGGTTTATATAAAGATGTTGAACTTTATATAAAAAATGGAAAATTTGGATTATATGCAAAATGGGGAAATAATCAAAAATCACTCAATGAGATGGAAAAAACTATGGAAACATTAACTTATGAAGAAGTAGTTAAATATTTAGATGAGAAAACCAGTAATTCAAGTGTAATTAGAATATTGACAGATAATTTAAGTATTAGAAAAGGTAAGTTTGGAGACTATATATTTTATAAAACAGAAAAAATGAATAAACCTCAATTTTTGAAACTTAATAAATTTAAAGAAGATTATAAAACATGTCAAAATAGTGTATTGATTTCATGGATTAAAGAAAATTATAAATTGTAATTAATTAACAACCACAACTTTCATATGTAGCAGGAATTCTAACAGTATAATTTTTTAGTGTTTCATTCTTAAGTTGATTGATTTCGACGGTAAAGTTAATTTGGGAATTACCAAAATCTACAATGCGTCCATCATGAAATCTAAATTTGAATTTTAATTTATGAATTTTTTCAATGGGAGGGTCATAATGTACCAAATTTTTCAAAAAATCATTATCATTAAAAAATATTTTAGAATGAGGTGAAGCTATCATAGGAATTTTAGCAAATGATGAATTGATTCTACCATTATATGTATTATTATACATTCCATTTGTATTATCTGGAAAGGGATATAATTCATCGTAAGAATTATATTTTTCTACTTCCATGTAAATAGTATTGTCTACAAAAATATCTAAAACATTAGGAGCTTCTACATAATATACTGAATCAGAACCAGCAACAACATTACTTTGTAACCAATAAACAGGAGGTACAGAAATAAAATCAATAACCAAACCACTAATATCAGTTGTAATTAATCTAGTAGCAGTATATGTTTCTTTGTTGTAACCTAAATTGTATGGTAATCCCCAATTAACATTATTATTATTACTATTTAAGTTAACATTATTCCCATTTTGACATATTTCAGGATAAGTAAATGAAGACATTGTTAATGGGTCAAATAACAAGTTAAATGAGTCTTTACTGTTGCCGAATGTCACTTTTTCGGTTACTTCATTATACATAACTTTGAAATAATCATATACATCTACTCCACCAATATTTAATTCAGATGATATTATTTGATTTGGAGGCCAAGCCCCATTATTTTGGACATAATTAATTAAATTATTAACAACTTTATTCATATTATTTGTTACTGAATTGCATATAAAATCTTGACTGTAGAATCCATCGGTAACAATTACTTCATATTTACCTCCTGATTGATACCAAGTATTTAACCAAGAATCATAAGTAGGATTTCCAGTAGTAGTACTATTACTAACATCTAATTGAAATATGAATTTCGTATTTTTTAATTCATCGCTAAAATTATAAAATATCGCTGGTACATTTATTTCAGTTAATTTCATAGATTGTACATTTGTATATGGTTCAGGACATTCAATTTCAAAATTACTTGATTTTTTCCATTTATTGACATCTCTATCAGAAGAATGAACAGTTAAAAGTTTTCTATCTAATACATAATTATTAGCATTTGAAATTAATTGGTGATTATTATGTGTATTAAAATTTGGATTGAAACTAGACATTTATATATATTTATATATAAATATTTATATATAAATTTTTATAAAATAACAATATATATGACTAATATTAATGTTTCTTCTTCATCCAATATTTCATTTGATATATCTAATTTAATGGCAATAGCTATAGCCGGTATAATTATTAAATTATGTTTTGGAAATATGTCTAATAAAGATGGAACAACTGGACCAGCTAGTTCAGCTATTTGGGGTTATGGATTAGTAGGAATTTGTGTATCAACTATATTATTTATTCTATTTGGTTTAGCAACACAATTGAAAATGAATCAGAATTCATTTGAATTTATTAAACAATTAACAAAAACAGGATTTCCTGCTCTAGTATTTTTATTGTTATTAATTGCACTAATTTTATTGAATGTGTCATATTACAAAAATATTAATGCTGGAAAAATACCTAGCG
>Ga0115572_10001643_pt1 | contig 18088 bp, 12 predicted proteins | sample COGITO_mtgs_1206_FD_88681 | JGI IMG/M metagenome (GOLD analysis project Ga0115572, IMG submission 88681) | Pelagic marine microbial communities from North Sea - COGITO_mtgs_120607 | ecosystem: Environmental > Aquatic > Marine > Epipelagic | place: Germany:Helgoland, sampling site Kabeltonne... | reverse complement strand
CAACACGGCTCGCCAAATATCATTTTTCTGGGTTGCAAATTTATGGACGACGGGACCTGGTCCGTCTTTGACATTTCTGATGTTATGCCCTTTTGTCTGGGTCCAAATTAGGTCGGTGGAATGTATATGACATTTTTTCCACCAATATGTATTCCAAGAATCGAATATTTCCGATTCTGGTTTTTCGTAACCTTCCTCACGTTTGAATTTTTTGGCAGATCTCTCGGTCAAATTCATCGAAAGATAGAATTGTAACATTCTGTTTAAATTTGCTTGAAACATATGTGAAATATTGCCAGATACAAAACCATAAGCTGTCAAATTTCTGACTACGACTTTGACACTTTTTCCATCTGCTTTTCGTCCGTATAAAGTGACGCACATTTTTCGATTTTCATCGAAACTTAAAGAAGAGCTTGAGTGCTGAAATGTTAACATAATTCTTTGTTTTGTTTTTTGTTACTTATAATACATAATTGGAAAAAAACCTAAAAATTCGTTACGGTTTTGATTTTTTTTTTATCGTACAATTCTCCAGTACTCGTCGTGGATTTCTGTGGTTGGACTGGTCGGTCTTGTGTCGGTCAAATCCTTGTTCAGTTTGGAAAAGTCGGTTACGTTGTTGTAGAGACAGACCAAACGGAGATTGCCAGGGATATGGCCTAAACGGGGGTCAATGGCGTCGCACGACATTTTCCAACGACCACTTTCAAGTGACATCGGGATTTTAGCAACTTTGCAAAGACCTTCTTGTGTTTTCAATAGGACCAACATATGTTGCCAGTAGGCCTTGAAACCCTCTTCCGTGGATGTATTGGGAAATGCGGCTTGGCATATTTTGTCGTGTTTCCAAATGTTTGTGGCATGATTGTACAGCGGCGTATGTTTACCATTGTGCCAGCATTTCCGTGAAATTTTCAAAACTTTTTTAAATTCCTTTTGGCGTTGTTCCACCGACTTGTTTTCGAAGTCAGTGACTTTTTCTTGAATCGTAGCTGTGGTAGCTTTGCAAGGTACATTGGCCATAAAAGCGACAACACGAATGTTTTCAAGAGCTTCATCAAGATTGGTGTAGTGCAATTTGCGAAATGTTTGGCCATTAGCGGTGTATTCGTCCTCAATACGGTCGAAAGAAAGGGCAAACAATCCACCGTGACTTTCAAATACAAACCCATGTTTGATCAACCCGCCGTTGTCGTCAATAACATTTTTTTTTGCAAACATTCCCTTTGCATTCATGTGTTCACAAATTTGACGGGCGAGCATGTGGTAGGTTTCTATGTTGTTCATTTCATCCAATTTGATCTTGTCTTCTTCGGACACCTTGTGATTCCAACTAAATGTAACTTTGCGATCTGCAAGTTTGATTTCCTCTGTTCTTCCAAGCTCATTTCTAAGATCGTGTTTACCATCTACAAGAGTCAATGATTCGTTATTAGCAATGCTATCCAGAATTTGCTGTTCGGCTAAATGATATTTATCGACTGCTTTGTTGATATTTTTTGATGGCCAAGGTTCAGCAAAATCATCGACCAACGCCATCAATGTTGGTGCCAGGTCACATTTTTTAAGGTCGGCTTTAATGTTACTTCTGACCTTGTTTACAATAAAGTAGTACTGCTCTGGAGTAATTGGAGGCGTAAACCTTGTATATTGTTCTGGCATTCTGTTGTATTCTTGGGCGGGCGGCAAAACCCCAGGGTGTTTTGCCCGAACATGAAGAATCATGGCATCTCTGCTACCGTAATGCTTATTACAGTGATCGCAAGGGACTCTGTCCGATGTATCGACAGGTGCATTGATAAACATGACCTTTTGATCTTTGAATATACCCTTTTTGCCTCTGCTTTTGATTTTTCTGTTGATATTGTCACCAATAGCACGCTTCGAAATACCAGTAGCATCCTCTGCTATTGGTCTGCTCTTATATGGACCAAAATCTGTACCTCCATCAAACGTGATAATACCATTCTTCTTCACTCGGATACCGCCAATGTTCGCAATACACCGTTTTGTTTTACTTGCTGCACTTTTTGCAACCCTTTGCCTTTTTCTTTTTGCTTTATCCTCTGCTTGTTGACGTTCTCTTTCTTCTTTATCTCTTCCTCGTCTATCACAATCAGATTCTTTGGTCTCACCGCCAAATGTTTCGGGCAATGACTCTGAAATTGTTGAATCAAAAGAGGCATAACCCGAAAGTCTTTGTCGTTTATCGCCACTTGCCCCCGAATTCTTTGATTTTGGCGGAGCCGAGGGCCAAGGCCCACTTTTTTTGCCTTTCTTATTTTTATATTTTCGTTTCTTCATATTGTTGTTTATGTTGTTACTTCTATACATATTTGGAAAAAAACCTAAAAAATTCGTTACGGATATAGGAAATATCAGAATCTATATTATGACCTATTTTTTTTTAGCCTGCGAAAAAATCTCAAACTTTTTTTGATGATTTTGATTCTGCAAAAAACCTATATTTGTAACGAAAATTCTGGAAAAAACACCGGAATATTCCGGTGTTTTTTCCAAAATATGTGAAGAAAATATAGGTTTTTTGCAATTTTAGATTTTTAGATTTTGTATGACAGTTTGAGATTTTTTCTTCCAGGGTTACAACCTCAAATTCAAAAAAAAAAAAACTCAAATCTGTAAGGAATATATTTGTTTTACTTGATTATACAACAGATTCAAACATCAAAGAAAAAGACTCAAAATGACATATCAATTTCCTATGACCAAATTTAATATGCTCAGTTACCAAAAACAATCGGAACCAAAATTTGTGGAAGCAAGTCGTATTTCTCGTAGAACCGGAAAACAAGAAACATACTTTGATATTCAAAACGATGCAGGTTACGGTTTCAAAATGATAACCCCGCCGTGCAACGCACTTTTTCCCCATTTGGGTGAAGGTGGTAATTTTGGTGGGAAATTTTCTCAAACCAAAGAAACTTCCAAAATTGTGACCAATTTAGTCCGTACTGGGGCTGATACCCAATTCGGTGCAGCCCGTTCCGATTATTTCAACTACATGAATCAGTTCAATGACAATGTATTGACGCAAATGTTTAACATGGACGCGGGTGGGACTGCCTCTGCCGTCATGACCAAAATTACCAAACGATACGGTAAAAAAAAAACTGAACCCGAATTGAAAGAGATGGGGTTGAAAGCCTTTAAAAAAGCAGCTATGCTGCCATTGAAAACAAAAGACGGTGAAGAACAGATGGTTATCAAAACTGCAGCATTCAATAAAGATTTGACACCTCGAACAGTACGATACGTACAACCTTCTGGTGGTAAGTATATTGAAATGGACCAAGCTCCAGATATTAAAAACGGAGCATTGCTTTCAGTTCCATTTATGGTACGCCCATTCATTATGTCCAAGGACAAATATGGGTTGACCTACACCATGATTACCGACTTGATCGTTTATTCCACTGGGACTGGACGGCCCGTAGCCAGCATGGAAGCCATTGAAACCGTGGGAAGACCCTATCAACTGAGTTTGAGCGAAGGCAAAGACGATCGTACCTATCTAAATATTAATGACGATTCGAATTGCTCTTTCGAAATGCGCACACCTTCGGTAGAAGTGGTCTTTTCCGATTTAACAGGTGATGGTACCTTTGGTAAAATCCCAGGTGTTACAGAACAAGGAGCCAAATACAATGCTACTACCAAGGAGGATTTATCAAATCCTGCTTCGGTTGCTTTTTTTGATTACGTTGAGAAAATGCAAAACGACATTATTGATTATTCCATTCAGCATCCGAAATTGTTGGTAAAATTGAAAGAGGAAAGCAAAGAGGAGGCCGATGAATTGGTTGCTGAAACTGGTGAAAACTTTGACGCTGCTTTCCGTGGAATCATTACCGATTCGTTTAATGCTCCAGTTTCGAAACGCGAAGAAGATAATTACCGTCAATTAAAATTCAGTCAAAACGTTTACAGTAAAAATGGTACCAAAAACACACTGCCAATGCAAGATACGACAGGACAAGCAATTACTGTGGAAGCTGTTCAGCGTGGAGCTTTGATTGCTCCAGTCTTGAAACCTTCTGTCTATTTTATGGCCGACGGCAAATTTGGTATGAAATTGAGTATTAGTTTGACTCATGGAATTCGCATTGATTCTAATCCCGAATCCACCGACAGTGGAAGCTCTGGATGTTTGTATGAATTGGAACGCCCTGCTAAACGTCAACGAATGAGCCCAACGCACGAAGGAGTGACCTCCGACGAATAACTCTTAGAAACTATTTCTAATACAAATAAATATTATAATAAATAAAATTAAATTTATTTCCGTTGTAATGATATATGCGTTACATCCATCAATTATGGAATAGAATGACACTTTCTACAGGACGGGGCATACGAACAGTTAACTAAAATAACTTCTTCTTCGCTCGAAAGACGCTTTGTAAACGATGCTTTTTCGTTACAATTATAACATTTTGCTTGTAAATAGATGATGTTATCAGCTAAGGATATTAAATCTATCATTTCTCCGAACTTGTTCATCTTAAAATCACCATTCAATCCTGCCACAATGACAGTAAGTTTCTGTTCCAACATCTTTTCTATTTCAGTTTTAAGATTCTTGAAAAACTGCCCTTCATCGATTAAAATGACGTCAAAATCTGCAACGTCTAACGTTGCGAGGTCATCGGTTTTGACAGCCGACAATGTGATGGTGTCGTGTGTTTTGACGAAATTTCCACTGACACGACTGTCGAGAACATGGTTTACAAGCAAGCATCTCTTCCCAAATCTCTGAAATCCCTCCATTTTTTGAATTAATTTAGTACTCTTTCCACTGTACATTGATCCCATAATGATTTTAAGAGACATCCTTATTATAATTTTTGAAAGCCTTTTTATAGAAAATTTTGCTTGAAAATTTTTCTTGAAAATTATTCTGTTTTTTATAGAAAATTTTATCGATAAATGATAATAAAAATTATCTACGACTCGAGAATTATATTTAAAACTCAAAAAAAACAAAAAACAAGTAAGTTCCAAAAAAACTGCTCTAAATCGATTTTGAATACTGTTTTTGCAAACTGCACTGCTGTAGGATTTCTTTGACCAAAAATCTGAAAAAAAATTTTTGCTTCGCGCGGGCGTCAAAGAAATTTCTTCACCGCTTCATTCCAACCCCCCTATCTGAAAAACCCATATTTGTATCACATATTTCAGAAAATTCTATCTTTATTTAAGAATCAACTAACATTTTCTCCTTTTATTTGAAGAAAGCAATTATTAACAATGCAATTATCAACTCCATATAACAATGACAGTTCTGATGACGAGTGGGAAGAAACTACATATACACCACCACTAAGAAGTCGTCCGGCGGATCGTGAATGGGTCCGCGCAGCTCTTGAAAAAAATTTCCCAACTCAGTCGTTTGACAAATTAATTTGTAAATCAAAAATAGGGCTGGGAATGAAAGGATTGGTTACCACTGAAAACGGTTCACACGTATTATATAAAACAGATGCGCGATTTGAAAAAAACGACGTATTGAAGCGTCATATCTCTGTATTCCCAAATAATAGAATCGAATTTACAGCGGATTGGTATTTTATGCGTCTTATTAATTATGAGAATCCCTCTTCTGTATTGCCATTCCCACCTTTACAAAAATTGAAAGGCAAAACAAAAGCATCGATGCGAGCAAAAATGGAAGAAGTACATGGGGGTATTATTATCAGTAAAGAAAGCTTGCAAAGTTCCACCGGTATTGTTCTTAAAAGAACCTCTGAAGTAACAGATCCTATTACAAAAGTCAAAAACTATAGGTCTTTTCAATTAAGTAGTAGTCAATCAAGACCAGTCCAATACTTTCTGGTTTTAGTACCGATAAGTGACGGTGTATTAAGTATCAAAGAAGCGATAAGAACTGTTCATTTTTCGGTCAAATCGTCAAACTTGAAGGCTAAGGCATTAAGATCTGGAACTAAACGAAAAAGAACTGCACGACAAGAAAAAATACAAAGTTTCCAACGTGTTGCTGAAGAAAACCGTGCTCGAAAGAACTTAATTGAAAATGAAACTGAGTTTATCCGTTTGAAAAACAAGCAAATTACAGATTTATTCCAGCTCATTCGCGAAGACCTCCATAGTAGCAATGTAGACGATTTTTTTCATATGAGCATGATGCACCATACTCAAACTAAGAAAAAGGCGATGGCTTTTTTTTAATGTATAATTTAAATAAATATTTTTCTTTTTGCCTTTTGTACATTTTTCACATAATATTCTGCAACTGTTTTGTTATCGTGTTTATATATTGTCGGTATTTCTTTATCTATTTGTACGTTAAAATGTAGCAAACTGATCACCAACATATTTTGATAATCTGATTTATAAAAAATCTCTAATTCTGATCCTTTGTTTTCATATTTCATATTTATCGAATTGTAAGCTTTATTTCTAAACACGAACAAATCCGCATTGTGACTAATGTATTGCCTTTCAAAAAGGCGTGGATGATCTTTCCCAACATATGCTATCATTGACGTTGTTTTGGGATGCAAATGTACAAAGTTACTGTAAATCAAAATCAAACAAATCAAACATAGCAAAAAGTATTCAATCATTTTTTGCTATATTCTGCAATTTATACTAAAATGGTGTTTTTTTTTCGCGCGCGTAAGTAAAAAGTAGTCTCGGCCAGAAAAAAAACTGATATTCGTAACGAATATTTATGTTTTCATTTGATATTGTACTAATCATACTAAAAAATGAAAATGTCATCAGTTCCTAAAACACCGGTGTCTATGACTTCACAAACATCCGAAATATCTGATTCTGTCGTAGAGAGTCTTTTCAGAGATACAAAGCTTACTCGTCAGGCACTTTACAGTTTTGATGATTTTATTGGTAGGATAGTCCCGGAAGTGATATCAAATCACCAGACTATTATAGCACGACCATCTTTGTCTAATTACGATGATACTGTAGTGCCAAATACTATCCGTTTTTCCGATGTAAGATTTGGAGTACCTTCATGTATTGAAAAAAACGGTGATATTCGCCAATTAAACCCTATGGAATGTAGAAATAGAGACTTGTTGTACTCTGCACCTATGTACGTAACGGTTCACCATACATTTCCAGGCGGCGAAAAGATATATAATGACGTTTTTTTTGCACGTATGCCAGTAATGGTGCGTTCCTCGTTATGTACCCTCAATAGGTTGGACGACGACTACCTGAATAACGAATGTCCAGAAGATCCAGGTGGTTATTTCTTGGTAAACGGTCGTGAAAAAACTTTGGTAGTTCAAGAGAGGATCTCTCCAAATACAATATTCTGCTTTTCGCCGAATGATTGTGTATACCATGCAGAATATGATTCAACTGCACACCGTTGTTCTACAATGCGTATCATTGTACGTAAATTTGGTAGTTCTCCTTTTCGTGTGACTTTACCTGGATTAGAAACAGAAATTCCTATTTTAATTTTACTCCGTGCTCTTGGTGATGAACCGTGGGAACTTTATGTAAATAGCGACGACGCTTCTTCAAGTGTTTTGGATGCAGAGTCTATTTTAACTCAACAACAAGCGTTAGAATGGTTGGAAGAATATTGTGATGATCCGCAAAGTTTGTTGGACAGAAGAGTATACCCGAATGTTTCCAAAAAAATGAAAGGGTTACAATTATGTCTACAATGGCATAAATATATTGAATGTTTACATGGACGTATACCGTTTGATGACAGAGATCATGTCAACGCAAAGAGACTTGATACAGCAGGGGCCATGATTGGGAGCATGTTTTGTCACCTTTTCTATCAAATGTTATCAAATATCAAGAAATCGGCAGTGCAACTGTTGAATAAAAATAAAAAAATACGACCACACCGGTTGATTCAGCCACATCACATCACAGATGGTATCAAATATGCGTTGGCGACAGGCAATTGGAAAATTAAGTCGTCCACGTTCGCCGGACGTGTTGGGGTTAGTCAAATGTTAAATCGTAATACATACATTTCATGCATTAGTCAATTACGCAGAGTTGATACCGGAATTGATTCCCAACAGAAAATAATTGCTCCAAGATTATTGTATGGTAATCAATGGGGATATTTTTGTCCTTCAGAAACACCCGAAGGCGGACCGTGTGGGTTGGTGAAACAATTAGCTCTATCTACGTCAATAACCACTCAATGCGATACAGATACACTACTTCAAATAGTCGGTGGTCATTTCGTAAATGGTGGGTGCTCTATTGTTTTTCATAATGGTGCACCGATTGGTAAAATCAGTAACGCCGCAGGCTTGACAGACGAACTACGTTACGCCAGACGGTGTCGTACAATCCCTTCGGATACTTGTATTGCAATTGAAAAAAACAACCTGATTCTTTGGACGGATGGTGGGCGTGTTTCTCGACCAGTTTTCGTTGTTAAAAATGGACAGATTTTAATGACGAAGGCGCAAATGATCGATTTGCAAGCCAATCGGTTAAGGTGGGACGATCTCTTTTCATTGGGTATTATTGAAAATATTTCTATTTATGAAGAACAAAATGCTTTAATTGCGTTGTATCCAAAATATTTGAAATCTGACCACACACACTGTGAATTGGATCCTTCCCTGATTCTTGGTACATTGGGCTCAACCATTCCCTATCCTGACCACAACCAATCGCCACGCAACGTTTATCAATGTGGTAAGTTAATTCTTTTTTGTGATGCGGTTGTGATGCGGTTGTGTACGGCCCACTGACTTTTTTTTTTTTTAGCGATGGGCAAGCAGGCAATGGGTGTGTATGCAACTAATTTTGCTAAAAGATTCGATACAAGCGGACACGTGATGCATTACCCACAAAAACCTCTGGTGACTACAAAAGTTGCAAAGGCATTGAAAGGGGACGATTTGCCAGCAGGTACCCAAGCTATTGTGGCTATTATGTGCTTTGGTGGCTACAACCAGGAGGACTCGTTGTTATTTAATAAATCAGCCGTTGAACGCGGTATGTTCAGAAGTACCACTTTTAGAACTTACAGTCAATCCAATTCTTCAACACGACAAGCACCAGCAAGCGAGTTTAAAAAGCAGGAGTCATATGGCAATGTCACAAATACTTTAGACGAAGACGGATTAACAATACCAAATACCAAAATTGAGAAGGGTTCGGCTATTTTTTGTAATGTCACAGAAAATAAAAAACATCCACACATAGTTAAAAATAAAAAATCGAACGGCGTTGTTGACAAAACTATATTGTTTCAAAACGCAAATGGTGGACAGACAGCAAAGACCAGAATAAGAGAACAAAGGATTCCAGAAGTTGGTGATAAATTCTGTGTGAATATGAATAGTTACATTATGACAAATGTTGGTTGGTTACAATTGAAAGATATTACAATACAACACAAAGTAGCAACTCTTCGCGATGGACAATACTTGGATTATGTAAATCCAATAAACAAGTATGTTTTTGATTGTGAAGATGAAGAATTATACCACATGCAATCGCAACAGGTAAAAATCATTTGCACCAAAAATCACAAACTCTACATTAAAAAAAGATATAGGGAAGATTTTGAATTTGTTGAAGCACAAGATGCGTTTGGTAAAATGGTTCGTTACAAAAAAGATGCTGTCAATGAACAAAAAGATGCTGATTTTATTGTACTCGGTAATCGGGATTATAAAATGGATGCATGGCTTAAACTGCTGGGAATTTACATTGCTGATGGATCTAAGAATAACACAACGATCAAATTATGTGGTTTAAAACTTCGCAAAAAAGAATTTATGTCCACCACCTGTCAAGAACTGGGCATTGATTTTGTTTTTATTGACGAAGGTATTAGAATTTCGGGTGCACAATATCCTGAAATATTAACCAATCTTATTGATGCAAAAGCACATAATAAATATTTACCCGATTATGTTTGGAGTTTATCACAACGACAATGTCGAGTATTATTGGACAGTTTATTAAGATGCGATGGTCACACTATCACTTATAATGCTCAACCAGGGTTCTCGCGATATGGGACAGTCAGTATCCAATTAGCGAATGATATCCAAAAACTGGCATTACATTGCGGATGGTCAGGCATTGTTAAAGTATCAGAATTACCTGGTGTAACAAGAACAGGAGTAAGAACATTAGGCAAAAGAAAAGGGACTCAAGTCAATATCACATTGAAACACATTTACTACAAAATAAGTATAATCCGAAAACAAAATAACCCATGGGTCAATAAAAAGAAGAATACTGCTAATAAGGAAGAAATTATCAAATTTACGGGACAAGTCGGTTGCATTGAAGTTCCAGAAACACATCTCTTTTATTACAAAGAAGACGAGTTTTCACCACCTTGTTGGACTGGTAATTCATCCAGACATGGGTAAGTCGGATTGTTTTTTGATTATTGTTGTTTTTATCTGTTCTAACCATTTTTTTTAGCCAAAAAGGAACAATTGGGATGATGTATAGCCAAGAAAACCTGCCGTTTACTGCAGAAGGGATTGTGCCAGATTTAATAGTAAATCCACACGCCATACCGTCAAGAATGACGATAGGACATGTTTTTGAAACGGTCGCAAGTAAATTAGCTGCTCTTACTGGCCAAAGGGTCGATGCAACTGCGTTTAGCCATGAACCTGTGAGTGCGATATGTGATGCATTGAGAAAAGCGGGATACCACGAAGATGGTAAAGAGGTAATGTTTGATCCATTCACAGGCAAACCGCTCAAAGGCCGCATATTCATAGGGCCGACGTTTTATCAACGACTAAAACATATGGTCGAAGATAAAGTACACGCAAGGGCAAACGGAAAAATTGTAGGGTTGACCAGGCAGCCTGTTGACGGGCGGGCGAACGGGGGTGGACTTCGTTTTGGAGAAATGGAACGCGATTGTGGACTTGCGAGTGGTGCCTCGGCTGTTTTACATGAACGCATGTGTTTATCCTCAGATCACTTCAATGCAAAACTTTGCGCAAAATGTGGTATTTTAGGAACAGTAATTACCAACAATTGTGGTGGATTTTACTGTACAGCATGCAAAGGTACCGATATAAATACTACAGAAATGACATATGCCAGTAAACTTCTATTCCAGGAGCTTACGTCTATGGGTATCGACCCGCAACTTGTTACTCGAAAAAAAAAATAAATAAAATATATATTTAATTCTTATCTGAGCTCACATTTAAAATCAAAAAACCTATATTTTCTTCCGGGATTTTCGTTACGCAGGCTCAAATATAGGTTTTTTGCCAATAATCAAAATATAGAAAAAAGTTTGGCGGAGCCGAGGGCCTAACCTGTGAGGCGGCATATCTTACAAAAAAGCAGGCACACCTATTTTATTTTGAAAATACAAATAATTCATTATTTAATAAAAAAATGCACTATTTACATGTAAACGTACTATAATAAAATGATGTTACGATTATTTTTTTTATTATTTTTGTGTGTTTTTACAAACGCTTATTTAGAAGAAAATATAATCACCGATTCTGAATTCGATAAACTTGTAGTTTCCGATGGCTGCTCCCTGTATATTAATGAAAATGGTACAAAACTTTTGATGCACAATAATGCCCAACTGATAAACGTGACATCGCTGCTAAAAACAGAGGGTGCATTCACAGCGTATTCTACCGACCTTTCAAGTCAAATTGCGGTCGTTAACAATGATTGCAGTCTGGTCGTGTTTGGTTTTCCTGAAAATAATAGAGTAGCTCTTTGGCGTCCATTCCTGGATACGGTCACAAATATTGTGCCTGCGGACATTGTAGAAATACCAAGAAATGGCGAAACTCATGCAGTTTTTCTGAAAGATTACAATGTCACAGGTTTGGACAACGTCCTGCGAGTAAATATCTCTAATACGGTGGGCAGATTTGGGTTTAGTTTGGATATATATGACCAAACGTGGGTTAGCGGTGCACCAGGCGAACCGACGGACAATCTCGGAAACGGTGGTACGCCAGGTTATGCATTCGTATTTGACGGTAATGAATTACACTCGTGTAGGACAACACTGGAAATGAATTGCTACCCCGAGGGTACGCTTTGTGTGTCTGGAATCGACAATTGGAAAAATTATTACGGTAAACTTAAAAGTCAATGGGCTTCTACGTATATCCCGGCGTACGGACATTTGGATTATGACCTTACAAATCCCAATATCGACAATTCCGAAGTTGCGATGATTCAAAAACTATGCCTCCCATTAGAAAGACCATACACCAAAGCATTAGGCCCTATGAATGAGCAGGTCTATGAAGAGCATAGAGAAAACTACCAGCAATTTGGTTATTCTGTCGCTATTACTGGCTCAGTCCAAACAAATAATGCGATGCTCGTAATCGGGGCTCCTGGCGACAGCTCGAGATTCATGGAAGACAATTCAGGTACAAACTACGGCAGAGTGTATGTTTATGACATGGTCGTATGGCCTTATAATGATAATGCCAATTCTGTGAGTTGGTGGCAACCAAACGTGTATTCACCTTACATTTTACCATTGGAATTGGCAACATATCAAGCCTTTGGCCGTAACGTTGCAGCAAGCAACGAATTAATGGCAATATCGGTGTACCCATTGTACGAGGATACCTATAATCCTTTTGTATTGCTATATAATTGCAATGGATCGTGGGCATCGCAATCAAATTGTGAGCCAATCGACGGAATTAGTATTGATAATCTGCCTGGAAATCCATTGGCCTATTTATCTAATGCTGACAAAGGTTATCTGGATGGAAAAACGACGTGGGATTACATCCCAGCCCCACCTTTCCAAAACGAGTTTATTGGCAATAATATTGGTATAGTTGGGAGTAATGTGATCATCGCCGACCCTGAAAACGATAGGGTCTACAGATTAGATTTTGAAGGCCAAATGCTCGAAACACACAATACGCTCGGTGTAGAAAACCAGCCGATCAGTACGGCATTTGCAAGTATGTCAGAACACTGGGTTGCACAAATGGGAAGCACTCAATTTGCTCATTTATGGCCTTGTCAATTAGGTTATGTTGGAATCAAACACGTTTGTGATCCCGCACAAACTGGATACTATTCAGATGATGGATGGGAAGAGTTTCAAATCAATTGTCCAAGGAATTACACAACAAACGAAACTGGACAGACGTCTTGTATTATATACGTTCCAGAACCAGGTGATGGATTGACATTGGAAACTGCTATTCTAATTGGTGGTATACTATTTGGGGTGGTGTTTTGTTTGTTCTTCGTTATTTGTGTGTCGCAGGGACATTGTCCCTGGATTTTTACTGCACCCTGTGCTTGTGTTACGGGCATTTGTGGTGGTCTGTGCAGTGGTTTTGAAAACTGTTGTTCGAGTTTAACTGGTAATTTGGCTTCGTTTTGTTCTTGTTTCGACTGTAGACCCAAAAATTACAAACCACCACAAAAAATAGAAATGGGAGCATTTACATGTGCAAGTGTATTTTGCTGTTGTTGTGCAACAGCAAAAGAAAAAGGAAATCAAGTGGAGAAGGCAAAACTTGTAAATACAAACAATGAAATCGATTTTTAATACTCTTTTAAACTATTCCGCGTCTCTCTTTTTCTTTTACCATTAGATTTACGTCTTCTTATTGTTAAAGTAAACAACCCTTTGAGTTTTGCTTTTTTAATAATTTCCAAGACTGAATGCACGTCGGCATTTGCATCAATATCTACCCCGTCACACTTTTCTATAAAATCTCCTTTTAATACACCTACTGTGTCTGAGATATACTCACTTATAACTACAGCACCATAATTACTGTTCTCCAACCCAATTCCTATTTCTGCGACAGATTTAAACATAATTGTTTTCTGTATACATTTTTTCCACAATAACATTCTGTTCAATTCCGGAATACCATCAATACACAGTCCATTTAATATCAATCTTTTGACAAGAGTCAAAATTCTATTGCTTGTTACTTTATTTCGAGTGCCAAACTCTGTACTACATTTGTTATGTTTGGAAGCAAAAAGGACGATAGTGGCTAACGAAACTGGTAATTTACCACGACCATAACGAGAAACCCGAAATTCGTGGACGGCTGCAAAGAAACAAGCACCAGCAAAAGCATCTCCTCCAGAAGGTAATTTCAGAACTAATTTGTAATACTGCAACAACTTTGATCTGGCCGACGAAATGATAGCTCGAATACCTACAAATCGGTAGGCAAAAGAATTGCCTATTTCCTGTATTTTGAGGTCAATTCTCCTTAAATTGTATTTACGATGACTGTGGGCATTTATATGATTGTCGGGCGTTCCTGGAGTCGATTGTGGGGGGTCTATGTTAGTAAATTGTGTCAAACCACAAAATGTACACATATTATAATTGAATTCTATATCGGAATTTGTGGTAGTAAATGGACACAGACAATCTTGGCAAAAGACAGTTGGGTATTCTTCTATAATTTCATCGTTCATATTCATGTTTTTGATTAATAGTACTATTGCAGCATACTCTATTGTAGGATCTGTGGCTTTTCCACAAATACTTGTTATATGACCCAATCCAACTGGTACGCCTCCGATAAAAGCACCTTTGTCTTCTTCAAATTGTGGAAAGACACTACCGGTTGACCACCGACCTTGAGCTGTTTTTCTTATCCTGCCACATCTGGCCATGTATTCTTTTTTTTTCTCTCTTATGTACAACAGTGTCATCACTGCTAAACCACCAAAAAAAGTTTTTATTTTTACTTTAGTTTACACACTTATTTTTTTCCAAAATATGTGATACAAATATAGGTTTTTGCCAGAATCATCTCGCGGGCTAAAAAAGTTTAGAATTTTTGACAAACTTTTTCCAGCTAAATCTAAAATATGAAAAACCTATATTTTCTTCACATATTTTGGAAAAAACACCGGAATATTCCGGTGTTTTTTTCGGGATTTTCGATACAAATATAGGTTTTTGCCAGAATCATCTCGCGGGCTAAAAAAGTTTAGAATTTTTGACAAACTTTTTCCAGCTAAATCTAAAACATGAAAAACCTATATTTGTATCACATATTTTGGAAAAAAATGTCAAAGTCAATGTAATACAACAAAAAAAAATAATTCTAAATGTCATCACCAACACAAAACACTATGAACCAAAATTTTGAACAATTAAAAAAAGACTACATTGATGCTATTCCACAAATCGATGAATTGAAAGCCAGTCTAAAAGTTTTAAATAAAGAACAAAAAAATCGAACTTTGGCAATTCAAACATACATGCAAGAAAACGACATTAATGAAGTGGATATTGACGGTATTTCTTTCTCTCGAACTTTGAAAACCTCAGTCTCCATCAATTTGCAAAATTTAAGTGAGATTATCGAAGATCCGAGTGAGTTAGAAGCTTTCAAAGTTCTACACAGTACTACTAAAGAGCGTTTGAAAATTACACGCCCAAAAAAACGCAGTAGAAACGAGTAAATTTTCACTAATAATACCTATTAATAATACCTATAAATAATTGATTTAATTTTGTCGATGTTATTTTCATTTATAGTTATTTGTATCAGTGTTGGGTCTGTGGTTTGTGTAGGTCATTTAATTTTTTTTGATTGGTACGGGTTAAAGAAAGAGAGGGAAACCGAGGAATGGATTGCCAGAAATTGTTCTTCCACTTAGGAAAAATATTTTCCCCAAAAATTACTCTGTTTTTTTTTCTTTTATTTGTTCATAGTATCATATATTAAAAATACAAAATTTTATGCACAATCAACATAAACATATAAACAACAAAAATAGTGTAAGTCGAATAAAACTGCTCCAAATCAATTTTTGACATTGTTTTTGTAAACTACTCCCCAGTACAAATTTTTCCAGCTATTTCGCAAAAATTTTTTTTTTTTCACAACCTAACAAAAATCTATTTCCCACCCCCCACTTTTAAAATTAATATTCGTATCACATATCTTGGTTTTATGTAGCAACCATTCATACTCAATAACAAAACAACACATACAAAATGTCAAGAGTCAATAAACAGAAGCCAATTGCTATAGCTGAATATAAATCAGACTGGACCAATCGAGGCAGTCCAATCGTCGCCAATCACCGATATTTGGCCGATTATACTACTAACTCCGGCAAAATACAATGTAAAAATGGTAAAAGATATTTACATGTTAAAGGCAATTTGATCAAAGGGTGCTCTTTAGTCGAAGTTGGTACGGGAAAAATAGTCAAAATAGGTAATCAATCTATAAACAGTTCTTATACTAAGAGAGAAATAACACGCCTTATAAACGATTTGCCCTCTAACGGCATTATTTTGGAATATTACGCCACTCATTTTTGTCATCGAATATTAAAAGACGGCAATTTTTGTTTACAAACTAAATTTCAAAACGATTATGAAAGGTCGGAAGTAACTTGTAAATCTTGTGGTAGTGTCAGCAACATGGTGCAATATTTATCAACAAATTCTATGGATAGTGAAGGTAAAATCAATCAACATGCTACTAACCATGCACCCAGTGGTACAACACTTGGTTCCGACACTTCTATTTCGTTGCGTAAACCATCACACTTAAAAAGCTACCGTAAAATCGGGCAAATCATAGGGCACATCGCGGAAGCTTTCCGTAGCCGCATGTTTTCGGTAGACTATATCGAACGTAATGCCCGTAATACATTAACAATGTATTACGAAAGTATCCATGGTATTACAAATTTTGTCAGAAACGACAATACAAAACCACGATTCAAAAACGGACAAGCGGCTATTGCTGCCGCCTGCTTTTTTATAGCAAAACTTCATATTGAAAAGAAACAGCGTTGTGATTTACCATTTACAATGAGCAGCATTGTCGAATATGCTGACCAAGAAAACACTATTCAAACAAAAGTGACACCGGTAATAGTAACAAGAATTTGCAAAACATTAGAATCACATGGTGTGGTTGAGAAAGGTCTGACACCGGAACTTGTCACCGTATCCCTTGATTGGACTAACGAGAATACCGCTCTACTTTTTCGAAGAATGGAACTTTTCAAAAAATGTGAACAAAAGAAGATAATTTTTGCAAAAGATAGTCAAAATGGAATCAAATTGATTGAAACGGATCATGGTGTATTGCAAGTGGAAACATTGAATAATAATAGTCCTGCATATATGAGTGGTCTTCGAGAGGAAGACTATCTTATGACTCTTCAAGGTGAAGAAATTCCTCCACAAGAAACAACATTAACATTTATAGAAGCTTTTGCAAAGGCGAAACAAAGTAAGGGCAATGTTTTTGAACTGTGTGTACAGCGCGAGCGAAGCAGTCGCAAGAGAAAGAGATAACACTATTTTTCACAAACCTAATTAAAAAAAACCTAAATCCGTACCACATATTTAAATAATAAACATAAATATACGAAAATTTAACATTGCTTTGTATCATCTACTAATATATGACTATGAATATTTACAATCTGTTTAATTTGCATCAAACTGCTAATTCTTTGGAAATTTTAAATCGTTGTTCTGAATATCTGTCAGCGTGGGATTTGGAGTCTGTTTTAATCAAGTTGAATCAAATTACAAGTACCCTGCAAGCCACCGTAAATATTAAACGGTTATACGACGAAGGTGAACAGTATTTAAAAATATCAGCCAGAATATTGCTTAATCCAGAATCACGTCAACTTTACGATGCGTATTTGGACACTATAGAACACCCAACCATTGAAAAAATAAAACTAACACAAGCAAGAATATTATGGTACAATTCTAACAATAATTCGGTTCACTTTTCAAAAACATTGCTCGATCATTTAGGAAAAACGGCGTTTTGCTCTCAAGAAAACAATACAGAACCTTTACCAAAACGTCAAAAATCTACACATTCTACCAATCCTATATGTCGACAATGTCGTTCTGATTTTGATTTTAATCAGGACTATTTGGTGTTACACTGTGATTGTACAACACGTACTGGCCACACCGATTGTATGAATAGTTTCAAAGACCGTGTCAAAGGAAAATGTCCAGTCTGTAGAAAAACACTGTTAGTACGGTACCAAATATCAAAATACCTTTTTTGGCAAAATAAAGAAAAATTTAAATTGATTACGTAAATTT
>Ga0115572_10001640_pt1 | contig 18112 bp, 5 predicted proteins | sample COGITO_mtgs_1206_FD_88681 | JGI IMG/M metagenome (GOLD analysis project Ga0115572, IMG submission 88681) | Pelagic marine microbial communities from North Sea - COGITO_mtgs_120607 | ecosystem: Environmental > Aquatic > Marine > Epipelagic | place: Germany:Helgoland, sampling site Kabeltonne... | reverse complement strand
TGATTTGGCGCATGCGCCTCGTCAAAGATGCATATGAGCTGCGTTGTATGATCAGAGCCGCAAGAATCGCATCTCAGGCGCTTGCGATGGCATACGCGCTGTTGCATTCAACCAATGGAGACAAATTCACAGAGGTGGAACTTTCAAACGCTATACACGCGATGTCAAGACAAAACGGATCCGACGGGATGTCCTTTCCACCGATCGTCGCATTCGGAGATGCGGTATTCACATTACACCACTCACCAAGTGACGAGCGAACAGTCGCAGGATCATCGCGTAAGAATGGGCAGATGCCACAAGTCGTGATTGACATCGGACCATCCTTTCGGTGGTATGCGTCCGACTTTTCGGAGTCAATATGGGTAGCGAACGATACAAACGATGCATGGGAGAGTGTGGATCGGATTGTCAGAGCCTGTTTGATTCTCATTTTACAGACGTGTGTGTCTGGAAAATCACTTGGGGAGGTGAACTTGGTGGCTCGCAACTTCATGAGACACCAAGTGAAAACTGTGCTGGCAGTGGGGATGCACATAACGGACTCGGACGTCGATGACTGCATGGCGCACCAATTCATGCATTGGATAGGCCTCGATGTACACGATGTCGATTCGACAATGAATACAATGGAACATTACGTGCTTGTGCCCGGTATGACCTTGGCAGTTGAGCCAGCGTTGTATTTCCCACCAACTAGTGTTACGTGGCAACACTCCAAGTATGCTGGTATAGGCGTTCGTGTAGAACGGACCGTAGCGGTCGCACAAGAAGCAATACCAGCAGTGGAACTCGATTCAGAGAACGCATTCGCTCGCTTGGGACTTTGAATTGAGTTGGAAACGATTCATATGTATACACTTCGCTAAACATTAGTATATGCATTGTAGCGTGTATGAATCAATATCAGACAGCAAGATGCGCCGCATCAGAATTTCTGGTGAAGACGTGTCGGACTCTGACCAGGACAACGTTGGGTACCGACCGCTTCCATGCATCCCATCGTTTGATCAAGAGGAACATTCGGACGAATTGACGCTAATCATGAATGCTCTGAAGCTTGATTCGGAGCAAGAAGCTGTGCAACCTAAATGGCTAGGAACTGCGCCTAGAATGATTGGTGGGATGAATCCATTCAAACAGGCGTATGCAATTTTGGTCAATTGGGAAAACGAGTCTGTCCTGATGACACTTGGTAGCGACGGCAAGACGCAAATGATTGGCGGGCGGCTAAATGTTGCAAACGATAGTAATAGCTTTGATACGGTCGCGCGTCATGTAGGGGAAGCTACACCATCTGTCGACACACGAATGTTGTGCAAGAGTATTCGCGAAGGTCACAACATACATGGTGGAGATGGCTTTCACCAAAGAACTCGGTCGGTATGCTACGCAATTTGTATAGAGAGCAACCATGAGTTGGTAAGCGGCACAGTAAAACTGCAAGACGAATTGCAATGGGTTTCGCTAGAAAAGCTAAGCTCACAGGAATGGCGTTCTGATAATATGAACAACAAATTCAATCACCTACTCACTCAACTCCACAAGCACTCCACCCTCACACGGTCAAAACCGGCGAAAGAGGACTCGAACGCTCATCGGATTGAAGAGATAGACACATCAAAACAATAGGCGCAATGGATGGCAAATACGATTGGATGTGGAGTGCGTCGTCATGCGGTTTGTCCAGCGATGGCCCGAATGACGACACCCCGTGCAAACAGGACACGTGCAAGGCAAACGTTGGTGGAGTGGGTGTGAAAGGTAAAAAACATCTCCGAAAGAGAAGAGTGACCTTTGCAACGAAGGTGACCGTAATTGAGATCCCTCGCATGACAAAACAAGATTTAGAATCGGATACGGAAGTTAATTCCGAAGAGTTGCAGTCATTTCGTAAATCGGATGTTCGATGATTGTCTCACTCAAGACGAATGTCCAAAACGGTCGACTACAATAAGATAAATAGAAGTTAACAGTTGTAAACCGACGAGGTCATGAACCAACCAACTCAGCCAACCCAGCCCTTATTTTACTCGACGTCGCGCAAAAATATCCCACTTCTTCCGGGTCACTTATCCCGGCCAACAAATCCATACTTTTTATGTGAGCGATTGTTCGACAATCTATGTAACGCAAATACAATCATTACGCTTTTGGGAGACAACTCGGCGCAAAGCATGTACAACAAGGTGTTGCCAGATCATCGTGGGTACATTCCAATGTTTGTGGGTCGATACTTGACCGATAGTTACGGTGCATTCACATACGAGACGCAACTGGGTTCTCTCGACCCCTTTTTAAACCAAGAGATCCAACGAAGACTGTGCGTATGGAATTTGCGTCAAGAAGTCCGAGTGAACGTGGCACAATTCTGTACCTCGGACAATTACTTAGGGGACGAACGCATGTTAGGCGAGGAATGGAATGACCACCTACTTCAAACGGTTCGATGTCTGGCTCAAAAACACGGTGTCGTCGAAGTTTTGGGGGTACAAAGCATCCCCCCTGCCATTGACGTTGTAGGAATGACCCCATCTCGCAACGGATTGAGTATAACCGAATTGCAGCGTTTTCAGAAGAGAAACAACATTACGGGATTGGAGGCTTTGAAGAAGATTTGCGTGGGGACAGGAGTTCACACAATCACTTGTATGGACGTCTTTGCGACTGAAGGCGCACAAGAAACAGCTAGCTTACAAGACATTGTACGTGTATGCTGTGACGAGCTGCAAGTGAAAAGTTTGTCAATCTATGAGTATCGAGGACAAGAACGCCTGTATAGACAAATGGTTGGTTTGACTCCAGCGTATCCTCATTACAAATTCACTGACGGCCATTGGAACGGTCGACACCTCTACAACATGAGAGTTTGAATGGATTTATCCGTCCGCTCTCAGCCACAGCTTTATCTGGATCGTTTCTTTGAATATGATTCGTTTGGCATTGGGTGTCCTCGCGACATCCGCTTTGCATTTTGTTGCATGCGCACAACAGATGCCTCAAGTTCTTGTGCATGAAGGGATTGGAACGTAGGGGTTGTACAGACCCAGTCGAGTTGCGTTTGGAATTTCGGGTCGAAGTCTTGTCGGCAGTTACGATGACACCGTCGAGCGTCGACGCGTGTGTTGCATATAGATAAAACACATTTGCATATTCCATTCAAATGCGCCCCGGAGCTTATGGCATAATCTGCTCGCTGTGCCCACGTTTCGAATTTGATCATGTCTACAGACGGCGGTTTCGGAGGTGGTGGCTTGGCCTCCTGTTCACATATCTTCTGCCTTGCCCGATCAGAGAGAATATGCTTGTTGGGATTGAATGCTTGCATGACCTGTAATAATTTGTCAGACCCGACGCTTTCGCGTGTAAGTAACTCATCGGAGATCGAAAGTAAGAACGCGGCTTCTTCTTTGCGAAGCTTCATAAAATCCTCCACAGTTTTCACTTTCGGGCGTGGAGGTAGCGCAGAAAGTCGACCATTTGTGCTGATGAGGCATGTATAACCTTCCATGTTTAGAGTACACTGAGCTTGTGGTGAGCTTTGACTCGATCTTTGAAAGAACTGTTTAATACTTGATTGCTTACGATCAGCGACAGCAGCATAGTTGTTGATTGCTTCGGTGAAACGGCTCTCACCATGAATCCCAATACGATCTAGCACTGTGACAAAGCGTCCCTTTGCGTTTGAGATGTATTTGGGCAAATGAAGGCTCGCTTCCCCTCGAAGGGCACATTCCTTGTAGTGTTGCAGCTCCATACAAAGATCTCCGGCTAGAGCGTTTTTTTTGGAATCGTATGTTGTGACGATCATAATGCGTTCATTGGGCTGTGGCCAAGGCGTGCCGGGCTTCGATTTTTGAAGCTTGAGCATCGCTTTGGCAGCAGCAGGGATGCTCTTGTACGTGTTGAGCGGTTTCAAGCTTGCCGAGCGAGCGAAATTCTCTGGACTCGCAACCATCAAGACTGCAAACAGCTCGCGCATGATTCTCAAAACAATCCGTCTGACGTCTTCGATCGATACATCGGTGGGGTCCAAGAGGATTGCTCTCATCATCAGTGTGTACGCATCTTTAAACAGTTCGGCAGTGCCACGCTTTTTGGACATCAAACCCATGCTGGTCTCCTTTGGAACATCGTTCTCATCTTCTACCTTCATGTAAGCATACATCTTCTGCTTGAAGAAGATGGCAGGGTCCATGCACTTCTCAAATGAGATTTTGGAGTTCTTAAGACCGACCAGCTGAAGCGTGTTGTTGATGTTATTTGCAACGGTAGTCGTCAGTTGAATGGCTTCTTGTAGAGTGACCTTTTCGATCTTTCCCATGACCGAATCGGTATCACCTGCGACAATCGTGACATTGTCGTGCTTCTGGAACTCATTGCGAGCAATGTTCAGCATTTGACGACCGTTGCAAGTCACTAATCGTGCCAAGATTCGATTCGCAAGCTTTCCAAACTGAGAGAGAGCGCCGAGAGAACCATACAAGCTATTGGCAATGACTTTGAGCGCGTTCTGACGAATGTCGAGGTCGTGGTATTCATCCGACTCCTTGTCGTGCGTTTTTTGCTGCGACTTGGTGTTCTTTCGGGCTGTGAGCAAAAAGTCGATCATCTGTGGCATCAACCCCTCGTATTTCTTGTCCGGTCCTTCCTGGATGACTCTGTAGTGGTATTGGACGAGAGGCTCGTCCATTTCGTACATGCTCTCGGTGTAGATGAACTCTTGGATTGCATCCGGACTCGTCGACGTCTCATGTACATCTTCGCGCAGCAGGGTGGTCAGGCACAAGTTGCGACTCTGCATGATTGATGGGTAGAGCGAATTGTAATCGACGGTCGCACCAATGTCCTTTCGCATCTCCGGATGCTCCTCGTCTGCAGGATACGTCTTGTGAATGTAGCACGGAATCGTCTCAAGTACGCACGCTCCTTCATACCGACCGACGAGCCATGGATGAGTATCGTATTCCAATCGGCTAGGCTCCTCAAATATGAACTTTCCGTGTTTATGGCAGCGCTCGATCATAAACTGTTTGAGGCGATGCTGCTGACCATATCCGGTGATCTCGGATACGGTGGTATGAGTGACGTTTGCAACTTGCTCCTTGAAGGGGGCAATCGATCGAGCGTCCATGATGTCCAGCACCAGTTTGTTATCGATCGAGTTGTACATGCCAATCTTGTTCAATCCTTCAACAGTTGGATTCCACAAGATGGCAAACAGCTCGTTCGGACTCAATTCGAACTTCTTCTGTCCAACAATCTTCTCCCCAAGATCCGTCAATTTGTAGCTATCGAACTTTTCAAACCCGCTCAGCAGATCGACCATCAGATCCAACTCGACGATACCGATTGCTCGGGCGATGCAAGGTTCACCAATTCGAGCATCACGTTCGTCTTCTTGTGTTTGCGATTCCTCTGGTGGCAAAGACTCGGTGTTCACAATTTCTCCACTCTCGTTGATCGTACATTGCACCAGTGAGCTACGTTTGTGTGCTGTCGAGTCAAACTCATCTTCGTCATCTTCTTCTTCATGACGTTTGATCATCGCGTATCGAGGAGGCTGATATAAGGATGGGATTCGTCCCATACGCGTGCACTCGTCCACAGCAGCGAACCGGTCGAATTTTGCACTTTGCTTCGTCTTTTGCTCTTTTGCGAGGTTGTCATTAATAAAATTCCGAAGCTCCATGTGTCTGGTAGACAAACTGTCATCAGGAGTCTTCAAAAACTCATACATCTCGGCGCTTTTCCATTCGAACTCAGCATCAAGCATCAATGAGACCTTACGATCAAATTCTTCAATGATGCGTTGCTCTTTTTGATGATGTAGATAACTCAAACGAGCGCGGAGAAACGGCCAATCGAAGCCTCTCCCATTGTGAGTGACCATCATGTCAATGTTGTTCTCACGCACATACGCTGCCACGGACGTGATCAGCTCCATTTCGGTATCACATTTGACCCAAATCATATTTGAATGGTCAAGGTCCTCACAATCGACATCGGAGTAGTAGTACAAATGGGGCTTGGGCGTGTTGGCTCTGGCGTCCTTGTTCGATTCTCGTTGTGTGAAAGCAATCGTGCTGACGACACATTCTGGATTTTCGGCTTTGGGGAAGACATCCTTCTGACTATTGACTTCAATGTCGAATGCAAGAATGCGCATCCCTGGCGATCTAGGCTGTCTCAAGGATGGCTTGAGCGTGTATGTTGGGTCACTCAACCTGCACACGTACTCGTGATCACATGTGGACAGCTGTTTTTCTTTGTTGACAAGTTTGGCGCGACACTCGAGCCATGAGCATGGTCGAATGTTTCGTTCCAAAAGAAATTGTTGTTCTGGGGTGCAATCCAAATTTACCGGTACCAGACCACATTTCAGAGGGGCGACGTGAAGCGCATGTTGGCATACACGCAAAGCTTTCTTGTAATCCTTTAGAGTTGAAAACTTGACAACCATGTACTCAAACAGCTTGCGCTCGGTTGGATTTTGTTCGTCCGGAACAAACCCATTCGTAGTGTATCCGTGCGCGGTCTCGAAATGATCCACTCTGATGGCATGTGAGCCGTGTTTTTGCTCTGAGCCTTCAGTGGAGGCGCGCTTGACAAGCTCAGACATCAAATCCGAAAGCTTGATCGGTCGTTTGTTGCATTTTCGAAACCATAGACTTGGCAAAAAATCGGTGACGTGCACGCACACACTTTCATGTGATTCGTTTCGTCCAAACAGATGGATTGTACATGTATCTCTGGTGGTTTCATTCGCACGCATCTTCACATTTGCGCTTGCGTGTGGCAACTGCTCGAAGTCGTAAGGCGAGCAGTAGATGTCAAAGAGGTAGACGATCGGTCGGAGCGGTTTCATATTAGCCTGGTCAGATGCTTGCATACACGCCAGTTCTGCTGTATGGAATGCACGACGTACAGATCGAGGCTCGACAACACACGCAAAACGAACAGTTGTTGGTGCTCGAATTGTGACCTAGAAAGACCTAGAAAGATAGCGCTCGATATTATACACGACTTCCTCTACAAGACAAACAGTGTATATTTAAGACACAAAATTGATACATCGACAAGCAATCCGAAGCCGAAGATATGTCAATTTCTGGGTATCTGTCAGTTGACTGGCAGTTTGTGAACAATGCGACGCTCGAGACGCTAAGATCCACACGGCAACTCGACAACTATCTTTGGAAATCATCTTACCAACATGGTGCCGAAATCGTGGCAACCATTGATCGCCTGCCGGTGGCTTCCGACAATCCATATGTGAATCGCGTCGTGCCATACGGACAGCTGACGCTTGTGCGACCAAACGTGTCGAATGTGCGATCGAAATGCGAAGATGCCACGCTTGTTCATAACCAGACGGTGGATCGTATCTTGCGTTCTATTGTTCGAGCTCCAGAGCAAAACTGTCTTCCAACCATACGGTTACTACCGCTGTCGTTTGGATGCCCTTATCGTGACGTCGAAAACTCTCAGACTCGTCATACCGTCACGTTTGTCAGAGACGACGGTGGAGGAAGCTTACTGAATCTGGATGCATGCAACTCAGGACGAATGATGATTCCTCATGTCTCGCACGTGCAGTGGGATATGGTCTCTGGACGGACTCCACCTTGGCTGAGCCCAAATCACTGGTCGAGTCGAACTCGCTTAGCACTTTTTGTTGGGAGCGACGCTCATACGGACGACCCAACAGCGGCGTTGCGCACACACGTGATGCAGAGATGTGCAGGATTATACCCTGGATGCAAGATTATTACACAAATGAACTCGAACATAGCACCTGAATGGTACAAGAAGGCCAAGTACGCGATCACCCAATACCCATCGTTACAAACAGACGAGGCGGTTCGACATTACATGAGCAAGAAACAAGAGACCAAGTTCTGCCTAGAAGTGCAAGGATTCAGCCCAGGTCGTCAGTCAATGATTGACTCGATCTTGAGCGGTTGTGTCCCCGTCTTCGTGATGCCTCGGGACGAGTGGTTGTCTCTATGGCCGTTGCACATGCCGTGGAAACAACAGGGCACATTGCAGCTGGATCCGTACCTTTTTCGACATCAATTTTTCAATCTACAAGAATGGTTAGAATCTCAACCTTATAAACAACTATTCACACACCTAGTTTCAAATGCACATACAGTAGCTTACACCAACCCAAGAACGCAACAGTCCAACGCTCTCAATGTGGACGATGCGGGGACAATCACGCTACGTTGGCTACAGCGTGGCATGCAGTTCACACCCCCAGACGCTCCAAGCGACGGCGTTTGAGCTCCATCTTGCGACGGCGACGCGCTCGCCTTCTTAAATGGTGCACGATCGAGCCGCAACACCCGCACCACACGCAACAGAAGCAGTGCACGAGTGCAGACAAGATGTTCACACATGGCCAAAAGCAGCAAAGATATACCGCCAGGAAAAGCATAATCAGCGCCGCCAAATAAGCGATCGCACTGATTTGCGACAGGCCACAGACCGTGAGTCGTAGTCGATCCGTTGATGTGGACGCGAAGAATGATCGCACAATGCTGTCCGCAGCCATGACCGCATGGACTGGATGTGTGATAAGTGAGCCGAGAGCGCGCCCTTGAGCCGATTGAAGCTCAATCCCTAGGGTACGGGCAATGTTAGTGGCTGCGTCACGAGCGGCCTGTTGTAAGTCCGAGTCGGGACACCATTGTGCAAACTCGGACGGATCGCGATCGGCGTATGCAATCGGGTCTATCCCAAAGATAGATGAAAAGTTCGACAGATGTGGAAGTCGAATTGGAATGGCTGGGAAGCAAGCATGCGATATACGGTGACCCTCCACCGGCTGACCATTGTCTAACACCATGTCGGTCCCGTCAATGTTTGGCTTGTGAAGATAACACAAGAAGATATTGTAGATCAGATAGGTGGCGAGCGCGTCAAAAAACTCACCCCAATCATAATCTGAATCTTGTGGATTCTTTGCGTTGGGGACCGGGAGCATTCGACTCGCAAGGCTTTTGCCAAAACTTTCTCCCAGCCGTCGGATTCCGCCCGTGCGGTTTCTGCCATCTAGCAATGAATGGGTTGGCCACCACGTGCGAGTGCCATCCAGATCAGTCACTTCATGTTCACGCCTCCGGTTTTGCTGCATTGCTCGACCCAAAGAACCGTCTTGGTCCCAAGGCGGCACCTTCTTGTACACCATTTGATGACCAATGTTTCGCAATGCACGACCAACTTCGCTCGGCGGTACGTGATGTCCAATCCAGTCGTGCCAGCTGGATTCGCTCGATCGAGGAGGCGCTCCGTGGGCACCTTTACCCCACCATTCCATTCGTTTATGATCTGCTTCGACCAAAGACTTCATGTTCGGGATCAACAGATGCCATGGGATGTCGTACACAATCGCGTCATGCAAACGCTCGTGGGATCGTCGCATACTGACATCGTTCGCCAACGTTCGAATGTGAGAATTGTTTGCACCATCCAGTAGCATTCGCAGAGATCGCATCGCCACGTGATGGCGGGTGTCGCTCATGTTTGGATGGTGTTTGAACGTCTTTTGTTCGTTGGTGTGCGTCTCAAGTTTGCGTCGAGTCCTATGTTGAAGCGAATGTTCGGTAACGACGCTCTGCAAGTCGATTTGGCGCATGTGAGCTCTCAATGTATCAATTGCTTGACCACCACCGCGTTTTTTAGAATCTTCGATCGCACGATTCAATGCAGGGACTATCGTTTCCATAGTCCGTGCGATCGATCCATCTGAAGACACAGCATATGAAGAGAGCGCTTCAAAGGTTCGCATTGCTTGACCTGCAGCTCCGTCGCCAAGTGCGCCTCCTGAGGCCGACAAGTCCTTGGGGTTTTCGTTCGATTCGATCAACTCCACCATTGCACCTTGTCGCATGTGATCCTCCACTGAATGAAACGATCTTGCGAGCTTGATTCGCTTCATCCTTCCAGAATGCGAGATGGTGGCCGACTGATAAGACTCCGCATGCTCCACGCGACGCCCCGCCTGTTCTAGCAACATACTGTTAGGATCGTCCACATTCACCAAGTCGACACTTTGCGAGGTGAGAATGCGGTCGAATTGAAACGATGGGAATGTCGTAGTCGACTCCAAGCGACGACCTTGATACGTCTCATTCGACGAGATGCTGTCTAAAGCGCTGGCGTTACGATCCCATTCGCTCAACAACGAAACCCGCGATTGGTGCTCGTCCTCAAGAGCTTTCTGCTTGCGCGCTTCCCATTCATCAGATTCTTCTTGCATCATACGGCCTATGCGTTCTAACTCTTCCCGCTCTTGATGGATTTCACGAAGTTGCTCTCGACGCACACGCTCACGAACTTGACGTGGATCCTCCCGTGCTCGCCCGGTCTGCCCTCGATCTGGTTGCAACGCAAACAAACCACCAAGCTTAGCCAGCACCGATGTTACATCACTGCCCATGTGATTGAGAGTGTCAACAATCTTTTGCGAATCGTAGCCGTGTGCATCTCCTACACGCTTTGCAACATTGTGAATGACACACTCCGCACTAGTTCGTGTCGCATGTTTGGGCACAAATCGTCGAGATGCAGATGTGTAGAAGAAGTCGCATCCATCAATCGGATACGCGTGATCGTTTAGCATGTCAATCACAACATGCATTGCTGGACTCAGGGACTTGTGCGGATCCTCGTCGTGCTCTGACCGAGCGTCCTTCAGTTCTTGTAAACGACGGCCCGATGACTCGGGCTTCTGGTCGAGTTGAGAGACGTCTAACTTTGGAGCGTTGCGAAGCCGATGTTGTGTTCGACGTCCAGCGGTTGCAATCCCACGAGTTACTGCATGGTCAGTACAATGTCTGCGATTGCAATGCTCTTGCCCTTGAGCATCTTCAGAATGCCTCAGATGCGCTGGCCGAACACAGCATGACTTGTCCATCATACGACCAACCTCTGCAGCAATTTCATCTTTTGAAAGGGGCGGACTCTCATAGAGTGGATGTGGTGGCGGAGACGGTGGGTGAGATGATGGTGGGGAAGCTGCTGTTGCAACTACCTCGCAACTTGTCAACTCGGTCATGTCACCACATGGTACGCAGCATGAGTTCGCCCGCGGATCTTCTGCAGCCAACGTCCAAACCGTCAAAAACACAAGCCGAGCTGCCGAAATGGCTGATTGTGTACCACTTCGAGTCGCTTCACAGAATGCTTTGCTCGTTGCCATGACCGCTTTACGAATGGGTTTCATAGAACATTCTTGCAAATCACGGATCGTACTGTGCAGAGTTGTTGCATCCACCTCATCAAGACGACGCCCTGACTCGGTAGAGACTGGCAGAGAGTGCAGAGGACTTCTTGGATGAACGTTGTAAATACCGTCGATCTCACTCTGCCATCCAATCAAAGACAATTTTGAATCGAGCGAGTTCATCCTCGACGATATCAACATTTTGCGAGTATCGTCCACAACAGCTGCTTGTGCGGTCATTTCGTTGATTGGCATCAGATAAACTGCATCGTTAGTTTGCAAAGATCCATCAGCAGCATTCTCATGCGTCAACAAACCGTCGCACACAACACGGCAATTCAACGAATTCGTGCTATCTGCGAATTGTGCTGTGACGTTATGATTGTTTGAAGGGCTTTTGATGTAACAAACGTTCAGATTATTTGTAGCTGTCGGTTTGAATTTCGCATGTTGGACTTCTTTGTCACAAATAGTGTTGTCACCATCAACTGATTGTAGAGATCCACTTGGAGAAATGCTGTAGATGCCAGTTGTTTGCAGGCTTTGTTGAGCTCGTGTAACGCCGACGCTTGTCCAAACGCAATCGTCTTTACGGATTCCAGTGGATTCGTACATTGCCTCGACTTCGTTCGCATCGGACGGAACGAACAATCGCGTCCCGTATGCTCGACACATGTTTGCCGCCACGAACCATGAGTGCTTGTTACCAGGACCCACCAATTGATGGAATGGTGCATATGGTACTGGAGCAACCGGAGGTTGAGATGGTGGAGGTGGCGCAGGAGGAGGTGGCGCAGGAGGAGGTGGGCTTGGTGGTGGGGTTGGAGGAGGATTTGGTGGAGGAGGGGATGGTGGCGGCGTTGGGGGCGGGGATGGCTGCATGAGTTGATACAAGAACACGTTTGGTCTGTCTGTTGATTGAGCATCACATATGGTATGTCCCCGACAAACAGCGCGCGTTCGATCGTACGTGACAAACTGGCAAGGTCCATTGCATAGATTTTTGCAAGCTTCAGCACCAATACTTGGGTCCACACCATGAAGCTCTCTCACCTCGTCCGTCCCGTCTTGTTGTAACTCGAGGCTAGCTTGATCGATTCGCTCCTTGGCGACGGTTGCGACGCACGAACCTCTCACAAACGGCGGAATCGCATCAATGCATACTGGTGCATGGTTGGGGCAGTCTCTCGCGTCCATGCAACGGGTGGTGGAAGCCAGCGAGAAGCATATTCCATAATCAAATCCACGGTTGTCGAACAGACCGCGACATACCGGAAATCTAGCATTGCTGCATGGTTGTGGATCTGTCTTCCCATATGCGTCGAACAACCGTTGTGAAATACTACAGCAAGGGACGGAGTCGATTTTTTTCAACGCAATGGTATCAAAGTGTGTTGTGCATTGCTGTCGATTGCTCTGTACAGTGTCCAACTGTTGAACCAAACAAGTTTGGCGCTCCTGCACGTGATAGCTCTTCATAGTATCAATCCTCGCATTGTAAGGAGAAGATGGAGGAGATGATGGCGGCGGTGGTGTTGGTGGAGGTGCCGGCGATGGGCTTGGAGGAGAAATTGGTTGGTTGGGTTTAGGTGAAACGGGAGGCAAAAATGGGGGAGGTGCAATGACATACGGTTCGTCATCACATCGAAAGGCAAGTTTTGGATGTCCGTCCTGAGCGTATGCTGGCGTCAATTCATATCCTGTATGCCAGGTCGCTTTGCTGCCAATCGTACCCAACAATTCGAATGACTTTGTTGACAGCGGATCTTGTTCGTCTTGAATGGTAGAGTACGCAATCGGGTTGTGCAAATTGTCACACCTGCACAGCTCGCTTGGACTCACCAGCTTTGACGATTTGGGAGCTGCCGATAGGATCCATGCATTGCCACTAGATTCGCTTGGGTAAACGTGAGACTTACGGTCAGTGATAATAGTGCTGAATGAAGATTTCGGGCAGATAGAAAGACAGCCACATTCTTGTATTTGACTTGCATGTCGACTTGTTTTTGAATCTTGGCCCAACACATTCAAATACAAAGAGCTTGAGAACTTTCCATTGTCTGGATTGATCAACCGTCTTGAGATGGCTCCCAAGTAGAGACTCGCACTGCTCTTTGCGTTTTGTTCGATTTCATCCACCAATGTTGCGGGAAGTGCTATGTAGCTGTATCCTTGCACAAGTTGAATGTAACGAACCGGACCGACTCCGCAATGCTTCACACTCGTTTCAAATGTAGGGGAATTTGGTGTTGGGTTGTTTGAATACCACATCTGAAGCGAGGACACCAAATTGTTTCGGCTGCACGTCCCATAGCCAAACACTGGATTGAGTGGTGGTGGTGGAGAGGGAGGAGGGGATGGTGGAGATGACGGTGACCATTCATTTCTTGGGAGCGATGGAATGGGAGGAGATGGCGATGGTGGCGGTGGTGGTGGTGACGGCGGTAAAGACGGCGAGAGTTGGTCACCCCCTAAATTTGGTGGAGGTGGTGATGGTGATGGTGACGGTGGCGGTGGAAGTGGAGGGGGGGGAGCCGGTCCCACGGGTGGAGGTAGTCGAGGTGGTGAAGGAAATGGAGACGGTGGGGGTTTGGTGGTGGAAGGTGAAGGATCATCAGAAAAATCATCAATGATTTGGACCATCTTCGGATCATAAAAGAACGTATGGCACAGCTGTTCCACTTGTAGAAGCGACTGGAATGCATTTGAGTTCTTGTTGCATGATCGTCGAACAAGGCTGCTGCAATTGTACGCAACTGGCTGGGTTGGAGCGTCTCGGTAGTCGTAGCATGTTTGGGCACATGCGCCTTGGCAAAAGCGCAACAAGATTGCATATTCAACCTTTTGTTGTTCATCCTGGAAGCTGATAGAAACCGGAGTGGGTATTTTTTGTCCACTGGTGGCTTGCACGGGCGGTTTCAGATTCTTGAGGTTTAGAATTGGTCTTAGCATATCATTGACAACTCGGCATTGATTGTCCACTTGTGAGTCGATGGTGTCCAAGAGGTCCGGGTATCCAATGAAGTCGAACAGCGCTTTGTCTACATTCACCATGCATTTTGCATTGTCTCGCAACGCATTGTCGAGGTATCTAGTTTGGTACCAAGAAGGCTGCGCTGTGCTTGCAGACCACGAATAGATTTCCTTTTTAGCATTTGTGTATGGAGCTCCTCTAGACGCATAGTAGTTGCACACTTGATCATGGTTGTTGGCTTTGTCCGAGTAGACGACGTATGCATCACACCACCGTTGTGCATAACAATACTCTGCACATTTGGATTCATCGCCATTTGGCAAACTAGTTTCAATGAACTCTGTTTTTCCAACTCCAAATTGTGTGCCAAACCCTACCGCCGTGCGTACCCTCTGAGTGACAATCAATGAATCGGATGAGATGCCTGATGGTGGTGATGGCGGCGCAATGTTCTGTGAGATGGACGGGTCGACATACATGCATTCCGTCCCCGCATTTATGTTGACGTATCGCTTTTGATCGCTGTCGCACATGTCTTGCATGATGCGCGAAAAGAAAACCATATGCGCTTGGGTCGCAGTCAAGCTTCCAACCGATTCCATCATGGCGATCGAACGGAGGTTCTCATTTTGCAAGCTAACGTCAATCCATTGTGCGAAACAGCCACCATCTGCTACGGTTTTGATCCACTCCGAACATTGACTCCAGCTTTGCTCACCATGCGGTGCATTTGGAATGTCTCCGCACGTTTTGGGACAGTTGTTTCCAGGGTAGTCGTACAACGTGGCGTCGTTGAGTGCTGGTTGTGTGTCATATAATGCCATGAGAGTACTTTGGCAGAACGAGCGGCGTACAATTCTGTTTTGGAATACGCTGCGGCGCATTCCGCTTGGAGAACCTTGAGTGTTGGTATTACAAAATGCTCTCACGACTCGTTCACCCAAACGTTCCATTCCGACTCTCTGGGCAGCAGTCCAAAGGCGTGTTCGATCAAACGCTTCGGGTGGTGGAGGGCGCGTCGGAGGCGGATGGGGAGAAGGAGGGGGGTGTACGACATCATCTGGTTGTGTAGGCGATGGAGGTGGCGGCGATGGATGTGGTGGTCTGCTTGGCGGCGGTCTTGGCAAAAATTGGCGACCGCGCATGAGGAATACTCTAGCATCATCTTCAAATGGACACTCCTGTACAAAAAACTGTCCGCAGTAGGTTGTTTGTGCGTTGGGCCATGACAACCCATTGTCGAGGTTTTGCAATCGCTTGTCACACGATTGATCACAAACTGGCAAATCGGCAAGTGCGGCTCTCGGGCGTGCACCATTTTCGAGCAACCGACGTCGCTGATTCGAATTGCTAAGAACAGGAATGCTGTCATCCAATCTTGGTATCTCTGGAGATGGGGGGGTGGGTGGAAATGGGGGTGATGTTGGTGGGTGCGGAGGCTGTTTGCATAGCTTCAACGGTAGCACATCTCCCACAAAAAGTTGCCTGTTTGCCCCATTGAGACGAAGCTCGATAAACCGAACGCCGGTGTACACGCACAGATGATCTAGCACACCATTGGCCCATTGCGTTGGGTGATAAGGCAACGATGTGCAATTAAGCACCGGGCTATTACCGTGCACACGCGGATCATGAACATACAGCTTGATCTCGTAGGGCTTCTGTCCTTTTGCAAGCTTCGGATCTTCATTGGTGATGGTCTTCCACAGCAAAGCTGCAGACAATCCGACATCCTGTTTTACCAAGTTTATTCGAACGCCCATCAAATCCACAGCATGTTGAAAGGAGATCACAATATGTGGGTTGTCGGTTGCGCTGAGCAACGTGTCTTGCGAGCAGATCTTGCCCTGCGGCGTATAGCAGTGCATGTTTCTGGTTGCTGCACCAAACGTGCTACATACGGTGTATGGATTATTGTCGATGCAGTTATCTTGTGCGGTGTCTTTAAGCTGATGCGGTGCATTGAATGAGGAATCCCACGCAGTGTCTGGCGTCGTCCAATCGACATAGTAGTTTTGATGTAGCTGACCCGTCTTGCCGTAGCGGAATCCGTCTGCAATCGAATTGAGATAAGGTACGACTGTTTGGTATGCCATTCCGGTAGGTTCGCACGTGGAACTACGACAGATGCGTGCCCATTGATGAATAGAATTATTAGATACTGAGGTTGTTTTTTGGATGAGTTCAAAGCTGACAGTAGACTCCGTATCTTGTGGTGAAACGACCAAGCTTGCAATCTGATGAACTGGCTGATAGTAACACACACAATTGTAGTATTCCGTGTCTGCACGGTCGTTGATTGCTTGCAATGAATTGGTTGAGGTCACTTGCTGGCATGCGTGGGTTTCGTCAGCACCGACCCAGGATACGTGCGCATTTATCGCACGAGGATAATCTTCGCATATCGAAACGCATTGCTCCAATGCTCCATAGTCTAAGTTGGGTTTCGACGATTTGCTTGATGAACTCTTGTATTGGAATCGTTTGCAAGGTGTTGACAACCACGGATTGTCGCTCTTTTTTGTGATAAACCTGTGTTGTTTGGCAGTTTCAGGATTCATAGTTCTGAAGTTCAAATGAGGCTCCGAACTATTTGGGTTATGGTCGAGAACAAATGAGGATGTTGACGGCTCAACAGCACTGTTTGCGTCTGTCTTTTGCTTGACAACACCACACACGTGGAAGATTTGCTGCACGCGAGGGTCCATGGCGTCTTCGTCTGTTGGCAATGAGTACTCCGTCAGTTCCGGGGTCCCCTGACTTGACGCACTATAGAAGCGCGTAGGCTTTGGACGCTGCGATGCATCCAAGTTCCCTGCAGCGCAACTTTTGACTGTAAACTCAGGTGATGACGATGATGGCAATGATGAAGTAGATAAGAAGAGCACGCATTGTGTTTTACTTGATGGTGAGTTGCTGAACGATGACGTTGTGTCCACAAACCGATCAATTTTGTGCCTGTAGACATCAAACCCGACGCATTGTTGTGCGTTCCCTACTGTCCCCCCATTTGAGTTTGAAAGATGGCATGCGTCTCTGCAACGAATGATTGCGTTGTTTGCTGGGACTGGCCACGCTTGTAATCGTACGTAGTGTGTCACATCTTTCTGATCGATGCTTTGTGCACAGCATTGGCCCACATTCATTGACACTTGTGGATCCTCGACAGTATCTTGCTCGCTCGCAAAAACCATTGAATCGAACAATGCAACCAAAGACGATGGACGAACAATTGTATCTTGTGTGGTTTTTAACGACGCAAAGAATCGATTTCCATCAAGTCGATACTTTGGATCGCAACGATTCCAAACGTTGTATGTGTGAGAACATGCGCATTGTTCCTTTGCATCTTTCGTGTTGCGGTTGACAATGATTGTAAACGGTGTTGACATAGATGGGTTCTGACAAGCACAAGCGCATCTGCGTGCGAGTACGTTTACTGACTCGTACGAGAAACTGAAGAATGACTTCACGAAGTGAAAGTCAGCTGATTGGTGCTCACAAACAGCGTCATTGAGCTCTGAGATTGGAAGCAACGGAGTAGAGCGTTGTGCTTGGCAGTTGGCAATGACTTGGTTGGGAGCTGCAAAGGAGCTGCTTACGGTTGGTGGATATGGAGGGTTGGTTGGAGGTGGTGGTCGAGCTGGTGGAGCTGGTGGAGGTGGAAAGTATGGAGAAGACGGAGGATGCGATGGTCCATCATTTGTGAAATCGTACGTGTAAGACCCTCCCGTAGCAGGAATGAATGGCGATAGTGGGGCCGGGTATGGTGATTCTGGAGGAGATGGTGGGAGTGGTGAAGGCGGAGGAAATGGTTCTGCAGGAGGTGCTAAAGGGCCGTAAGGAGTTTGTGGATTTGGAGGTGGTTGTGGTGGTGGTGGACTTGGAGGAGGAGGTGATGGGGG
>Ga0115572_10001639_pt1 | contig 18114 bp, 13 predicted proteins | sample COGITO_mtgs_1206_FD_88681 | JGI IMG/M metagenome (GOLD analysis project Ga0115572, IMG submission 88681) | Pelagic marine microbial communities from North Sea - COGITO_mtgs_120607 | ecosystem: Environmental > Aquatic > Marine > Epipelagic | place: Germany:Helgoland, sampling site Kabeltonne... | reverse complement strand
GACGGGGGCGGCGGGGAGGGAGGCAGAGAAGGCGGACTGGGCGACTGCAATGGATCGCACGCGCCGCAATCGTCTGTGGTGTCCCACTCGGAGGCAACGTAGCTGCATGCGGTGCGGAAGTCGGTGGGATCCACCCGACCGCCCAGGTACGACAAGTACGAATTCTCAAAGATGTACACCATCCTGTTACCGCACTCGGAGGAGCTGTAAGTAGTGGTGACTTTCGTGAACCAGACGGATTCGGTGCACGACGGGCCCGCGTCGCACTCATCCCATCGCTTTCTCCAGGATGGCCCACACGCACCACACTGGTCGTACGACGCTGCAATGCGTATGCAAGTTGCGGTGATGTTGCCTTGCGACGAGCTCGATCCGTCCGTGTACGCAAAGTTGAAGTGTGCGGAACACTTTGCAACATCGTTCGACGAAGCGGCAGCCGTTGTGGTGACGTCCCATTGCCGCGCGCAGTCGCTTTGGCTGGATGCAACGTGGTAGCAATCGGCATACGTGCACTTGGTGGGGTCATTCTCGCATGTGCTCGGAGGCAGGGGAGGAGAGGCCGGACTGGGAGGGGGCTGTGTCGGGCTTGGCGTGTTGTATCGCTCGTACACCGAGTGGCAGTCCTCTGCCTCGTCTTGCCACCCCTTTGCTTCAACGTAGTTTTTTGGCTCGCATCGTCCGGCGGTGCCACCATTGTATCTGCCTCCCGTGTCCAGGTTTTTCACGGGCCAGCAAGGCTGGTTTTCAAACCAGGTGCCCTCGCGCCCGTCGATTGCGTCGCAACATGCTTTGGCGCTCGTGCCGAGTGTGTAGCAGCCCTTTCCACCGGCAATCACGGCCTTGGGCGAGTACGGTGGCGGGCTCGGAGGCAAAGGTGGTGGACTTGGAGGTGACGGTGGAAGCGGCGGCGCGCTTGGAGGCTGCTCGTATAAAAGCTTGTTGCAATCGTCAATTTCTGATTGCCAGCCGCGGTTTTCGAGGTAGCTGTATGGCTCACATCTCCCAGCCACACCACCATACCTAGCGTTGGACTCTTTCCAGCCTCTGACGGGGTAGCAGTGACTTTCAAAGTACGACGTGCCTTCTCTTCCGTCTGTGTACTTGCAGCATTCTGAAGGGGACTGCAGTTTGAAGCAGCCTACACCAGAAGGAAGCGCAACTTTTGGTGGTTGAGGCGGCGGCGGCTGGGGTGGCTGCGGTGGCTGTGGCGGTGGACGAACGGGAGGAGGATGAGACGGCGGTGCAGACGGTGGTATATTCGGAGGGCTCTCTGGCGGAGGCGATGGTTGTGGGGGAATAGGAGGCGGATGGCTGGGTGGCCGCTCTGGCGGTGGCGTGGGCGGAGGGCTGGGTGGCCGCGCTGGCGGTGGCGTGGGCAAAGGGCTGGGTGGCCGCGTTGGCGGTGGCGTGGGCGGGGGGCTGGGTGGCGGCGCTGGAGGTGGCCACCACGGCCATGGCGGAGGCGGCGTTGGCGGTGGCCGCTCTGGCGGTGGCGTGGGCAGAGGACTGGGTGGCGGCGTGGGCTGGGGGCTGGGTGGCGGCGCTGGCGGTGGCAGTGCCGGTGCAGCCCCCACAATGGTGTAGCACACAAAGTCGAATGTGTTTTGTTGACAGTCTGTGAGATAGTTGCTCTGAGAACTCAGTGATCTTTTTGGCCTTTCAAATGAGTTGCCGACACCCGGTGGCCCAAGGCGAGTGCCGGCTGCCCAAAAAGCTGATCGAGTAGGTGGGAACCATGGAGGCTTGTAACAACAACTTCCAACAGCTCATTGGAGTCCAATTTCTTGATGGCATTGTTGAACTCGCTTCTGAACCGGTTTGCTGCATGAGAAAGAGTGGTGTTCGATTTCAAGACAGACAGCGACCGTCTGGACCCGGTGCTGGTAGAAGTGCAGTCAATGTCACATGTGCTGGAAGTTGCATTCAGTTGGGTAAACGCACCACATCCAACCGTTGCTTCAAGGGGCGGAAATGGTGGAGGAGAAGGCGACGGACTAGGAGGAGGTGGCGACGGACTAGGAGGAGGAGGCGACGGACTAGGAGGAGCCGGTGGGTTTGTGGGGGGTGGATGCAGACCACAGTGCTGCAACACAGCTTCAACTTGACATTGTGCGAGCGACAGCGCGCGTTTTGGCCTCTGGTAAGAGCCGACAACCGATGGCCTCACGCGGTTGCCGGCTGCCCAAAAAGCTGATCAGAGGCACCGGCGTTCTCCACTTCCAAGAGACGGCGAGAGTTGCACTGAATTTCACATTTACCGGTGCCAGTGTTGTAAGCTGTGCCTTCTCCGCAAAAGCTTGATGGATCGGGAGACGATGGGGGGGGCGGGGACGGGTTTGGTGGTGGAGACGGACTTGGTGGTGGAGACGGACTTGGTGGAGGGGGGGATGGATTTGGCGGAGGAGGGGATGGATTTGGCGGAGGAGGGGATGGGTTTGGAGGCGAGGGTGGATACGGAGGCATCGTCCAGCCGGAACACTGATTCGCGTCGTAAGCGCCTTCGAGAGTGTGCGAGCTGAAGCATCCGCAGCACTCGAGATACAGTCCGCTCATCCGGTTGCACGCGTAGGCGGCCATGTCTGAAGCGGAGTCGATTTCACCACCTTGACCGGCGCCGGAGTAGTAGTTGCCAATCCTATCGCCACAAGTAAGACCAGTTGGCTCTTGCGTGATCGGATCATTTGTCATGAAGTTCCAAGAACTTGCGCACGTAGTCGGGTTGTTCAGCGACGGGTGTCCTACCGAGCTTCCACAATGAGCGGTAGCAAAGGGATTGTGCCCAAACCCACAGCAGTTTTCACTGGTGTATGTTTGCGCATTTGCCACTGAGAAAAAACATAAAACGCAAAAACCCCTCAACATCGTTGTGCTACTCGTGTTACTTTACAACCGACACATGGTACTTATTCTGTTATAAGATTCAAACACCAAACGTCTCTGGAGAAGCACCGACACTCAAGCATGATCATATTTTGTCACAAACTTCCCTACCACATTCTCGCCGCGGACAGCCAACCCTGTTGCCCGTTCCAGTCCGCTTCAATCCAGTGTCCGGCGCCATATTGCAACATACGCAGGTCGCCCATATCAGCGGGTCGTACACCGCGGCAAGGAATTCTGTAGTAGAGCATTGGCAAGAGTGCAGATCAAGCACTTTTCCTGCAACGCTCGGCGCCAGGCGACAGGTGCCCTAGCAGTCAAACAGCACCCGGGTTGCAACTTGGCGCCGGAATGACCGACGCACAGAACCCGGTTCATGGAGGGAGCATTGCATGCAACCCAGGCCTTCGCAACACAGCGAAGCTTAGTCCTTCCCGTGCGATTTACGAGCAAGTGTCGAACGCGCTGAACGCTACGGCCGACTCCAAGGACATTGGCGTCGTGGAGGTGTTTCCTTGCTTCACACACCCCCTTTCACTTGGAGGCGAGGGGGACGATACCAGCTGCTTTGCTGTCGTGTCCAACAGCTACCTGGACCCTTCTAACTACAGAGAGGCTATCAACTACGGGCGCACGAGAGGCACCGACCAAGGCAACGACAAGCAAGCCGTCGGAAACGACCAGGGGATTGGCATGAAGGAGTCCTGCTTTTCCGTGGGAGGCAACCCAGGTCTTTTGAGCATCAAGAAGGTTGCAGATGCAAAGTACAGGCTCACCGGCTGGATCGTGCACGACGACCTGATGAATCTGCGCGTGCAGATGGGGTTGTCGTCTCAGGACGAACTGTCTTACGCCACGTTCAAGGTAGACATCAAGGTGTTGGACGATGGAACACCCAAAGGAGAACTCGTCTACCCCAAGCTCAACAAGGACGGCGAGTACTACGACAAGGTTGGCTTGTTCTGTACAGGCCTTCCCTTTTGCGCAGAGGGTACCCACTACACAAGCAAAGCAGATGGCTATCTCGAATCCGACGAGTCATACGTGGAGAACAAGCCACGCTTTGTGAAAGCGTGCGAGCTGCTCTTCAACAAGACCATGCAGTGGAGCAAGGACAAGCTGCAAACCATATCCCGGCAGCCTGAATCAAGGCGGTATCACGATCTGCAGACGGTGGAAGACTCCATGCAGGAGCTGACTATCGCGTTCTGTCATTCCGTGCCAAACCAAGTGTTCTTCCGTGCAAAGGACGATAACCCAATGAACATGACTGCCGAATTCGATGTGCTTAAAGAGTGCCACCAGTGGTGCACGAAAGGCGATGCATATCCTCTATCGACTTCTCTAGCCCTGCAAATCAACTGGCCATACTACGATGCGCTCAGTAAGACCGCTCTTGTGTTTGTCAATGGCATCGACATACGCTCCGCAAACGTCTATCTGCCCCTCGTGCGCGCGTCGGAGCGCATTGCAGAGCGCAAAGCTTCATACGAAAGCCAGTATACCGACTTTACTATCGCAGGCAACGGCACCAGCTTTGGATCTATATCCTTTTGCAACGTGGTTAAGTCGAATGTCAACATTGGTAACACGATCGTTGATGTGGAAAAGTACGCGCATGGTATGCCCACCGTGGAATGGGACGACGACGACAACCCCAAGCAGACGTGGAACGGTTGGGATGTTGCTGCGACGCGCGAGCCCACTCTCGGTGTCTTCATTACGCGAGGTTCCGGCGTGATCAACCCCCTGGGAGCGGTCGAGTACTGGTTTGACTGCGGCAAGTACATCGGTGGCCAGGGGGCCGCCCCGGACAGGATTCGCAGCTCCATGCAGTTTGCACTCACCAACCTCGAGTCGGCGCGGTACAAAAGCCGCATAGTGGGATCGCACGTAATCTACCAGCTTTGCAATGCACTGAACATCAGATTTGGAACGAAGAATCACGCGAAGAAGACGACAGACTACTTTCCGACAAGCGACTTGGAGAAGCACATAGAGACAAAGATCACGAAGTTGCTTTCTATTCCGAATCCATTCGACCCCGAAACTCGGTCGATCAATGTTTACACAGATCCTTGGATAGAGGCAATGACCATGACCAATCCGATGAACGCCAAAAAGGACTTCTACCCACAGTCAGAATCGTCGGAGGCGTGCAAGTACGTCGTTCAGCGCATGTTTGGGGCGAACTCGTGTGGAATATTCGACATCAATCCAGACGTCTTCTCATTGAACCAAGAGAAGACGCTTCTCACCCCCGTCCAAATGCATGGGTCCAACACCATTGCAAGCAGCATCTTTGCTGCATCGTCGGCGTTTTCTTTAAGCTACGAGTTGCCACCAGAGCTAGAGTACAGAGCCAAGTTCATCGACCAGAACGCTGATAAGTTCAAGCTCATGTTTGTTGACACACGCGATGACAACCCCAACCATTCGAGAGCCTCTCGCGCCCAACCCAATTCCAACACCGGCGTCACCGACCACACCAACACTGACGTCGCCGACCATACCAACATGCCCACTAATGAGTGGCTTGATTTCGTGCACGAGAGCTTGGAGAATAGTGCAGACTATGGTGTTGTGCCCATCACTGTGTACAACCAAACCGCAGATGGAAGTAAATGGCGATTCGAGGCCGTACTGCGTCCGAATTTGAACGGCGGCCCCAAGTCCTACGATTATTACTATACCCACTACACGCACAGCAAGTTTTTCAACCAGGGAGGAAAGATCAGATCAAAACAGGGAGTCAAATGGTTTACCGACTTCCTCGCGCGCGAATTCAAGTTTGAAAGCGACTCCGACATGAACATGTGCAGGAAGTTGTTCAAGACGGCTCACTTCAACAGACTGTGCAGGGAGCAGGCTATCGGAACGTGCCTCCAAACAGACGACGCCGCGCGCGCGGACGAGTCTTCTGCAATGGAAGTCGGAGAGTCCATCTATGGAAAGCGCGCGGGCGCACAGCCTCCGTCACAGGCAAGCGCCGCTGGTGCGCAGGTGCACGCGCGGGTGGCAGATGACGCGTCCGGCGGAGCTTCCAGTCGCAAGAGAAAGGTGATTGAGAGCCCATGCGAGGCAATGGTAAAGGCATGGTTCAACGAACACCCTTACGACAATCCCGCGTTCGTTTACGCTCAGAAGATCACCGCCGACCAGGCGCGCATCAAAAAGACGGTCGAGATACTCGGTCGCATTTCCGACAATGTTGGTTCACCGAACAACTTCCTGAACTACGAAGACGCGGTGTGCCTGCTCTCCAATTTCATGTGCGAGACCAGTGGCGGCCTTGGACTACGCAGGATGAACCAGGCAACAGCAGCCACTGGCGTCTGCAAGAGAACTCGCCTTGACGATTTGATCGACCCCCAGGTCCAGCCAGCGCAGCAAGACGCCGCTTCGTCTTCGTCTGGTGTGACCAGTAACGATTTGCTCAACGCCGAGGCAGGCGTCTACAGCATCTCGGAACTCGACTGAACGTGCATGGCGGGGGTAGTAGTCGCAACTGCATCTGGTGTGACCAGTAACGATTTGCACAACGCCGAGGCAGGCGTCTAGGGCATCGCGGAACTCGACTGAGCGCGCATGACGGGGGTAGTAGTCGAAACATGTGTGGTGATGGACTCGCGGGTCTGTTTGCGCTCCATGTAGGACGGCACTGTGCAAACTGGCGCCGGAACGTGATGAAAGTGTGAATGTGTTGTACGCGACCGGGTTGGTAACGGCGCCTGAGTGGACAGAGTAAAGTGTAGCTCTGGATACCATCCGAGAACATTTTGCAAGCTTCTCATCAAAGCCACCCAGGAACTTGTTCTGGCGCCGGATGAACATTTTTGTGCTGAGCGTGCTGGCCCACGCTGCCGCCAAAATGCACTGCGACAAGCACTTCAAAATGATCCTGGAAAGCACTCAAATTCTCTACACCGTGCTGCACGTTACCGGCATTGACATACCGCACCGCAAGGACCTCAAGGTCTACAAAGCGACACACGCCAAGCATCCGTGCGTCATGTGGGCCGTTGCCTCCCGCGCCCATTGCCAGTGGCTGCTGAACATGGCACTGAGTCTGTGCAAAGAATACAACGCAGTGTACAGCAAGGTGCATGCGTGTCAGGCTCACCTGCAACTCTTTCTCGACACCTCGGTCTTCGACACGCTCCCCCGCACCTGCACACTGTCAAAGTGGGCCGAACGCCTCGCCGGCCTGGAATACTCTGACGAACTCATACAGGCGTGTGCGTCAAAAGCAGCCACCGTGAACCCACCAATCGGCTGCAACTTTGGCGTCGTGTGCATCGACCAGGCATTGTGGGATGATCTTGTCGTGACCACAAACAACGGCATTGACTTGGTGCAAAGCTACATGCGCTACTACGTCTACAAGTCGAAGCACAACTTTGTCATGACGTGGGACAAGAAGCAGGTCGCACCGCACCATTTCGGAAACCTGTTTGATACCATCTACCCCGACAAGCCGATGCTCGACACTGCACCCAAACGCACCAAAGAGGACGCATCCGTAGATCGAACGACCGATGCTCCCGCCAAGCGCCGCCGCAAGTCGCAGGTTGCGGAGTGAGCGACCAGGGCTCGGGAATGGGGCGGGTTGGCGGCAAGGTACCGGACTCCGTGTACAGCCAATTGTATCTCCGCGAGATACCGGGCGGTATCTTTTTGTAATTACAAGTGAATCTAGAATACTTTAACACATTCTCATTTCGACCGCAGTTCACGTACACTACTGCCTATCGGAAGGTATGCCGTACTCGCACCTGCTAGTCCACATGCTCCTTGTTGCTCAGTATGTGACGCGACGTCGACATGAGGCGTGGCAGGCCGGCACACACAACGGCCAAGAAGAGGCTGAGACGTAGCATGTAATGCGACTCGGCGCTCCCAGCCACCGCTCTAGACATTTCGTAGGCCGCCGGCGTGACAAACAGGTCGCACACAGTAACGCCAAGGATGATGCTCTGTATGCACCACGACACGCCGGAGAGAACAAGAAGTCGCGAGTAGACGCTCATCACCGGTACCTTCCGCATAGACGGCCACAGAGTGCCGCAACAAGCAGCCGAGAAGGCGCACCGCGTCAGCACAATGATGGACACGAGCAGAGCGACGAGCATCCGCGCGGTGGGATCAAACTTGCTGGAGGACGCCGCCAGCGTGGGAGATTCCGAGAAGGCCATCATCACCGCAGCGGTCGAGTCCACTATGGCAGTGGACCCGCCCAACTTGCTGACCGGCCGTTCGTCCTTGTCCGGCATCAATCCATACCACCTTAGTATCCAGTGTATCAGAGACAGCACAAACGCAGTTATCTCCAGGACGCACACGCGCAGCTGTCCGTCCTTGATCAAGCTGTTTATCCTGAGCAACACGGCGATCAAACGCGACGCCACGGCGACTATGCCGATGTACTTGTCCTCTGTCGGGTTTTCGGCATCGTTCTCCGAATTCAAGGGGCCCTCGTCTCTGGAGATGGCAATGCAGTTCTTGAACAGCCACGAGGAGCTGGCCGTCTTCTTCTTTGATCTCACAAAGACCACCGCCGCCGCGATTGTGATCATCAGCATCTTGAGGATGCTCGAGTAGAATGCATTGCTCGAGTTTGCTAGCTTTGGAAGCCCCGAAAGAGTCGTGTCCTCCTCGGCCCAGAACCAGTAATCTCCGCGAGTCGTGACGTTGATGAAAATGGAGGCGGTTGCCAGGCGTCGGAACGGTATGCTGGACGAGTTGCGACAGGCCGAAAATGTGTGACAGTCCAGTGTGTACAGCATCAAGTCTCGCTCAAACGCGCTGTTGTACGCGGCGCAGCTCACGCCCACCTCGGCAATGTTACGCCTGGAGTCGACGGCATCAGGTTCCGAGTTGTACAAACTGTCGTCGGATATGGAGAGCCACGTGGATTCGAGAGATGCGAGGTTGGGAAACATCTCTACCTCCTCGGAGCAACCCGATATGACACCCGACACGGCTGGTGCCTTTTCAATTATGCTGTTCTGTGCGAGGGACGCTTTGTAAGACTTAAGCACGCCATTCGAGATCGTAAGTGGAATTCTAGATGCATTGTACTCCAAGGTCGAATTATTCTCGAAGCAAAGGTGAGTAGCGGTCAGCCAGTACGCGGCGCCTTCTCTCAGTGCCAGCTCGCCTTGCACAGACGGCACGGTGTATGCCACCGTCTGCGAAAAGCTCTCCACACGAGTGTGTCGGTAGCCAAACTCGGAGTAGTAGACACCGAGGGAGTTGCGCTCGCCGTCCGCAAGCAACAAAAGGTCGGAGCAAATTCCCTCCAGAGAACACGACACTGTGCTGCTCTCCACGGTATCCTGCGCAAAAAGTCGCATGCCCCGCTCTGAAGACCCAAGGGACAGCACCTTGTCCAGGCGCAGTAGCAGAGGCAACTTTGCGGACGGCGTGCCAACCATGGCGTCCACTGTGGTGTAGTCGGCATGCCGCGTGACGCGCATGCACGTCGCTGATTTGGGTATCGGCACGGACGCGGCGTGTTCGCGACTTTGGGGGGGGATCCAAAGCACGACACAACCGGTCGCTACATGAAAAAGAATAGCAAATGCGAACAGTGTGGAGGCAAACGGCCACGCACAGCAAAACCAACCCAACCTCAAAGGTCGCCGGCTCTCGGTAGACTGCTTTACTGACTCGCCTACTGGAAGGTACTGCACGGGCGCAAGTGGCTTTTGCATTCTGACTCTCACACTAGAGAGGCAGGCCTCACTACAAATCAAACCGCGTGCAATCTTATGGCAACCCGTGCCACTCTCACTGTCTCACGTTTTGACAATGTGTTCCATCTGCGACCCCATGGAGGAGAACATACTGGCCAGGCTAGCACTGTCGTTGAACGCCTTCTTCTCGTTCATCTTGGAAACCACAGAGAGCACCATGCGAAACACGGGCTCTCCAATCTCGTGTGGCAGGACGTGCATCAGGTTCATGTCGGCGCGGCGCTCAATGACGTAGATCTTAGACACCCCCTTTACGCCGGCCGCGACCAGGCGGGCGTTGTCGTCGAGCACGACGTCGACGGACTGGCCGGGGTCGGTGGTGGATTTGATTGAGTTGATGATGTTCACATCGCTGTTTGCATCCATGTTTGGTATAGCCTTCTGCTAACGCGCAAAACCGGGCATGGTCAGCCATGTGCTACAGGCCATCCGGCGCCAGGCCATCCGGCGCCAGGACACGGTTACGGGCTGGCTTTCACGGGCACGAGTTGGAAATTTGCTGTCGACCAAGTAACTCGGTGTATGTCGTTTTGTTTACTATTCGGGACACGCTCGCATGTACGTCACTCTACTATGGTCACGCACGCGTACACAACTGGCACCGGTCACTACACCCCTCCGCGAAAGGGGAGCAGCTGCTCAGTTTCTGTTCCCCTTCCCTCCACTGGCTGCATCGCGATGAACTTTTCTTGTACCCGGTTAAGCTTGAGAAGTTCGTCTATTTGACGATCTCGCTCTGACATGGCCTCCTCCGTCATAGTCAGGCGGCGATAGATCCAAAGGGCAACCGCGCTGCCAACGGGCGCACATATGCAAAATGAGAGCGTCACGACAATGGTCACGATCGAGAAGATCAGCCCGCCTAGCTGCGACATGCCACACACTATCGCCGCGCCTCGTTCCACTTCGGTGGTAACATTCATCCCCGACAGAGCAAGATTCCGTATGCTGTCTATGCCTTCCGCAACCCTCAGAATGGCACCGACGGGTGCCGTTGTGATCGTATTCTTTGCCCATTCCTGTCCGAGTGCTCCGAGTACCGACTTGACACTGTCGGCATTGCACGCCTTTTCAAACTCGAGGTCATCAAAGTTGAGGTCTCCGAGCTCGTAGTACGTGCGGAAGTCGAACATCTTGGAAGGACCGACCGGTATCAGCGGGTAGCACGCCTTTTTGGTTCTGTGAGTTGAGATCTTTGTGCCGTCGCCAAAGTCAACTCCGTTCACCGATGAGTCGGGAGCGTACAGATAGCACAAAAATGTGTCATAAACCAAGTATCTCGTCAGCTCTCGGAAAAAGTTGACACCGCCGTCTGTCTTCTGGTAGGAGGCGTACTTGTTGCTCGTGTCTTCAAACATCAGGGGCACCGTGGCCGCTGTTCCCAAGAAGGTGTCCGCCAACTTGCGTGCGTGCGACGTGCGGTGGTGGTTGCTGTTCTCTAGCACGTGCCAGGCCGCCTTCAGTGGGTCTTCTCCAACCACCAATGATTCTGTGAGCGCGGCAAGAAGTGACCTGTGTGTGTTGTCCTCGCTTCTGCGTGGAGTGGCACGCGACTCTTCCAGTCGACGGGTGTGGTGCTGTCTGACTTCCGTAGACTTGTGTCTGTTCGTCACCCAAGCGTGGAGCTCGCGGAACATGTTCCCGAGTCTGCTCGGAGGCGCGTTGATGTCCAGAAACGGAACTCCAGTCAGGTGCCGTCGTTCCAGTGTCCCTGTCGGCAGATGCCCAGTCTCGTCCGTGTGCGCGATCATGTCGTCGCGTCGCGACACCAGCGTCTGTGCTACCGCATGTGTGTCTTGGACCAGCTGCTTCCAGTCGACCGCGCCCACAATCCATCCGTTGGTTTTGACGTGTTCTTCCGGAAGCGTGATGCCAAACTCCTCTACTTCCAGGCGTCGCCCCTGCCATTTCTTGTCCTTGGCAAGGTTTGCTTTGAGACGTGCATCCACCTGGTCGTAAAATGACATGACGGTTGCCTCGCTGAGCCGCCGCGGCTTGGTCTTTCCTGCCCTCTCCACTTCCTCCGCTGCCTGTGTGACCTTTTCCGCGAGCTCGCTCCCTCTGGTGACCATGTCGCCGAGCGCCCTCGCCGATCGAGCGGCCTGGCCGATCACCGACCCGTCGGACGACACAATTGCGGCAACGGTGTCCTTGCCCGCGTCCATCATGGACTGCGCAAGTGGAGCGTGCACCTGGGGCATGAGAGAAGACGCCCTACTAAGAGCCGCCGTGGTGTGCACCTTTGACGCAAACTTGGACGCATTGTGAAGCCATCCGTGAACCTCTTTGCGAACGTGCCTCGTTCTCGCTTTGTGGCTTCGTTTCTTGGCAGGCGCGAGGCCCGTCCCGCCGTTCTGAGTCTCCTTGGTCTGCTTTACGTCCTCTCTGGCACTCATGAGCGCGCGGCCGCGTGGCTTGCTGGTTTGTCGCAAAGATCTGCGCCCCGCCGCCTCGTCTGCAATGCGCTTCTTCTCCCTGAGCTTGGCTGCCATGTCGGCAAACACGGGGTTGCTCTTAAAGTTGCTCATGGTCTCGGCGGCGCTCGTTGCGACCTTGAGCGGCTGTGCGATCATCTTTGCAACGCTTAGCCCGTACTTGGCAAGCTCGCCGTCGACAGCATCCTTGGAGATACCATGCTTGTCCGCAATGTGCGTTACCATGGAGCTGGCTAGGCACTCGATCTCAGTGACCTTGGAGTCTACCCGTTTGCTATGCGCGTCGAGTGCCTGGCAACGCGGGTCGGAGTGCAAGTGCGGAGACAGCACGTCTACAGCAACTCTCTGATCCACCGACATGTCTATGTGGCCTTTTTCGTGCATGCGCCGGAGGACGTGTCCCATGCGCGCGTAGGCCTTTTGCTGGATGGCTTTGTGGCAGTACTCCTTCTTGCAGTCCTTCTCTCCCGTGAGCTTGTTCACTCGACAGCAGGCCTTTCCCAGCCCCTCTTCGAGCTTGCGACGGCGCTCCGGCTCCTGTTCGCGCAGACTTTCCTTGAGCTGGCGCGAGCGCGATGCGTGCGGACCTGCGTCTCTGTGGAGCCCAAAGTTTTGCGTGAACCAGGTAGTGCAGTTGCCGTTGCGCAAAGTGGTGCAGTCATGACACGAAACGTTGGCGGTCACTTCATCCAGCTCCGCCCAGAGCAACGCGGCCTCGCGTCGCACTTGCAAGGCATAGGCAGGATCCTTTACGCGGTTGTTGCACACGGTCTTTGTGAGATTGAGCATGTTCTTTCCAAGCTTCTCCATGCGAGACGCGTGTAGCTTGTTGTGTTCCTCTTGCGCTTCTTCGTCGGTACCCACCGGCTTCTGCTCCGCCAGTATCTGTTCGTCAAACTCCTTCAACACTGGCTTCTCTTCAAGGCGTCGTGCTCCCGGGACCCGGTACACGCGTAAGCCGTCTATCCGCAGCATGCGAGCAGATCGAAAACTGCGCAGGTAGACAAACCTGCCATCCGCGTTGTCTTTGCCCTCCATGCACCGCAGCAGCACCCGGGTGTCCAGCGTCGATGTGGTGTTCAGGGTCGCGCATCGCGTTCCAAACAGAGCCAGTTGACGCGAGACGTAAACCTCGATGTGGCCGTTGCCAAACATACCGCCCTCGGTGACTTCCAGCCGTCTTCCCGGCGTGCAAGGCCGGTACCCACAGTCCGTCATGTCGCTTCCCACTGCACAGTACGTAATCTCAGAGTTCACCAACCCCGTCAGACTCGGCACACCGTCCTCGCAGATGCCGTTGTTGTACATCTCCACGTTGTTTACCATGCAACTGTCTTGGTTTGCGCTGCAGTCCAGTGGCGGCATGGAAGGCGGACTGGGCGGTGGCGGCTCGGGCTTGGGAGACGGAGGGGGCGGAGGCGGAGGAGTGCTCGGAACCGGTGGAGAAGCAGGAGGCGGGCCGTGTGGAGGAGATGGAGGCGCCGGCGGCATGAACATGATTTCCACCGCGTAGATGTCGTTGAACTCCTGTCCCATGTCGTACAGCAGCCACGGTTGTTCTCGGTCCGCAGGAACGCAAGGCGTTTCACCGTCGTCCGTACAGTCGGCGGTGGGCGTCACGCTGTTGTGCATTTCGAACGCGTCAAAGCCACCGGCGGCAATTACGCGTATGGCCGGCGCGAGCGTCATGTCGGCCGTGGGAGGCATCGGCGGAGGAGGCGGAGCGGGCGGCAGCTTGATCAGGCTCTGGAACCGGTCCGCATCGAACGCGCACAGACTGCGAGGACACACAAGTGCATTGAAACGAGTACAAAGATTAGTCGAATGCAATGGAAATTTGTGGCAGGCTGGCAACTTACTTGGCAAAAAAGCCGGCGCATGATGTTGTTTGCCCGACCGACGGGTCGTCCTCTCCGTCGCGTAGAGCCCATTCGACCTGCACAACACACACAATTATGTCAGGTAAAGTATGACAATGGGACTGACATGGCGTATTCAACCTGGGGAGGGGGGCGGAAACTTACGCAGGTCGGATGGCACAGCGGCTGAGACGCAATCTGCACCGTCGACGGCGGACTCGGCGGAAACGGCGGGTCTTCCGGGGGAGCCGGTGGCGACGGCGGGAGCGTGGGTGGGCTTTGCGGCGGGTGTGGAGGGTCGGGCGGACTTGGAGGCGGGCTTGGAGGCGGAGGTGGTGGACTTGGCAGTGGACGCGGCGGTGGATGCGGGGGGTCTGGCGGAGAGGGCGGGCTTGGTGGAGACGGGGTCATGTCGATCACCACCCGCGCGCTCCTGGCGACGCGCATGGAGGCACACGTGTTTGGGAGCTCTTCCAACGGTGAGGTCGACACCCAGTCCACAAACTGTTTGATTGTGTCCTCTTGTGAGGTGTAAGTGCAAGACACCACCGTCGCATTCTCAAACCCAGAACATCCACTAGAGTCTATCAGCGAAAAGCCGATGGGTTCCACAGTAGGAATCGAAGACCGCGACAGCAGGTTGCACCGCTCTCGCGCACTTTGCTCGGACACAGCAACCGTGCGTATCTCCTGTACTACGGCGTAGTTGAGATTTCCATACCGGAAGTTTGGAAACAGCGGAGGAAGCCCAGGACTGGGCGGCGGAAAACCAGTGACGGACATTACGCTAGCTTACGGTCACTGTCCTCTCTCGTCTAGTACCACTTAGCGATTGTGATATCACACACTCACGCAGTAACAGGTAGGCCCCATGTCTGGAAAGGACTACGACGTCGAGTTTGGCGCGTATCAAGAAGATGCAGCCAGGGTAGCCTGCGTGAAGCAGACCGGGGCGTGCTGCTGGATCTTTCTAGGGCTGATGCTCTTTGTGGTCATCGTTAGCTACATACCAGTGTCCGGGGTCACAGAGGCACCCGCTTACGCTCGGACCTTCCTGTACATGTCGTTGGGGTGCGTCTGCCATGAACTCATAATCATGCGGAAATCCATACTGACGTCCACTCTTTGCCTCGCAGGTACCATTTCGACGACGTACAGGCGGTACTCAACGACATCAGTCCACCCCCTCCATCGTTTTAGACTGCATGTGTAGTGAATGTTATTATAACAACTTTTACACTCTATGCCCCATATGGGGTTTTGTTGAGTTAAGCGGGTCCCACATGTCGTGATTCAGAGCGTCCTCGTGCACCATCTCCGCCGGAACGGGGGCATGTGGCGGCGGTATGTTTAGACAGGGGAGCTCGGACGCGGTTTGACCCTCGTCCTTTCCCCTGAAGTACGGAACCATCGACCCGTCCATGGTCGGAGAAACCCACACTTTGCTCACGTCCGGGCTTGCGGGCATCGGCGTTGGGATGCAAGGTCCGCATATCCAGTCAACTAGTCGCATCTCGCTTTCGCTTGTTGAGCGATGCGTTTGATATATCGCACTCGCAACCCACACACAACCCAAAGTTTTTGTAGCATCGGGAGCAGAGCACGCTGTTGTTGCACTTGAGACATCCGTAGCCGTACTCTTTGAGGTCAACGCTCTTGTCGCACGAATGGCACATGAAGGACGCAGCACAGCCCAGCTTGGTGCGGTCGCACAAAGGACACATGCCGCGCGTCTTCAGATGGCAGTCGGTGCACACTTCGATAGAGCACCTCTGGCGCACGCACGCTTTCGTGTTGACAAATGTATCATCGAGACACACGGAGCAGGTGCCTTCTTCGAGCTGCGTCCATCCAGTGTGGACCGATGGAGGTGGAGTGGCTTTTTTCTTTGCCTTCTCGTCCCTGGCCTGGTTGACAAGAGCGCGCAGCTGGGTGAAGTAACTGACCGCGCGCTCATCGAACGCGCATGCACGCGACGGAGTGCGACTGTTGACCATATCACTGATGGGATGTCTGCACCTGCCACACTTGCAGAAGCCAGTGATGCTGCTGTTTGCCACAATACCGCTTACAAAGTGGCCCGGAATGCGCGTTAGCACCTTGTTGTTGTGCTCAAAGGCGACGTACCATTGGTAGATGCGCTGTCCCTTTGCCCCGTGAATCCACACGACCAGAACATTGTCGGCAGTGAGCCCATCAAAGCACCGCATGCAATCGTCTCGGCTACATTCTTTGCAGGCTGCCTTGGTCATGCGACCGTTGCGGCTGTCCGCAAGCCAAGCAAAGTTAGCCCACGGAACGTTGGCGCGTACTTCCTTGGACTTGATCTTGAACGGAGACAGCAAACTCCTATGGCATCTATCCACCGGCGGCGCGGCCGTCAGGCCGCGCTGGTACAGTACAAGAAAGTCTGGCCCCATGTCCTCGTCACACTCACCCATTCGCTCCATACACACCAGACCATCGTCCTTCAACACAACCGCAGACAGTCCGTCCTTTGGCATGAGCAGAGTTTCGTGCAGAGTGCACGGTGGCGCCGACCACATGGCGTCGCAAACAAGCCACCTATGTCTCTCAATGCCTATGCTCACCTTACGATCATGATCAATAGCGATCTCGCCCAAACCCGTTTCGTACCCGACCGTCGCACTACGCACAGGCGCCGGAGCCACGCTCATGCTCCCTCAACCTGCAAGTCGTCGGCCGAGTTGCCGGCAACGGGGTTGTTGTATCGCGGGCTCGTCGGCGAGTACGCCGGAGAAGTCGGCGAGTAGGACGGGCTGGTCGGCGAGTAGGACGGGCTGGTCGGCGAGTACTGGGGGCTCGTCGTGCCCGACTCGGCAAACATGTCCCTTTCCAGAAGCGGAGGCGGGTCGATCGTGCGATAAGCCGAGCTAAAGGCCGAGGGGCCTGGCGCGCCCGGGGCCACCGGGCTATCCTTGGGCTTCTTGGCCGGGGGTGTGGTGCTGGGGGCAGCATTGAAGACCGCAAGCCCCTTCTTCACCTCCTCCGCCTTGCGCTTAATGCCCGCCACGTCAATGGACGCCTTGCCGCGCGACGCCACGTTCGGCGCGAACTGGACGTTTGCAGAGACGAGGAACTCGAGGGCCTTGGACATGCTGGACACCTGCTGAGTTAGTGCGCTGATCTGCGCGCTCATGATGTCGTGGTTGGTTTGCATGGCCTGGAAGTTGGTGCACGCGTAATCGCTCAGCTTCTTGTACGAGGAGCGAACGAGTCGCTTGGCCGCGGAGACGGAGTAGGTCAGCTCTGCGGTCTCGTCTTCGTTGGAGTGCATGTACATGAACATGTGCTGAGTCGCGTTCGCCTCCACATGCGCTTGGAGGTCCTTGCGCTTGACGGTGGTAGTGCAGCCGTGTTTCTCGAATGGGCATCCAACCATCTTCTCTGGGCACGCGTCCGAGTGGGCTGCGGTGTCCTTGATCTTGAAGTGCTTCTCGCATCCGTGCGGGCACATGATCAAGGCGTTGTCGACAACGTAGTCCACGAACTGTGCGCGTGCCCCGGGCTTGCGGTCCAATCCGGCCTGGGCAGGCTCGCGGCATGTCGGACACTTAAACTCCACCACGCCTTCCTCGTCCTCTTGCGCCTCTTCAAAGTGGCGACTGAGGCAGCTCGAGCAGAAGAAGTGGTCACCTGAGCACCCACGCACGGCCTTGCGCACGACTCCCATACAGATGGCACATGTGAGCTCATTGCAGATGCTGTTGTCCAGGAAGGTTGCAGTCTTGATCAGCTCCTCGGTCTCTTCCTCGTCGCAGCGGCCACAGTTGCTAATGTTGAATGGGTTCGGCATCCTGTCCGGCGCCAGGACAAGAACCCGGTGAGGCTTGCACTGCGAAACTGGAACGGGAGAGGGTATCACACACCTTGTCTCGATTGAATTGTTTGCTAATTACAACCGACCCGTTACGCAACGCAAGATATGGGCAACCTGACCTGGCGCCGAACTTACTACCAACCCATCCTAATCCGGCGCCAGGTTGCACAGGTGTGAACAGTGTGTCTGTGAAATCTCGCACGATCTGGTTGACGAAACGCGCCACTTCGTACATCCCTGCGGCAAACGGGCGGGGTTCCGGCCCTTTTGGGCGGGGTGTCGGAAAGTCGGTCTGAGTTCCGGTACACGGCTGGAAACCCGCCCGGTACCGGAAGTCCGGT
>Ga0115572_10001637_pt1 | contig 18120 bp, 14 predicted proteins | sample COGITO_mtgs_1206_FD_88681 | JGI IMG/M metagenome (GOLD analysis project Ga0115572, IMG submission 88681) | Pelagic marine microbial communities from North Sea - COGITO_mtgs_120607 | ecosystem: Environmental > Aquatic > Marine > Epipelagic | place: Germany:Helgoland, sampling site Kabeltonne... | reverse complement strand
TTTCAACTAAAGCGGTGCATGATTCAACCCAATCACCACAGTTATGATAAGAGACACCATTAATAGTCGAAATTTCAGCTTTGTGTATATGCCCGCAGACAAGACCGTCAAAATCTCTTCTTTTGCATTCATTTGATAATGACTCTTCATAATCTGACATTTTATTAACTTTCTTTTTTGCCTTATCCTTTAAGTATTTGGCCAATGACCAATATCCAAAACCGAATCTTGATCTAAAGAAATTTAAAATAATATTGATCTTAAGAAGTAAGGTATAAATCCTATCTCCAAGAATAGAAAGTCTTTTTCCATATCTTGTTACGACATCAAATTGATCACCATGAATAATTAAAAGTTTCTTCCCTTTTACGGTTGTGTATGAATGTTCTTCTTTGAGCTCAATGTTCCCAAGCTCAAGTGGTTGATAGTTTCGAAGAAAATCATCATGATTTCCTGTTATATAAATTACCTTAGTACCCTCTTTTGATTTATTTAAAAAATTATTAAATACGTCACTATGAGACTGCGGCCAATATAACTTTGACTTAAGTCTCCAACAGTCGATAATATCTCCAACTAAAAAAAGATTATCACAAGAATGATTGTTAAGAAAATTGTTTAGAAAGTCTGATTGACATCCTTTAGATCCTAGATGAATATCAGAAAGAAAAATAGATTTATAGTCAGACATATCGGTATTATATCAAAGTGTTAATTGTAAAAACGTATTAATTTATGAACATTTTATGGATTAAAGATGGAAAGCTAGGCCATGAGAAGCAAGTGGAAGCTCTTCTGCGTGAAATTAAAATTTCTCAAAATACCAATATAAAAGAAATTAAAGTAAATAAAGTTAAAGCTGATTTACTTGAGTGGTTAACTTTTGGTGTATTTGAATCAAGTTCAAATGAAATTAAAAATTTTGATTTTGATTTGATTATTGGAGCAGGAAGTAATACCCATTTTAAAATGGTTAATCTAAAAAGAAGATACAAGAATACAAAGATAGTTTCAATCCTATGTCCTAATATTATATTAAGAAAATCATTTGATTTTATATGCTTACCTTTTCATGATTTAGATAAAAAAGTAGATAAATCGAGATCTATTTACTTTGAAGGCTCTCTTTCTAGTGTTTATGATGGTCATACTCAAGAGAGTTTAGGTATGTTTTCAATTGGTGGTAAAAATAAACATTATGAATTTAATGAGGATTACATTTTAGAACAAATACGTTTTCTATCATCAGTCTATCCATACAAAATTTGGCATATCTTTAACTCAAGAAGAACACCGGATTCAATGAATAATAAAATTTATGAATTGATTGAAGAATTCCAAAATCTTAATTTTGAAGATATAAATTCTAATGAGAACAAGGATATATATAAAGATATTCTTAAGAACTCATCAATAAAAGTTATAACTAGAGATAGCGTTAACATGGTGTATGAAAGCCTATCATCGTCAGGAAAAAGTTTTTTATTTGATATGGATGCTAAAAAGCCTAATAAAATTGTAAAAAATATAAGCATGTTGATTGATGACAGAAGAATAGGCTCTTTAGATAAAAAATATATGGCAGATGGATTATATAAACTCCAGTTAAGGCCACAAAATAATCATTTTGATGTGTTGCGTGAAGTTGAAAAATTAGCTTACACAATTTTAAATAAACTAAAAAAATTATGAATATAGTTCATATAGTTATTAGCGACTCTTTTGAAGATAGAGAGATGTATGCAAATGAACTTGCGTATGCTCAAAAAAATGAATTTAATACAACATTAATAGTCTCATCAAACATATCTCATAAGTTTAATTCTGAACTAACTCTAGTAGAGATAGAGAGTTTTGGTCAACAATCAATTTATAAAATATTAAAACTTATATTTCTTATTCGTAAAATTAATCCTGATATTGTTCACTCACATGGAATAAAAGCAACACGAGCTATAAATATAATAAAAACATTTACTTCTTTCAAACATCTAACGACAATTCATGAAGCTACAAAAAATTTAAAAGTTTTTGATAAGGTTGATTTGGTTATAGGAGTTTCATCAAAAGTAATAAATAATTTAAGGGTGAAAACAAAAGTTGTTTCAAATTGGTGGTCACCTTTTTATTTAAATAATGATATTAAGAAGGTAAATGAATATGCATTGTCAGTTGGGAAACTTGAGAAAGCAAAAGGGTTTGATTTGCTAATTAAGTCATGGAAAGATATTAACTTAGATCTCATAATAGTTGGGTCTGGAGATGAATATAAAGATCTTATATCATTGATATCAAGTTATAAATTAGATAATAAAATTAAGATTATTAATGAGGTTAATCATGAGAATTTGGTAAAATTTTATAAAAAAGCTTCTGTCCTTTTGATACCATCTCGTAGTGAAGGTGGGCCAAAAATTGCACTTGAAGCTCTAAATCATGAAGTTCCAGTTCTGTCTACTGATGTTGGTTATATGAGTAAGATTCTTCCCAAAGAATTTTTAGCCAAGCCAGATAATATAAATTCACTTGCACAATTAATGAATACTTATGTAGATCAAATAGAATTTTTTGATCAGTCATCAATATTTGAATACGTTCATCATGAATATTCAATACATAAGAAATCAACGCTAATTAATGAAATCTATGAGGATTTATTGATTAGATCTTGATACAGAGAGATTGTTGAATTTATCATTCTTTCTGATAAAAAAGTATTTGGTTTAGGAGATTGAAAGTTTTTTTGCGAAATTTCTATTGTCTTCGTCTTTAATAGCTCTATATTTTTTAAATCAACTAGGCCAAAGGGAAAAAGCTCTTGTAGAATTTCTTTTGTTCCACCATGATCCCAGCCTATTACCTTTGCTCCTGATGATATGGCTTCAATTGTAGTTCTTCCAAATGGCTCAGGTTTGATTGATAGATTGTATACAATATCTGATATCTTATAGATATTTGAGATATCATTTCTAGGGCCTGTAAAGGAAATAAACTCACCAATACCCTTTTCAGCAACTTTTTGTTTTAATTCCGATAAGTATGCTTGTTTCTTTTTAGATGCTGGTCCGACAACAAGAGCATGAAAATTAACATCTCTCATTAAAGAAATTAGCTCAATAAAGCTGTCGATACCTTTCCATTGCGATATTCTTGTTGGTAGAGTTAATATAATTTTATTCTTAGTCTGAGGAAATTCTCTATACCAAGAATCTTCCCACTGCATGCCTGGGCTAACTTTATTAAAAACCTCTGGATCACAACCACGCGGAATAATAGTTATTTTTGAATTATTAACATTATATGTATCACCAATATAATCTCTTACGGTTTCACTGATAGCTATTATATGGTCCACCTTTGACATAATTTGACTATATATAGGAGTGCTATAAAGGCCATGAAATGTAGAGATAAGTATTGGTTTTTTTTTTAATTTTTTAAAAGCATAGTGATTTATCCAAGCTGGCATTCTAGACCTTACATGAACAATATCAGGTTGATTTTCTTGATAAATCTTTGCAAGTTTAGATGCTAAAAAAAAAGATAATGGATTTTTTTTATGGACTGGAAGTTTTATATGAGTGCCTCCATCGTTGATAATATCAGTTTCAAAAATTCCACCATTTGAGATTACAATAGATTCATGCCCTTTCTTAACAAGGGCTTTAGAGAAATCTTTGGTTCCTCTCTCGACACCGCCAATGTTTAGCTCAGGCAAAATTTGAACAATTTTTAACTTATTCATGCCTTAGTGCAATTACTGGATCTAACTTAGCCGCTTTATTTGCTGGCCATATACCAAAAAACAAACCTACAAGAGCTGAGAAAGATATTGACCCTATTATTGCTGTTAATGGCATTTCAAAGGGCCAATTAAAAATAGAAGTTAAAAGGGCTAATAAAGAGGTTCCAATGAACACGCCAATAATTCCTCCAATTCCGCAAAGAAGTATTGCCTCTACTATAAATTGAAGCATTATGACATTCCTAGATGCTCCAAGAGCCTTTCTCAAACCAATTTCTCTAGTTCTCTCAGTTACAGAAACAAGCATTATATTCATAACTCCAATCCCGCCGACTAAAAGACTAATAGCGGCTATACCCGCAATCAAAAAAGTAAAAATACTTGTAGCATCTCTTCTTAAATCAGAAAATTGACTATAGTCAGCAATCCTAAAATCATTATCTTGACCTGGGCCAATATCATGTTGCTGTCTTAAAATTCTTTCAATAGACATCATTACTTGCTCTATATTTGCATCATTAGCAACTCCTACATTGATAGAATCAACCCTAACTCTTCCAAATATTCTTTGAGCAGCTGTTAAAATAGGAACATAGAGCTCCTCATCTGGACTCTGCCATCCTGTAGAGCCCTCTTCTTTTAATATGCCTATGACCTTGTAAGAGACACCTGCAATAGTAATCTGTTCTCCAAGCAAGGCATCAGGTCTTGTTTTTAGTTCTTGTGGTATTTTTGAACCAACAACAACAACTTTTCTTCTTGCTAGATTATCTTCTTCGTTAAAAAGTCTACCTATACCCAAGTCATAACCTCTAACATTAAAATGTATTGGTAAGTAGCCCCCAACTCTTCCGCTGATATTAGATGTATTAAATTTAATTTGTCTAGAGCCTGTCATTGTTGGAGAAATTTTCCAATTATGCTCAATATCTTTATCCAAAGCCGAGGCATCCTTAAGAACTAGTGGATTTAATCCTTGTGTAACAGCCCCTCTTTTTCTTTGACTAGGCCCAACATAAAGCGTCCTGCCACCAAGATCATCAATTTTTTCATCTAGTGACTTAGAGGCGCTTGACCCTAGACCAATAATAGCTATAACTGCAGCTGTGCCTATAATAATAGCTAAAGCAGTAAGGAATGAGCGAATCTTATTTGACCTTATTGATGATGATGCAGACTGGAGAGCTTCGTTAAATAATGAGAAATCTATCATAAACTATTAACCAAAACTAAATGATGCAGAAACACGCTCTTTGAATCTTTTTTGATAATCGAAAAGACTCTTGCTAGGCATTATATAGATGGTATCTCCTTGATTAAGACCGTTTACAATCTCAACATTAGCTAAATCAGAGACGCCTATCTCAACCCAAGTAAGTAATGGCCCGTTTGAGGAATCTTTTATAACAATAAATTTATTAAAATTTTCACCAGAAACTTTTTTTTCAAGGAAAAAATCGATATTCTCCTTTGGCATATTAATAATAGAAGCTGCTGAGTAAATATCTTTTCTTGTTCTTAGTGACATAGATGGAGTGCTAAGGGCTACTTCTTTATTGAGAACATCTATAACAACATCCGTATTCATTCCTAAAAGTAATAAATTATCTTTATTATCTATGTCTATTAAAACTGGAAAAGTTGTAACATTTTGTTCAATCCTCGCCTTAGGTTCAATTTTAGAAACTGTTCCAAAGAATTCCTTGTCCCTATATGCGGCAACTTTAATTGATACCTTTTGTCCAATTAAAACTTTACCAACATCAATCTCGTCAACTAGAGCCCTAACTCTTACTTTAGAAAGATCTGCCATAGTCATTAAAACAGTTCCTCCGCCAACAGCTTGAGTTGGAGACGAAATAACCTGACCTACTTCAACAGGTCTTGATATGACAGTTCCTGAAACAGGAGATCTTACAACCGTATCATCAAGTGCAATCTTTGCATTTTCATATGTAACTTGGGTCCTTACCAGTGTAGATTTTGCTTGAGCAAAAGACTCCTGTATATCCTCAAAGTCTTTATCAGATATACTGCCTTTTGCATGAAGTGCCTTTCCTCTTTCATATTGAGCTTCAGCATTCTCAAGCCTTACATTAGAGGCAGTAAGATCAGATTTAGATTGATCTAATATGTTCTTTGGTGTTCTTTGGTCTATCTGGGAAAGCATCGAACCCTTTTCAATAAAATCGCCAACCTCAGCTCCTAAAAAAAGAATTTCGCCTGAAGCTTTTGATTTAATTTCAACAGATGATATAGCTTCAATTAAACCAGATGCTTCAATTGAAACAAATAGTTTTTTTGAAGAAACCTCATCTTTCTTATAAAAATTAGCTAAGGCCTCATCTTGTTTTGGAATATCACTTGATGAAAGATTTAAGATTATGATTCCAATAGAAATAACAACAACGGCAAGTAAAATTATTTTTATCCTTTTTTTCATATTAGATCCTTATTTAGTTAATGCTATCAGATTCAATTAAGCCATCTCTAATTTTGATAACTCTTTTGCACTGATCGGCAATTTCTTGTTCATGTGTAATTAGAATAATTGTCTGACCATCTGCATTAAGGCTCTTAAAAAGATTCATTACATCTGCTTCTGTTTTACTATCTAGATTTCCTGTAGGCTCATCTGCAAATATTATACTTGGTTTATTAACCAATGCCCTAGCTATGGCAACTCTTTGCTGTTGACCGCCTGAAAGTTCTGATGGGCCATGATCCATTCTGTCTTCTAATCCAACTTCTTTTAAAACTTCTGTAGCCCTTTCAATTGATTCTTTTTTGCCTTTACCAGCATACTTAAGTGGAAGTAGAACATTATCTAGAGCTGAATTTTTAGCTAAAAGATGAAATGACTGAAATACAAAACCGATTTCCTTATTTCTAATATTAGCAAGATCATCTTCACTCTGATTTTTAACAGGTTTATTATTTAATAAATACTCGCCAGATGAGGGTGTGTCTAAACAGCCTATGATATTCATAAGTGTAGTTTTTCCAGAACCAGAGGGACCCATAATTGCAATGAATTCACCCTTTTCAACGCTAAAGTTAATTCCTTTAAGAGCTTCAACACTAGAACCTCCCATTGCAAAAGAACGTTTGATGTTTTTTGTTTCGATAATCACTTTAATATGACAAATAATTTACTTAATAGTTTCATTTATATAATTTATCCAACCTTCAGCAGCTGTTTTTGATTTATCAAAATTTAATGCTAATTTTAAGTGAAGCAATGAATTATCATAATTATTTTTTTCGTAATAAGTTATGCCCAAGAGCAAATCAATTCTTCCAGGTACCTCATTCCAATTTTCATTTTTTGCTTTTTTAAAGAACTTAATTGCTGTGTCCCAGTCCTCTGATTCAAATGAAAATCTACCAATTTTATAAGATGTTTTAGGGTCTGGTTCAATTGCTAGTGATCGCTTGAGTGCCTCAACTCCATTAGAGCGATTTTTTGCAAGAAAGTAGGCATCAGATAATAGATCTAGATTTTTTTTATTTTCCTCGATAAATAGATTATCAAGACCATCATTCATGACTTTTACCGCCTTTATAGGAAGATCTTTATATAAGAAATATTTAACAAGATTTACAAAATCCTGTTCTTTAGTTAGCACGCCTTTTTCATAAGCAAGTTCTAGGCCAGCCAATGAGCCATCTTCATTATTACCTCCGTAATACACGCCGCTAAGCTGCTTCCAGTAACTGTCTTTGGATGGATTAACAAAAACAAGATATTGACCAACCTCTATAGCCTCATCATATCTCTTTAACTGAACTGCTAACGCAAATTCATATTGCAACCAATCTTCATTAAGTTTGGTTGTAAGATCATTGCCAATAGAAACATGTTTATAAGCATTTAAATAATCTTTTTTTTGAAAGTATGCCATGCCAAGCATTACATAATTTGCAGCACTTAAATCAATGCCTCTAGTCATGCCTTTTTTTTGAGCACCTAAAAGGGATGTTATAACATTGTTATACTTACCTAATTGAAAATATGCTGCGGCTAAATTAGTTCTAGTTTGAATGTCTGCGGGCAATGAAAGTTTTCCATGCTTTACAGCTTTGTCTAACCAAGGAATTGCTAGCTCAAACTCACCCTGTAACAAATAAAATTGGCCATAAAGTTGGTTGATTAGGGCTCTCTCATAACTTCTTTCATTTTTAAAATATTTATTTTCAAAAATTTCAAGCTCTCTTTTCGCTTCAATCCAATTTTCTTCAGAAATATAACCATTTATTTTTTTCATGTATTGATAAGTCCATTGACTTATCGTGTCTTCGGCAGAGTATGAGCTCAATGAAGAAAAAGAAAGAATAGCTAATATTAATATTTTTTTATACATTGCAAACAAACTCCACTTTTAACTGTCCTCTTTGTGAGACTGCAATACCATCAATTGTTTTGGGTTTAAATTGCCATCTACGAACAGCCTTTGAAGCCTCTCTATTAAATATACGTGCTGGTTTAGAGCTAATTAATTTTACAGACTCAACCTTACCACTTGCATTAACCACTAAACTGAGAACCACCTCTCCATCAATGCCGTTTCTAGAAGCATCAGGTGGACATCTTGGTGCTATTTTAACCAATGGTATAAGTTGACTAGTTCCAGAGCCTAAGTTAGAAACATTGCCTAGGAATGCTCCGCTAAAGTCTGTGGGCAAATCAAAATCTGGAATATCTATATCAATATTTTGCATTGGAGGTGGTTTAGAATCATCTAACTCAACCTCAGGCTGAGGAGGTCTTTTTGGTTGAGGTGGTTTATCAGGAAGAACCCTAGATCTCTCTTCCAAATTATCATTTTCATTAATTTTGATAAATTCTATATAATTTCTTTTTTTCTTATTATTTTTTATATTTGCATCCCTGGAAATCAAAGACTGTATTAATAAAAATATAGAAAATGTAATAACAACCGAAATAAAAATATTAGCTATATTATTTTTATTAATTATCATTTTTTGCAGCTATAGATATATTTTGAATACCAGCAAGCCTAATCTGATCCATTACCTCTACAAGTAACCCTGACTTTGAAACCTTATCAGCTTGAATAATTACAGAACCTCCAGGATATTCTATCTTCAGTCTTTCTATGTTTGCTCTAACAGCTTTAAGATCAACCCTTCTTTTATCAATCCATATCTCATTATTATCAGTCAAAGCCACTAAAATATTACCTTTCTCATCTCTCTGTGCTGTTTCTGCATTAGGCCTATTAATATCAACGCCTGTTTCTTTTACAAATGAAGTTGTAACAATAAAGAAAATTAACATTATGAACACAATGTCCATCATAGGTGTTAAATCAAGTGAACTCTCTTCTGCAAATTTATTTCTAGATCTTCTTCTCATAGAACATAACCTCTTTCTTTAAGCAGTTGGTTTAATGAGACTGAAATAGAATCAATTCTTGAAACTAAATCTTGTCTAAAATATAAACCAAAAACAGTTATAACCATACCCGACATAGTTGGAATGGTAGCCATTGCAACTCCTGATGACATTGCTCTTGGATTACCAGTACCAAGAAATGACAAGACCTCGAAAACTTCAATCATACCGTATACCGTCCCTAGAAGACCTATCATGGGACACATACCAATAAAACCATCTAATATTTTAATATTCTTGTTTGCCTCTCTTTTAACTGATGAGATCAATGTATTTTGTATAAACTTATACTCTGTAGATTCTGGAGGATTGTCTTGAACAAAATCAATCATAGCAGCGTTTAGATAATTTTTAGACTTAAATAAAATAAAAATATACTTATCAACCAGAATATAAAAGATTAATGCGGTTAACATAAATAATATGTATAAGACCGGACCCCCTCTTATGAATAACTCATCAAGCATATTATTTTGACAAAATATAAGAAGCTTTCTCTTCAACTACTTGAATTAATGAAGAAACTTTATCTGATATAAATGTATAAAATCCTAATAAAGGAGCGGCAACTATTAGGCCAAGCATTGTTGTAACTAAAGCTTGTGAAATACCACCTGCCATCTGTTTAGGATCACCAGTGCCAAAGAGTGTTATAGCCTGGAATGTTTCAATCATACCTATTACAGTTCCAAGAAGACCAAGTAATGGTGCTACAGCTGCAAAAAATTTAATCCAACTAACACCTTTTTCTACATTTGCAGAATAATTAAGTATGAGCTCATCTAGGATGTTCTCTTTAGATTCATATGAAGTATTGTTTTTGGTTTTAGCAATCATTTCTTGAATAATACTCTCATCACTATCTAACTCAGTTCTTTTTTGGGCTAACGTTCTTATTTTCCAGATAGAAAAGGCTAGTCCAATCAAGCCAATTAGAATGATGACATAACCGATAGATTTACCCTGAGATATTCTTTGGAACCAGCTAGCTTTGTCTAAATATAAGGATAATAAAAAGCCCCTTGTTGGATCTATTGCAACAGAAGAGTACTCATCAGCCTTGTAGTGTTTTGATAGAGTTCTTGTTATAGAGCTTTCAGGTTGACGTTGTAACAATTTAAAACCATTCAACTCACTAGAAGGAGTGACGTAACCCCCGTCATGTGCTGCTGAAAATAAACCATATCTAACAATCTCACCAGTAGATGATATCCCTGATTCATCAATTACATTTGTACTAACTTTTTTTACTTCACCAGAAGAAGCAATTTCACCAAAATAAGCTAACCAAAGCTCTTCAAGCTGAGAAAGGTTATGCACTTGGATTTTTCCTATTTCTTTTAGACGATCAGGCCGTTTAGGATTTTCATAAAATGTAAATCCGTTTTCTGTTGAAGCGAAGAGTTCTCCAGAAAACTGTCTAGCAACTCCAAAGAGTTCTCCAAGTACGCCAATTTTAATTTGCAACCTTTCTTGAAGTTCAGCAAGTTCTTTTTCATTTTTTTCAAATGATAATTCTAGTCTAGTATTTCTAGCCTGCTCATTCTTAAGATCTGTTTTAGTTTTATTTAGAATTAATTGTCTTTCATCAACAAGTTCTAAAAATTCAGCAATCCTTTTGCTATCATCATTCTTATATATTGATTTATTAACTTGAACTTGGTTTAGAAGTTCTTGTATTGTATTAACTCTTTCTACATTAATATCTACTTTTTCATCTTCTTGTGAATGGATATTAAATGATAAGAGAATAAAGAAAATTTTATAAAGCTTTTGCATAATTATTTATTCTCCAAAGGTGAAACTGGCAATTTAATAAAGTTAGGTGGTGCTTGTCTATTAGCTATATCAATAGCTGACTCAATTTCATTAGAAAGTTTTGAGCCCATATCAACCCATTCAGAATTTTTCTTGTTCCAGTAACCTGACTGGTCTCCATCAAGTGTTTTGTAGTAATAACCAATCCTGCCTAGTCTAAAGAAACTAACAGAAAGCTCTTGACCATTTAGCATCATAATATCGTCATAGGTCTCAATGGTATTTCCATAGCTATGCTCTGATTGATATGCTTCGAAAACTTTTCTAAATTTCTCAGCGGTTGTGACATTTGAACGAAGGATAATATCATCTAGATTGTTAACTTTATCCATTCTTTGGTCATATAAAAAAGGTATATCAAGTTTAATGAATTCTCTTAGAGCATCTATCATTCTTTTAAGGAAGGGTAAAATATCTTTATTTGTTTCATCAAGAGAATCAATTTGAGAAATTAATGATACTATTTCCTCTTCTTGTGAAAATACTATTTGTTGTAGCTGGTCATCATAATTTTTTAAACCTTTATACTCAGCTAATGTATCTTTGTATTCGTAGTATATCTTTTTTGACTTTTCATCAAGCTTATCAATTTCAAGCTGGGCATTTATAGACTCTTGACTTGCATCTACTTGAGAATAAATAGTTGTATCAACTATTTTCTCAGGAGATTCATCAACTTGAGCTTCAAGAAATGATGAAATTAAAAGTATAGAAATTATATATATATTTTTCATAACCACATTTTACCTAGATTAATTTTTATTACAAAAAAAAGCACCCTTAAAGGGTGCTTTAAATTAGAGACTCTTAAATTAGAATCTGTATGTTACACCAGCACTAACATATCTGCCAAGTGCGCTGTAGTAGCCTTGCTGATAGAAAGGATAGCCATAGAAGCCATCTTTTAAAGGCATCTTGTCTTCAATATTTCTAATACTAATATAAGCATCAACATCTGCTGAGTAATCATACCAGTATGAAACATTAGTTCTGATCCATGGATCAGAAGTACTTCCGCCACCAGCTCTTCTACCAATGTTCATATGACCCATTCTAGTAACACCAATTGAAGCATTATGTTTTTGATATCTATAACCAAAAGTCATATTCTGTCTAGATCTTGGTTCATATAAATAATCAGTTAAAAACTCAGTCTGCTCTCCAAATGGATCGGCTTGATAGTTAATATGGTCAGTTGTTACAGAACCAACAGTAACTGAGAAATCACCAGCATTTTCAGTTTCTTTATTATATCTAATGTAAGTGTCATGACCTATATATTCTATAAATCCTTGGTTTCTTGGAGTTCTATTAATAGAGTTAATTGTTCCTAACTCAGGCACTGCGTCGCCTGGGAGTGCAGCTGGTGCCGATCTATCAATTCTAGCAAAGATGCTGTCACAATCTCTGTCAGGAAGGTTATCACTAAAGTTATACCAATCATTAAATGCATCGCCATATCTACAAATACCTTCAGCAAGGATTTGAGAAGTATTTGATTCTTGAGCAACACTATTTTCAAGATAGACCTGATAAGCATCCCACTGAAGACTTAACTCTTCAGATATTTGCCATACAAAACCAACACTATAGTTATAGCCAAATTCTTCTTCTAACTCTTTACTTCCTTCTTGGAAAGTTCTTAGTGTAGAAGAGTAACTACCCTGCTCACCACATAGTAATGGCTCTGAGGCTACTGATGTAGCATCTCCAGCAATAAAGTCAGAGTAACATTTTGTATAGTCAGTAGTGCTTGAAAAAACTGAACTAGGTTGTGAATAGATGTAATGCATATCAGGAGCTCTGAATGTTTCTCCCCAAGAACCTCTTAACAAGAAATCTTCATTTGGTCTCCATGCAAAATTAATCATGCTTGATTTAGCTGTTCCAACAGCAGATGAATCATCATCATAATTATCAACCCTTGTTGCTGCTGTAACCTCAAGAGTATCAGTTAAAGGAAACGCTACTTCAACACCAAGTGATTTTCTTTTTCTATCACCAAACCCATATCTAGTTGAACCATTTGTAAGCTTAATAGCATCATCTCCACCATAAACCTCGTCATCAAGTCTTCCTGCGGATGGGATAACTTCATAGTCCTGATAAGCGTATTCAGCTGTTAAAGCAAAAGCTAATGGTCTATCCATTAAAGTAGTCTCACCACTTAAAACAAAATCAAGAGATCTTTGGTAAGACTCAGCATTTACACTATCATCTGCTAACCATGATCTAAATAACTCAGGGGTAATTTCACCATATATTCTTTCAGGTATAAAACAATTACCTATGCCATATTGAGATAAGAAGCCACCCATTCCAGACTTGTCATCCTGACATGGATCGCCGTTATACCATCCAACTGATAGGTTACCATCAGCATCAGTATGGCCAACACCAGCCATGTAATCAGCAGCATCTTGTGTTAACTGTGTATTTACATAACTACTATTATAATTAGTATGGTTATAACCTAATTGCCATTCATAACCACCTTCTGTTATTCCATTTAATCCTAAAAAGAAATCAGTCATATCCTCTTCATAATCAGATCTACGTTCAAAATCCGTTCCCATTGCTGGAGTGAAATAACGTAATATGTAGGATGCTCTATAAGCAGGATTTCCAGCAGCAACTAAATCATTACCGCCTGCAACAGCGTCTGCAATTCTTGAGTCGATAGTATCACCTAATGATACATATCTTGAAACTTCACTTCTGTAATAAGCTTCTTCTTGGAAATGATAAAGTCTTGATTTTAACTCTACACCGTTAGCAAAACTGTGATTGAAAGTACCCATGAATGTCATGTCGTCTCTTTCGTTTACAATAGTTGAAGTGTCACCACCCTCAGCTCCACGACCATACATACAAGCATAACCTTGGTATGAACCAGTATAATTAGTTGTACCATAAACATCAGGTTTGTTTCTACTAAACAATTCGAATGCGCCTCCAGACAAAGCCTGGCTATTACAGTCATAACCTATATCTTGAGGAGAATATGTGGCTGTATCAGCACCTGTATACCAATCATTAGTTTGGAATGCTGCTCCCCATCTTGGGTTTGCATATTCTGAACCATAATCAGGATTATCTTTCCATGAATCAAAACCCTCTCTGTCAGATAAATACATTGGGTCTACATGAGTTGCGTCAACACCTACTGTCCAGCTAGAGGAACCAAAAAATCCACCAGTAGTGAAGGTAAATGAGCTTATTTGGTCATTATCTCCATGCTCCATAACAGAAATATCTGCTTCAATTTGTGAATAGTCCATTCCATCTTTAGTAATAATATTAACAACACCACCAACAGCATCTGAACCATAAATAGCTGAAGAGCCTTGTGATAGAACTTCAATTCTATCGATCAACCCTGATGGAATCGTTGATGTATTAACAACATTTCCAGCATTGTTATATGGCAGAGGATAATCAGCAGTTCTTCTTCCGTTTATTAAATATAAAGTTTTTGAAGGGCCAATACTTCTTAAGTTTAATGCATTAGCATTAGGGGTAAAGGTATTAGTCATTTGCTCGTTTTGATTATAAGCATTAGCTTGAGGCAATGCTTGAAGAGCTTCTGTAATATTTCTAAAACCAGAAGCATCCATGTCCTCCTTGGTAATTACTATCAACGGAAGTGCTCCAGAAACCTCAGTCCTTTTAAGCCTTGATCCAGTTACAACAACTTTTTCAAGTTGAACAACCTCATCGTCAGCGGATTCACTATCTGATGAATCGGCAGTAGTTTCAGCAACAACCTCTTCTTCTGTTTCTACTTGAACAACTTCAGGAGCAGAGCTTTCAACCTCTTCAACGCCAGGATTATCAGCGTATGATGTTGAAGCAAAGACAGCTAAAAATGTAAATAGATATAATCTTTTTAGTGCATTCATTTTTTTATCCTCTAAATAAAAATTTATAATTCCTATCAAAAAATTGATAGATTTCATTGATTGTCGCCTTAAAGCAATAGATTTGCAACATTTTCGTTGCAATTTATTTAATGACTTTTCTGTACCAATCAATATTTTAAAAAAATTAATATTTCTGTTAGTATGAAGTTTAGTTTTTATGTGTAAAATATACTTTACATAATTAATTTTTAAAAGAGATCAATAATATGAAAAAAAATAAATCAATTATTAGCAATTTAATTTTTGCAATTGCATTTTTATTAAATCCTTTAGCTTATGCGCAAGATGATGTTAACTTTATACCGGCTGAACAATTTGTTTGCTTGAGTAACCCTGTTAGTTTCCAAATTTCTCCTGATGGAAAGCATATGCTTATTACTAATACTAATAAAGATAATGTTTGCGATATAGAACAGGATAAAGTTAAGCAAATAGAAGATGCCTTTTATGATAGAGGTCTTCTATTAATGAACCTTGACACCAAAGAGACAACCATGTTGAGCGATGGATCGCTTGAAAATGGAATATCAGCTGCTGGCTGGTTAAACAATGACCGCATATGGTTTAGACCAAGGTATAAAATGGGTCAATCTATGAAAGCTTTTGCAACATATGCAATGAATATTGATGGTAGCAAAAGGACTGAAATTAAAGAAGGTGGTAGATGGCAACAAATCATATACAACAAAGACTATAGTGATCCTTCTAATATATATGTAATTACTAATGAGCGAAGGGATGTCATTTTTGATTTTTACAAACTTAATATTTATAACGGTGTTAAAAAAAGAATCGCTTTAGGCCTTGATGTTGGTGATATGAAAGGAAAAGCGATCTTGGGCTACCTTGCAGATACTGATAATCAACCGCTGGGGCTTGTAATTGATGATGGTGCAAAAAGAATTATTTACATGTATGACAAAATTAATAAAAAATGGAATGACCATTTTAGTTTTAATTGTCAAGAGCCTGGCTTTCTTCCAATAGGTACTCATAAAGGAAAGATTGTTGTATCAGGTTCTAAATTCTCACCATCAGGCCAGCTTATAGAAGAGAATGATACAAATGCTATATATTTTTATGATCATGAGAAAAGAGAATTTTCTGGAAAACTCTATCAAGACCCAAGGTTTGATGTTGGAGGTTTGACTGGAAGTTGTAGACAGGCCTCTGGTAATAGTTTATCTAACTCTGCTAGCAATGAGCTTTCAGCTATTAACTATGATACCCATAATTTAGAATATCTATTTTTTGATAAAGACTCAGAGTCTACATATGTTGCTATCAAATCATTATTTCCAGATGATAATGTTCGAATTCAAACTTCTAACACTGATGCAACTAGAATGGTTGTATCAGTATCAGGCACAAACAATCCTGGAGAGTATTTCTATGTAGATATAAATGAAGGAAGAGTTGAGTCATTGTTCAAAAGCAGACCATGGCTTGATAGAGCTAAACTTGCAAAAGCTAAGTCTGTTGTTTATTCGGCTAGAGATGGTCTTGAAATACCTGCTCTTTTAACATTAACAAAAAAGAAAACTGATAAAAATATGTTAATAATAATGCCTCATGGCGGCCCAAATACAAAACAATATATCGGATTTGATTCATGGGCTCAGTTTTTAGTTAATAGAGGCTACAATGTTCTTCAACCAGACTTTAGAGGCTCCACCGGGCTAGGCACCAACCATTATGTTTCAGGGAATATGCAATGGGGTAAAAAAATGCAAGATGATCTGACTGACGGGGTTCTTTGGGCGATTGAAAATGGCTATGCAGATAAGGATAGAGTTTGTATTGCTGGTGCTAGTTACGGAGGTTATGCGACTATGGCTGGCCTTGTATTTACTCCAGATGTTTATAGATGTGGAATAAATGCTATTGGTGTAACTGATATGCAACAACTATTAGATAACTATGCACGAAGAGCAAGTAAGTTTCAGTCATGGGATGAAGAGCCGCTTATGGAATGGGGAGATTTCTCAACTGCAGAAGGTAAAAAATATACAGAAGAAATTTCACCCATCCTTCATGTTCAAAAAATTAAAGCTCCGGTTTTAGTTCTTCAAGGTTCAAATGATTACGTTGTACCTCCTTTTCATGCAAGAGATTTAATTAAAAAGCTCAAGCAGTATGGAAAAACATATGAAGCAATGTTTCAAGCCCAAGAAGGCCATTGTGTAACTGGTTGTGGTGAATTAGCAGCTTTAGAATATCTTCAAATTCAAGAAGAGTTTTTAGAGAAATACTTAGATAATTAAAAGGCGTTCAAATCGGTCTGATACTTGCCCAGTATCAGGCCGTGAATGTCTTCAGTACCTTCGTAAGTATTCACTGCCTCAAGATTCATGCAATGTCTGATTACATGATACTCATCACTAATACCATTGCCGCCGTGAATATCTCTGGACATTCTTGCAATATTTAATGATTTTGAACAGTTATTTCTTTTTACTAGTGAGATCATTTCAGGAATAAAAGAGCCCTCCTCTATCAACCTACCAACTCTTAATGCTGACTGAAGACCTATAGCAATTTCTGTTTGCATATTAGCAAGTTTAATTTGCACTATTTGTTTTGAAGCTAAAGGCTTACCAAACTGAATTCTGTTCTTTGAATAATCAAGTGCTGCTTCCCAACAAAACTCTGCAGCTCCAAGTGAGCCCCAGGCAATTCCATATCGTGCATAATTTAAGCATGAAAAAGGACCTTTAAAACTTTGAACTTTTGGTAATATATTTTCTTCGGATACAAAAATATCTTCCATGAAAATTTGACCAGTTATAGATGCTCTTAAAGCAAACTTACCTTCAATTTTTGGAGTACTAAGACCTTTCATGCCTTTTTCTAGAATGAAACCTCTTAAAACACCGCCTTCATCTTTTGCCCAAACAATTAATACATCAGCAATTGGTGAATTGGTTATCCACGTTTTTGATCCATTTAAAAGATAGCCATCCTCAGTCTTTTTTGCATTTGATTTCATTGACCCAGGATCTGAACCAGCGTCAGGCTCAGTTAATCCAAAACACCCAAGAAGTTCTCCTTTGGCCATTTTTGGAAGGTATTTATTTTTTTGATCATCCGAGCCAAATTCATATATAGCATTCATTGCTAAAGAAGTTTGCACGCTGTATGCAGATCTATAACCTGAATCAACTTTCTCAATTTCTCTAGCAATTAATCCATAGGCAACATATCCAACACCTGCA
>Ga0115572_10001630_pt1 | contig 18160 bp, 16 predicted proteins | sample COGITO_mtgs_1206_FD_88681 | JGI IMG/M metagenome (GOLD analysis project Ga0115572, IMG submission 88681) | Pelagic marine microbial communities from North Sea - COGITO_mtgs_120607 | ecosystem: Environmental > Aquatic > Marine > Epipelagic | place: Germany:Helgoland, sampling site Kabeltonne... | reverse complement strand
TCTTCAGAGACATCTTCAATGATGTCTTCTAGTTCTGTGTTTTCTTCTGACATAGCTTTATTATTTTAATGATTAGAGTTTGGAGAGGAAATCACTAAAGACCCTTTTCTGAGCTTCTGCAAGCTGAGAGCTAGATGCTTTTTTAATTTCAGTCTCATATTCTTCAATCTGTTGAGGTTTCAGAATACCGTTTTCATAAATCCATTCTACACCTTCCATGATTCCATTAACGAATGCTTCTGGTGCGGACGGATCTTGTACGATGTCCACTGTGGAGAGCATAAAATCGCTCTTCACATATGATTTATTATTCTTGCTTTCAACTGTTCCCATACCACGACTTGAGACACCCAACTTACATCCACCTTCCATAAGTCCTTTCACTATATTACCCATCGGCGTATTTAGTATGAGTGCCTTTCCAACAACATTATTACCTTCCCATTTAAGTTCGGTAATTCTGTGTGAAACTTTATCAAGATTGATAGCGGGGCCTTCTGGGTGATTCAATTCACCGACGGCCCTTCCTGCTTCAACCTGCTCCTTAACATATTTGTTAGTTGCTGCTTCTAGAACAGCTTTAGGATAAATTCTATTATTGCGGTTTTGTTGCTCCGCTTGCATGAAGATACCTTCGATGAAAGTATTCTTATTACCTTTCTCATCTTTCTCAATGAGAAAATCAAGGTTTGATTCTAAATGTTCTGTGATTAATTTCATTTTAGCGAACGTAAAAGAACTTACCTTTCTCTTTAATCTTACCGCCATTTGCTTTAACATATGCTTTGGCTGCCTTGAAAGATTTAAATGATTCGGGCGTCTTGATTGTGGGTTGAACAGATACTTCTACCTCTTCTACCTCTGTCTCTTCTACTTCAACATCTTCTATGATTTGTTCTTTAAAATCATATATAGATTTTGCTTTATTTTTCTTCGCCATAATTGTTATATTTGGTTAAATTTATTTTTTATTTGGAATTGGTAGATTCAGTTACAGGTTGATTATAGATATCAGCTGCAACTGATACCCTTTTAACATCTTTCGCCTGGTCAAATTTTACCTTTAGTGCTGCTTCTACCGTTGAATGTATACTGCTTTCATCATTCTTCACGATCGCATTGAAAATATCTTCTACTTCTTTCATGGTTATATTTATAATAATTTGTATTTTGAGGGTTTAATAATTCATAAATTTATGAATTTGATCACTGATATCTGATCTGCGTATTTTAGGGTCTTTATATTTTATCCCATATTCTAAAAGTTTGCGGGATAAAAATCTTATAATATCCTTGTATTTGGGATCATCAATAAAGTTGTGTATCTCGTCTGGGTCTTTCTCCATATCAATTAGAAAAGATTGCTCATCTACGAGTAATTTATATCTAGGTGTAATAGCCGATAGGTAGGAATAAGTTGATGTTGGATCATCTACATATCCTCTCAAAAAGACTACATCATCCTCTTGATTTAATATTTTACCTTTAATCACTGCTGATATATCTCTACCCTGCCATTCCTTCACTTTTGGTTTTATTCCCATCAATTCAAGTATGGTAGGCATAAAATCTACTGTATTCATTACGTGGCCAACCTGTGTATTAGGTGTTATCTGATTTGGGTGTCGAATCATAAATGGTACCTTTACTCCAGCTTCATATATTGTACCCTTACCAGTCCTTGAATGTTCTCCCAACATAGAACCATGATCAGCTGTAAAAACAATAATAGTATCATCATATAAATTATTATCTCTTAATTTTTGGAGTATTCTTCCTATATTATCATCAATACATTTCAGCATACCCAGATATTTGTGCATAGTTAAATGTAATTCTTCGACCGGCGTCGGGCGGAATATATTGTATTCTGAATGAAGGTTTTGTCCTTTGGTATGAGGTTCTTTAAAATCTTTATCTTTAAACATTGCTTCGTAAGGTTTTCTTACATCGTGAGGTGTATGCGGATCTGGTATTGAAAGCATGTAAGCAAATGATTTATCTTTATTCTTATCAATGAACTCTATTGATCTATCAGCTAGATAGTCTGTTACATATGTTTTCTCATCCGCGGCGCTGGAGTGATTATCACATATTCTTTTCCCATCTTTGAAAAAGATTCTTTTGAAATGACCATCATTGAACATATATTCGTTATCTTCAAATCCTCGGCCTTCACCAATCGACCAGTTTTTATCCTGGTCTTTCACCCCATATTCTTCACCTTCTAAATGCCATTTACCCGCATATCCAGTTTCATATCCCCAATTGCTCAATATGTGACCAAATGTAATTATATCTTTATTCATCTGGTTATAATTTCCCGTCACATTTGTGTTATGCGGGTATTTACCAGTCATAAAAGAAGCCCGCGACGGAGAACATACAGGTGTGGCAGCATAGCACTTAGATAAAAGAACACCCTCTTTTGCGATAGAATCGATGTGTGGAGTCTCACAAATACCATCTTTTCCCCACATAAAAGCCTGATCTTCAGACAAAGTGTCTCTATAACACCCCAGTGTTCTAAAATTTAATTCATCACAGTGAATTACGAACAGATTAGGTTTTTTCATACATGGTATTATTTATAACATTAATAAAAGACACAATGTATCATTCATATTCATAACCAAATTTATCTATTACAAATTTTTCCTTTTCCGCTACAATGTCAATAAACTCTTGATTGTAATAATCAGAATATGGTTTCTCATAATTACTTTTATTGGCGTGATCTAGCTCAGGCACGGGAGAAATATTAACTGTATCACAAAACACTTTAAAACTATCTTCTATTTTTTCCATTCTACCTATAATATCGGCGGCCAGATCATTGTTATCATCTAATATGTAGGAACACTGGCTATCATACTGGTGTATTAAAAATCTAAAAAAAGAATGTTCATCTCTATTGTGTCTTTCAAAAGCTCTGGTGAGTGCAAACCCCTCGCCGATACCTAAAGGAGATAGTTTTTCTTTGGATTCCTCATATCGTTTAATTCTTGCTAGCGCATAGAGAAGAAAAGAAGCATATCTTTCCCAAGGGTTACGAATCATAGAAAATACTGTATATTCATTTATATCCCATCCTTTTTCAATAAATGTTTTTCTGCAACGAATTATACCATCGTGTTGATAAAAAGACCCCTTTTCATCGCCCTCGCCGCCCACTGCAAAAACATCAATTATATCCAAAGGGGCTAAGGTAGTTCTTAATGAGCATGTACCAGTCTTGGGTATGTCTATTGTGATAAATTTGTGTTTATGTGATATTAGCATTATAATTGATTCTGTCGTATTTTAACATGGGAACATCGTAGATATGATTTGCTACATTACTAAAACCCGAACCCCACTCATATACAGACATCTGATGAATCTTTGTAGAGTTTATCAGGTGTAGGAAATCATATAAGGTATTAACCGATATATCGACACCTGAATGTTCAGGTTTATTATCCAATATAATTAAGCGATCCATTTTAAAACTCGCCTTGATTTTCAAGAATTCTCTTTTAACCGCATTTGAATCAGAAATAATCAATATGTGTTTATTGGTCTTCTCATAAATCTGGATCAATTCACCCAGGACAGTGTTACGAATATTTTTTAATGATGGCTGTTTAAATGCTTTATATTCGGGTGGTGCACCAAATGAAAGTGGGTCACCAGCTCTGACATGAATAACCTCATAAGTCTCATTTATTGGTTCATATTCTTTTAAAAGTATTTCACTCGGTTGTAATCTATCCTTGATGAATTCTTTTGTGGCTTGTTCAATATAACCCCAATCACCATTGTGACTACTTTGGTCGGTGTATTTAGGCCAAGAATTAGTAAATATATAACTGTGGTAATTACTTAGATACTTCCATTTTTGACCAACTACTATCCAAAGTTTTTCTTTAATGTAATCTCTTTTTTCATTGTGAAAACTGTGCACCTTGCGTTTGCTTGGATCGGAGGTAGGTGTATGAAGTGGTTTAAAATATTTTGATGCATGACCTAAATCAATTTCGAATTTAAAACCCTCTTCCATAGATAATTGGTGACACCATATACATCCTCGGATGAAATCCCCAAAACCCATTGGCAATGAATCTTTTTGTTTATAGACATTGAATAGCATTAAATATATTTGTTACTGATTTTTATTTTGCTGTGACATGATCGATGAGTGTTGGGTCATCGATATAAGAATTCTTTAACTAGTTTTACTCTCAGCTCCTCACGATTATCAGATTTACATAAACCTAAAGCGCTTGAAGTATATTTGTGTGAAAAATGTTTAAGCTTATTTTCGCTAGTTCCCTCACTGGAATCAATTTTTAATGTTTTATCAATGTATATATTAATTCTATTGTCCATAAGGTCCCTATTGATATCCAAGAAATCTTGATCATGGTATCGGTTTCTTTTTTCGCATTCCTGTTTCTTTTTTATGTTCTCTATATTTTGTAAAGAAACATTAACAATTGTCCTACAAAATTCATTGAATTGTGAAGGCGTTCCAATCGATAGACAAGGACAACGCCTATTTAACATATTAATTTTATCTCGTGGGTATTTATGCTCGTATTCACTAGGTTCAACACCGCCATTTATAACATCGTAATCACAAACAATCATATTCTCTTCTTTCATGGTTGAATAAGCCATCCATCTCAAGAAGCAACATAAATCATATTTCCAAATCTTTCTTCTATTAATTTTTTCGCTTATTTCATTTAATTTATCAACGTATTCATCATAATAAGGATTTTGTTGAGCATGTGCACGGTTCAAAATAATTGGATTGAACCCATGTCTTTTCCAACTGATTTTCCAGAGTGCTATTATCTCATCCTGCTGATCGAAATCAATATCATCGTAATATGTATATACGTTCATTATTTATACTTATCTATATCTGTTGTAAAGTATCTGTTGTAAAGTTTTATATCCCATTTAGTATTATTTAAAAAAGTCGTTTTTGTATTATCATCGAGTTGATTAAATGATATATTTATTTTCTCTTGGGTTTTATTAGAAAAATCTGGCGGACTCTTTTCTGCTTTTATCCGATAGCAGTGATGGAATATTTTATTCAATTCTTGGTCTACATTATCAGTATTCGATACATGCATTCCATCTAGAATTCTGCAGGTCTCATCATAGTGCTCCTGACATATAGGTATATTATTAGGAATATCTGATAGCACTCTTATTAACCACCCACATTCCAATTCGGAGGAATTAAGATATTCCACAAAAGATTTATCACAAATGCCTTCATTGATTGGCTTCATAGTATGAATATAACTATACAATGATTGTATTCGTGAATAAGGTTCTCTCAAGAAAATGAATTCATAAAGCTCCAAATCGGTAGGTAGATTTTTATAAATTTCTTCTTTATAAGAATTGAAACTAAAACCGCAAATCTCAATAAAATATATATGTAAATCATTAAAATCCAAGTCATCAATGTCGACACGCCGATCAACACCGCTCCGATTTAAACGAATATATTTTTCATCTTGAGTCTCATCTTTAAGGTCGCAAATCATGCGATAAGAAACTTTATTCTCTTTTAAAATTTCCAGATTCCAAGGTCTCGGCGAGGCCAATGGATTGATAAAAAACGTCCGCCAAGAACTATGATATATGTATGTTCCTGCGTTTTTATGTATATGGAAGAAGACTGGTAGTTTTTTCATAGTACCACCAAAAAGATTAGATATCCATATCTAGGTCGTCACCGCCGTCTTCTTCGGCTTCGTCTTTTATTTCTTGATCCATCTTTTCAATATCTTCATCCTTCTGTTGGAGAATATTGCGGCGAACCCAAGCCTTAGAATAATATTTCCCAACAAATTCATCCATAAGATTGAGTGTTTCGATACGCTCCTTAATGATTTCTGCTTCTTTTAACTCGGAGAAATAATTATCTTCCACGAAATCAATAGCAATACCCTCTTGAATATTAGTCCATTCTCCTTGTTTAATAATACCTTTAAGAATGAGTTGAATTCTGAGAGCATCAAGCAAAATGTAAGAGAATTTCTTACGAAGCTTATCAATGAATTTCTGAAATTTTACCTCTTCACGAGATACCTCGGATGGTCGACCAAAGGCATATCCAGTCTCCTGTTCAAGTCTTGCAACAGGAACATTAAGAGAACGATACAATTTCTTTTGGAAGAATAAAACATCATCGATCTGACCTAAATTTTCACCACCCGGCAATGTTGTGATTTCTGATCCTCTTCCACCTTCTCTACGAGGCATATAGAAATCTTCCAACATGGACATATGTCTGCGGTCATCTCTGATCTCACCCGTTGAAGAATCATAGACAAGCTTGTTGCGATATTTTGCCATGACACTCTGCACATATTCTTCCGCTTTACCCTTAGGCAAATTACCGACATCGATGTAGAAGATTCTTCTTTCTGGTGCTCGAGACACTCTGTACATGACAAGAGCATCTTCCATCATTCTTAATTGATTCACAAGTTTGACCGACTTGTGTAAATATCCTACAACCTTTTCTTGTCTTTCATCAAGTAGTCCAGATGGACATGCAACAATCGCTTCTTTTGCAATCTTAATACCAGATGTTGCATCGGCGGATGTTTCTCCACCATAAATTCCTTCAGAATAAATGTAGTATTCTGCAACTATTTTTGGAATCTTTGCTCCAGTCTTTTCATCAAGAACCTTCTTAACCTCTTTTACCTTTTTCAGATATAATGGATTAATTTGGCGCAACTCTCTGATTCCTTTATTAAAATTCTTTTCGTCTGTTACGACATGAAAATATAAGCGACCATCGATATACCAATCCTTGAATATTTCTGGCGCTTTTCTATTGAATTCATAAAGACCTAATACTTTATCAAATTCATCTGAAATTTGTTTCTTAATATTACTTGGTAGTTCCAAGTCATTCATATTAAGAATTGCGGGCGACTTATCATCACTCGATGAAATAGCTCCATCGACGATATCATTAATAGCCTGGTCACATTCAGGCTGTGCTGCTGATTCTCTGTATTTTACAACTAGATCTGCTTCATTATTTGATGAGAGACCGCCAATATCAACATACTGTCCATAGTAACCTCCAGAGGTGACCACGCTTGAAGAACCTTCATCATCTCTTTTCGAAACAAATGATTTTAGTTCTTTGTCTTTTTTAACCTCTAATGAAGCTACCTTCTTATTTATTTCGTATCCAAATATTTCCATATCTTTATTTATAACAAAATAAATGGGCACCCCCAGAGATGAAGGTGCCCATAATTTTAATCAAGATTTACGAATTACGAAGTCGTGTTTGATTCCCAATACTGGTAAGCAAACTCAACAGTGAATTCTTCGATTGCATCAACAGTATCATAACTGAGATCAATGCCCGAGATTGCGATAGGGAAGGCACCTCTGATGTTAATCGTCTTGGAGACTGCATTATCACGGGTAAGCTGTTCAACTATCATATCAGTTTGGTAGGCCACTGGGCTTACCAATCCTTGATTTGTTTTGTTTTGGTTAATACCATTCATCCAGCGTTCGAAAGCATCGCGTCCCTTAAATAAGTCATCATTAATGATGGTTACTGTCCAGTTTTCGTATGTTCTATCACCAGCTACTTTTAGTACTTGACCTCTGAAAGGTACAGGAACTGTTCCAACTGTTGAACCAGGAAGTTGTGCACTCTTACACAGGAATGATACAAGATTTGAATCCCCATCGGCATAGCCAGGGAATTCAACCGTTGCTCTGAATAGATTTGCTCGGGCGCCTCCGCCTGGCAATCTAGATTTTAGATCGTCTACTTTAAATGTTGCCATAATTGTTTATTTCCTTTCTTTTATTTATATATTAAGCATTAGATAAACCAGCAACTTCTGAGAAATCTACTCCGGTTCTCGTCGCAATGAAGTTCAGAGTAATGAAGTTAATCGATCTTGCAGGCTTGATATAGATATCAGCTACGAATCGGTTAGTGTCAATCACTTCGCCTGTATTATTAGTATCATCACATACGACCATGAAGTCGGTGATGCCACGTCTACCTTGAACATCTCTCAAGAATGGCTCAACAGCATTTCTGAATGTCGCACGAGTGAATTCATCATTCAATTCGAACAACTGGAATTTAGCAGCGGTTGCAATAGCCTTCTCAAGAACGATGAATAGTCTGCGAACATTGATTCTATCGAATGCGGAGGGTTTTGTTTGTGCGGTCTTATCACCGAAGAGAACGGTACCTTGACCTGGGAACGAAGCAACAGGATTGATTCCAACCTTGTAAAGTTCATCTCTTTGAATCTTACTAGGATTGAATGCCAATTTTACGATACTTCTGAAACCACCACGATTGAATCCTGCTGGCGAGAACCAAGGTTCTGCAACATCATCTGTGTTAGCACAAAGGCCGGCAAGATGACCATTTGCAGGTATGAATCTGTAAACATCATTATATCTATCGTAGATATAAACTGCACCAGAATCAATTACACCATAAGAACCTTCTACACCACGATTAGTGATGGCATCATTGAATTCAATCACATCTGCTAATGGAGTTGTGGAACCAACTGTGGCTGCTTTGGGCGGAGATAAGAATGCAACTGCATCTTTTCTTTCATAGGCAATCTTATGAACGTGGTTCTGAAGAACAGCTCCAGTTGCTTCGATCTGAGAGAAGATAAGATTTACATCTACTGTTTCAGTATCAGCAAGAAGATCAAGTCCGTCTTTGATATCTCTTGGAAGAAGAGCAGAGGCTTCAGTACCACCACTGAGAGTAAATTCACCAGCACTTGTGCCAGCGAATGTTGATTCACTATAATCATCTGTATCACCTTTAATAAGGTAGATATATCTTGATCTTGTGTTGATTACATTCTTGATGTAGTTTGTTGCTCCAGCATCTGTCTTAGCAGTCTTACTGATACTAAGTCCAGCGAATTTTTCAATCACCGAGCCAGGAACACCGAAGTTACCAGCAACATCAACAACTGCGACATGAATTTCTCCAGCGTCAGGTGCAAGATCGAAGGAATTATAAACTGCAGTTTCTTCACCAGTTGCTTCCGAGGGCGATGCATTGATATCGTCTTTAATCGAATCGAATGAAGTTTCGCCAAGAGCATATACCTTTAAGCCATTACCAGCAACACCAGGATATTTAGCGGCGAATGTGCCACCATCTGTATTGAATGTAGTGTCTTCGAAGTAAGTCTCATTGGGGATATAAACACCATTATCACTAATACCATCAAAGGTCAATTGAACGGTGTAACTATCCTGTACATAGGCAACATCAACAGATACATCAACGAATGTCTCAGATATCACTGGCGAGGCGTTCTCGTCCGTCACGGTCACAGGCGCGCTGAAAGTAAATGAAGCGATTTGATCTGCTAGAGCAACTCCAGATACTGCATTTTCAACGATGCTAATCGTGCCAGTCGATGCATTGAGTGAGAAGCTAACAACCTTGTCATCGATCGTCCGGTCAAATGTGAAATCGCCGACATTGCGATACACGGTGCCTGTTGGCAACGTCGTTGAGATTGTAAGAGTATCCAATGATGTACTATCAGAATCAGCGATAACCAAAGCGCCACTAATAGGCTGATCAGCCAAGGAAACATTGGTGACGATGGTCGGCTCGCCGGAAGTGACAGTAAAAGCAAAATCGTTGGCTGTACCAACGGTTCTACCACTATATGATCCATCCGGTAGATCACCTGTTGTTATGCTTGAGACTTCGAAGGCATCAGCACCACCATTATCTGTCGCGTTTGAAAAGTTTGTGGAATTACCAGCACGAACTACTTTAATAGCCTCACCATACTCTAGGAATGATGCTGCTTGGAAAAATGGATCAGCATATAGTACAGAACTATCTGGTGTGCCAAATTTTTGTAGGAGTGCTTTTTCCGATGAAAGGAGACTGATTTCACCAATCGGTCCCCATTTAAAATACCCAGAGAATCCACCAATGGAGGTAGATACCGCGGGTATGACGTTTGTTAAGTCGATTTCTTTAACCTCGACTCCAGGTGATACTTGAAAACCCATAATTGTCTTTCAGTTTTTGTTTTAGTTGAATAATAAGATTGTTGAAAAAATAATAAGAAAATGTCAATTCACACGAATATATTTATAAATATGCAGTATTTCAGATATCCATCCACTTTCTCTGCTCCTTGACAATTTCATTATGTGTATTAGAAACATTATTGATCCCATCATCATGGTAACCGAAAGGTAATAGATCATCTTCAATCTCTTTGATCCGGTCTTGATAAAGTAATGATTTTAAATCCATATCCAATATATCTGCAAAAGCATCAGATGAAATGAACCATGAGAATAGAACTATATTCATAACCAAATCATCGTGGTTACCCCCAGATGCCTGATATGAAGCGCCCTTGGATTCAAAGGTTGATATTTCTGAAATGGTTTCTGAGTCAACTATTTCTAATTTACCTTGTTCAATTAAATCTTTCATATTAGAGCAACCAATTCGCTTTATTCTCTTCGACATTGTGACACCGATACCACCGGCTTTAATAGTCGATTGAACAAATGTATTTTCATATTCGTAATCGTAGTAAACTGTATTACACACGACAGTGCCGACATCATTATTTTCAATGATAACAATTGCTTCATTATATAATTTTGCAACTCTTACGATGATATCGGGAAAGATCATTGGTGAAATCATATTATCACGAAATACACACACCTGTTTGAACTGTTCTTTCTCTACTTTTATCACACTGAATGTAGAATAGTCTTGTCCTCGTCCTTTCGAAACATCCACCGTCATCACATATGTGCTTCCTTCTTCAGGCTTTTCATAGTAAGATATGTTATTTTTAAACTCTTCTGGTTCTTCAGGCATTAAGCCAAGAATGATATCAGAAGATATAAGAGTATTGGATCGCCCGTGAAAGTTATTTCCAAACTCTTGTTCGAATTGAATCTCCGATGTATTTGCTATAGTCTGCTTTTTCCATTTCTCATCTCGACCAGGTACATCCCACCAATCAACTCTGAATGCTTTGAATTCATTTCTCTTCTGTATAGCACCTTCATATAATCGATGGAATACATTTCCAACACCATTAGCGGTTGATGTGATAATCACTTTTGTTTCTTTACCAGCCGAAACAACAGGATAGGTTGATGTATAGAACTCTGCCGCATTTTCAACGAAAGCAAACTCATCAAGGAATAGAAGATTAACAGATAGACCACGAATAGAAGAACCTGATGTAGCAGCTGCAATGATCTTTGTATTATTCGCAAAGGTTATATTACCTTTATTCAAAGCCTTACACCCAGGCTGAAGAAAGAATGGAAGATTCTCAAGCGCAAGTGTAACACGAGACAACATCTCTCTTGCGGTAGCGCCTTTATTAGCTAGAATTGCAATAGTCTTTTCTGGGTGAAAGATTGCATACCATAGAATGTAAATAACGGTACTGATTGACTTACCAGATTGGCGGCAGGCCAGAACAATAGAGAATCTATTATCATTGAAATGTTTAAACATTCTTTCTTGATAATCGTAAGGCTTGAATGAAACCAATCCATCATCAAGTGATATTACTTTAATATACTTCTCGGCAAAGTAAACTGGTTCCTTCATGCACTTTACATACTCAGAAACTTCCTCTTTTGTAAAGCTATCTTGTATACCATCGCGCTTAACTAAATTATTCCCGAGGTAACCTTTTTCTCCATTAATCAGCATTATTATTCTTACTCAAAAACTTTTGTAGTTCAGTTGTAGAACCAACAAAGATTGCATTATTTGTGGTGTTACCAGAAGCGGTAACTTTCTGATCTTCTCCTTGAGTCAACTCTTTTCTCTTCTTTTGTAAAGTTATAAGTTGATCCATCATATCGGTAGTAGTCTTAAACATGCCCGAAAGAACTTCGAATGCTCTAGGGTGTTCAGTCTCTTGTGATAAAGCCATCATGGTATCAATCGCTTCTTCGGACTTTGCAATGAGGTCTTTGATCTTATCCCTTGAATAAATATAATCCTCTTCAGTATCGGCTACAATCTCGTGTTGAGCAACTTCCATCTTTATCTCTTCCAATTTCGCTGGAAGATGTGACTGCAGTGCAGCCATAAGCTCTGTTTTATCTTTTTTCATAATGAAGAATTAATTTTAAGAAAATTTATCTTTAATCTGCTGAATATTTTCTGTATACTTTTTATATTTAGAAGGAGCAATATATGTATCCAATTTACCCAGTGTAATCGATGCATCAAAAGAATAGATATTGGTATCATAATTTGGTTTCTTGAACATCAGTTTATTAGATGATTTATAAATCAATTTATGTATTCCTTCAAAATATGTATATGTATCTGTATCAATGCCTTCAAGCTTGATATGTGTCGCGGTTGTATCAAAGGATGTTCCATTTATTTCTAAAATATCTGAGGCCGCGTATTGTGTAGGAGGAGAGTACGAAGAAATTGTTGGCGCAGGTTCAGCGATTGAGGGTGATCCACTCAATGCTGTTGTCCAACCTGTTAGAGGCAGCGTAGTCTGTGTCGGCGAGGCATTCGATGTATCATTCTCGTATATTACTTCTGAATCAGACTTTCTAACTATTCTCCAGAATTCATAAAATGGCCCGCGGATAATTTCATATAATACAGTTCCTTCGCTATCTTTCAGTTCGTATTGAAGAGTCAAGAGAAGTCCTGCTGGTCTAGTATAAGTACCGTTCGCGTCAGTAAGTCCAGCACCAGAGACAACAATACTTCCATCATCCTCGCTTGGTATTACTGGACTTGTTATTTCTAAAATTTCAGATGCCGAATATTCTACAATGTTATGTGGAGAAACAGTTGGAGCTGACTCTTCACCTGTGCAAGTTGGACATACATACCATCCAGATGATGGTGGATCGCCCAGAACTTGTGGGACTGAAGCTATGTAAAGAGCAACTGGCGATGGGTCATCAATTCCGTTTGAGGTAATAAACCAAAGGTTCAATGTGTCGCTCCATAGGTTATATAAAGCAGTAGTTCCATCAGAATCATACATTGTATAGGCTATATTGCCATCAATACTATTACCATTGGGAATATAAAGACCGTTTACTTCAGTTGTTCCAGCACCCGAGACAACAAAATTTTCAGTGGTCGGGCCTACTATTTCTCTGATTTGTGGTGTAAAAACTTCAACTTCATTTTCAGATGTAAAATTAAATTGTGTTAATTTATGACCTGTTCCAAAAACAAGTTGGGGTGTTAACTGTGTAAAACCTTCAGCGGCTTCTGGAGCTCCAGTTTGCCAAGGATAATCAGTATCCAAGCTATTATTTGTGCGTGCCCAAAACGCGCCGCCACGATATTGAATCCATTCGTTTCCATCCCAGCTAATACTGTTTAAAGAACCTTCACCCAAATAAACAGGTCTGCCGTTTCTTAGAAATGCAGCTTTGGTGAAAGTATTAGAACTCTGCACCTGCTCACCCTCTTCAGTGTATCCTGTGGAAGTGTATACAAAACTAGTGATATCTTCAGAATTGTCAATGCCTTCAAGAGCATCGACATCTTTCATTAATAAATTAACTTCATTGATATTTCTCTGTTGACCGAAGAATGAACCCGAATTCGCGCCCGTAAACATAGAAACAAGGACAGCCTCACCTTTTAAAAGCATCATCATGGGATTACCCGAGTCACCACTTATCGCTTGTTCATACCATTCAGATGTAGATGCAATACCGGTTTGGTCGTTCTCTGTGAACAGCGCCGCGTGATACAACAACGACCAATCATAAGTGTCTGGGTCATCACTCTTACCACCATATGCCCATTGTAGCCTCCGAAGCGATCTGATAGTTGCCTTTTCTTCTTGATCAATAGAAAATAAATATGTCTTATCGCCGCGATCATCATCCCATTCAAAATTGCCATTTTGTCCAAGAGACTTCATTGGGAAATAATTATATGAATCTTGAGGCAGAATCTTCATAAATTCAATATCATCAGGTAATGGAGTATCCAATAATCCTATGCCGAAATCTCCGGCGTACCAATCCGTCGCAGGATGATTTTTGTGCTGGATAATCTGCCTTGATATTGTAACATTATCTCGTGTTACAAAATATATGGTATCACCTACATTGGGGTGAAATCCTAGGTGCTCTACAAAAATCACGTGCCGCGGCGAAATGGCTACTCCCGCCCGCTGGTTGTCACCTCTGCTATTCCAAGGGGATATAGATGTGATGCCTTTAATATCCTTTGCCCAACACTGTTCATTTCTGACAAAATTTAAATCAGAATTATAAGATTCTTCAGTATATAAATCTTTAGTGATATTACTTGGTGTGATATCTTCAACTCTTTTCAGTATACTTCTACTCGTTTCTTGAGAAACGGTGATCTTGCAGTCCACAAATGCAGAAACATTATGAAGAATTCTCTGAGACATCAAGAGATTATCATCCAAAGACTCCCCGATTTTTTTATCTTTGAATTCACTAAAGCCGTCGGAGTCTAAGAATTTCGTATCTTGCAAATAAGTATCTCGTGTCCTTAAAAAATGATTACCTGGCTCTGTTATAACATAAGTAAGAACAAGCTCAATGAATAAATTAAATCTATCTTCTGCCATTTCGGCAATAATGAGTATATTAAGAACAAGCTCGAGCGGCCCCACACCATATTGGAAAGTTGGAGAGTGATATCCTTCATTAAAAGAATATCTATCCACTGTTGTGAGAAGTGCGGGTGGTACCAAACCCCTCATCCAATCTAAATCTTTTTTATCCTTTGTGTGATAAGGCATGTCATATCTTTTTGGATCATATGTATCATCTAAAACATATTTTCTAGTAACATCATCAAATCTGATATGTCGACCAATCCATTTATTGGTTCTCACCATTAAGATAGAAATGATTCCGAAGAATTTAAAACCAGCAGGATGAACAAGATTAAGAAAATTACTTTTCCAGTTTTCGACAGGCAAAGCAGATTCTATAACATAAGAGAAATTCTGCCAAAAGTAACTATCTTGAATCTTATCTTTACCCGATGGAAAGGATTTATCATCTAAGTAAAGTTCTTTATCTGTGTCATAATTACCCATAGATGGGGCAAAAAGGAGCTCCCTTGGATAACTAACAACCACTGCTTCATCATAAAAAATCTTAAAGAATGTTAAAATACTATCTCTTGAACCTTTTGTTAAATAATATTTTACTATTTTCTTGTATAAAGATACTCTATCAAATGCCACAGCATTTGGCACATTCATAGCAACTTCTCTTTGAATGGAATCTAGGTATTGAAGAGAGGTTTTATCAATGTCCTGCTCTACAGTAATATTATTAATTTCTTGTGATGGAAGACCATCAGTATTTAAATATGAATAATAATCTTCAAGCAGATCGATGAAATTTTGTGCGCCTTCTCTTAGATGAACAGGTATCAAACTGTTTACAGTATTCGCCTCTGTGGTCGCCCCGCGGGCTATTGCTATGGGTACATCCATATTAATCTTGTCTGTTGTAGGTTATATAATCGTTCGCGCCTGCTGGACCTGATATGGATACAGTGTCTTTATCTGCAACAACTATTGTTTTATCTGCATCGATCTGTAATAATGTATTTCTCTTAGCAATAAGATCATTTGAAGAGGGGGATGTGTATAGCTTTATTATAGGTCTGGTATCAGAGAAGATGGGTGTGAAATTAATTTCTCCTGTCAATGGTGTGAGAGTTCCAATATTAGGATCAACTTTGATTTCATTTCTTTGAGAATCAAGTCTGTATGTGTAAATTCTTCTTTCATCTGAATTAAGTTTCTCATCACCTATTCTAACGTTGAATCCATTTTGTTTAAAAACATCACTTGTCAATATTGAATCAACTTGATCAACTTCACCATCCAATTGGAAATTAAAAGGAAATGTTGTAGATATATTTTTAACTGCATCCAGATCAAGCTTCTTATAAGCATAAACTCTAGCCAATGAACTTATAATAGATATATCGGTCAGATCAATTTTACTCAATAGATTTGAGTGGCGAAACACAACATTAAATTTTTCTAATTCTTCTAAATTGAATGTCCTCAATGTATCTTTTACTTGTGTCTGAATTTCAGATTTATTTAATGTGGTTTGATTAGAATTATATTTGAATATAATTTCAAAATATAGATAAGTATATTCTGGGTCTACAATGGTTGTTGATGTCGAAGCAACATTCTTAGCCTTCAATAAATTTTTTAATTCTAATTTTTGAGAAGATGAAAGTGTCTCTGCATTATGTGGCTTTACCGCAACAAATACTTCACCGTATCGAGGTGGAACATTATCTTCCCCGCCCCAAACAGAAATAATATTAGCGGCCTCATAATCTCTATTAATCAGTGCCATATAATCATCAACTGTCACACCTCTCTCTTGTGCGATGTAAGTAAGTGGCGCATTGAAACGAACAGATTCTATTGATTCTCTCTGAGCACCGCCCGTAGATTTTGTATTAAGTGTAATAGATTTAGGTGTGATACCACTTGTCGCCCATGTGAAGACAGTTGCATTATTCGCGGCGTCACCCGAAGTGCTTATATATTCAAGTTCAATTATATTCTGACCAAGAGGTTCTTTTCCATAGACATTGTTGCCGAACTCAATTTGGTGATTTCCATCCGAAGTCTCGCTTATGAAATAGATGTTACTGGTTGCTTCTAATGAACTGAATGATGTAAATCTAGAATAGACATTGTAATTATTTGTATTATCATTATCAAATAATTTGACCTTCAATGTAGAAATATCGGCGGTTCTATCTTTCAGAATATATTGTTGATTACTTTGAGAATGTTCTCTAACAATGAATCTCTGTGATTTGAGAACACCTTCGTAGAATTTAACTCCAGAAAATACATATTCATTATTAGCATCTAAAGTTGCTTCGTGATCATCTATTGTTATGAAAGAAAATGTTTTTCCATCAATTTTTGAGGTGACCTTTGATAACGCAGGAATAGTAAAAGCAGATGCTTCATCGTTAGCGGAACCAGGAATGACAATATCTAATAAACAATAAGGAGATAAAATACTTTTTGGAATATAAGAAAGCAACTTTGCTCTTGCGACAACATTCTGTCTTAATTGTGCAGAATCAAGAAATGATTCATTGATCGCAGTATGAGCATGAATAGCATTGTAGTGCGTATTATATGCCAGTATATCAATTAATGTATTAAGACCCGACCCTTCGAAATCATAATCTTCATATTTTGAATTGGGTAGAGATTTAAAGTGAGTGATCAAGCTTTCTTTGATCTTATCAAAATCTAGTTCTGTTACATTAAATTGTGTAGCCATTTTATCTTATTCTTTCTAGGTAAAATTCGGTCTCTTGTCTTTGATTCGAGAAAATAACATTGAATTTTATATTTATTGTATATGCATTACGTTCAGAATTATCTATAACTTCAACTTGAACTCCATTCGCTCTGCTTTCGTGTTCTTTAATAACTCTATATATTTCATCTTTTATAGATTCCTTAGTGAAGGCATCATTATTCTCAAATAGAAGACCTGTCACACCACTTCCAAGTGTGGGTTGAAATGGCCTTTCCATAAAGTTAGTCATTACTAAATTCTTAACAGATACTTTTACAGCATCAATGTCTTTAACTACGGTCAAATCTTTTGTATTTGGGTGTATAGAAAGATTCATTGGTATATCAGAATAAATTCTTTTGCTTGCAGCCCTCGAACTATTGACGTTATCTGAAAAATTATTACTCATTTATACTATTTATATCTTTTATATATGAATGATCTTCTAATTAAGGAAGATATTCGGTGCAGTAGTCACTTGATTTCCACCATATTCTTCTGTACAAGTTCCAACAGTTGTCTGTAGTAAAGAACCACCAATATGTTCGATCACATTACCATCAACTTGAATATTCCAATTACCTTTAATGTATGTAGAACAATTAGAATCAACTGTGAGATTGCAATTACCAATTACATTTACATTCTGATTCTTAACAACAACTTGAAAATCATTCCCAACAATCACACTTGTCTCATCCCCAGTTGGAGTGATCTCTCTATACGTACCAGTTCTATGAATCGTTGA
>Ga0115572_10001627_pt1 | contig 18192 bp, 16 predicted proteins | sample COGITO_mtgs_1206_FD_88681 | JGI IMG/M metagenome (GOLD analysis project Ga0115572, IMG submission 88681) | Pelagic marine microbial communities from North Sea - COGITO_mtgs_120607 | ecosystem: Environmental > Aquatic > Marine > Epipelagic | place: Germany:Helgoland, sampling site Kabeltonne... | reverse complement strand
TTGCCCGTGGAGCGAGGGGCATTAAAATCACTCATTATTTCTCTACTTCTATCATGTCTTGTATTAGCGAATCTGTCTTAAGATTTGCTTTGGGAAGCAGTGGCCATTTGCGCCGCTACTTTTAGTGCTGTTTCTAAGCTGCCTGCATCGGCAGTACCTGTCCCGGCCAAATCCAGTGCGGTGCCGTGATCTACCGAGGTACGAATGATGGGTAAACCTAATGTAATGTTAGCGGCTCTGCCAAAACCATGAAACTTTAAAACCGGTAAACCCTGATCGTGATACATGGCTAATGTAGCATCGGCATGTTCTAGATGCTTTGGTGTATATAACGTATCAGCGGGTAGTGGGCCAATTAGATTTAAGCCTTCGTCATTCAAAGTTTTTAACGTAGGCTCAATAATATCGATTTCTTCCATGCCTAAATGACCACCTTCACCTGCGTGAGGATTCAAGCCAGCAACTAAGATGCGTGGGTTTTTTAGGGCAAAGAAGTGTTTTAAGTCGTGGTCTAAAATACGGGCAACGCGACTAATACGTTCTGGTGTAATGGCATCTGCAACGTCTCGTAATGGTAAGTGAGTCGTTACTAGAGCTACTCGTAAATCTTCTGTGGCGAGCATCATAACGACTTCATCACAATCACAGTAATCACGAAGGTATTCGGTATGTCCCGTAAAAGATCCGGTTTCTACTTCGGCCGAGTCGTTAATGACGCCTTTATGCAGCGGCGCAGTTACCATGGCGTGCCAGTGGTTATCGATACAACCTTGAGTAGCGACATCTAATGTTTTAAGTACATAAGCTCCGTTCGCCGTATTTAATTTTCCGGCCACAGATACTTGTGCAAGTGGAACATGCTTTACCCAAAGGTGCCCGACTTTGTGAGCAAGGCCCTTTGATTTAACGCATGTTTCATCAAATTCAGAAATTTCTAGAGGTAGTCCGAGCTGCTTCGCACGATCAAGTAATAGCTGTTTATCGCAAATGACGACTATTTGATAATCCCAAACTTGTTGAGCAATTTGCACACACAAATCTGGGCCGATACCAGCAGGCTCTCCTGCAGTGATTGCGAGAGTAGGCATTATCGAAACAGAGGTCGAAATTTTAGAAGGTGTCGAAGTATTAGCGCTCATTAATTACAGCTCTTTAATATCAACATAAGCTTCTGAACGAATCTTACGCAGCCAGATTGGTAATTCTTCTTCGAACTGGCGAGCCTGCAACATTTGTTGCACTTGATTACGTTGTACTTGCTTGCCCATATCTGTTTCTTTACGGCCTTCAACTTCTAATATATGCCAGCCGAACTTACTCTTGAATGGCTTACTTAGTTGTCCTGGTTGACTGTCGTTCATCATATCGTCGAAAGCCGGTACCATATCACCAGGATTTACCCAGCCAAGATCACCGCCGTTAGCTGCACTGCCAGGATCATCACTGTATTCTTTGGCTAGTTCAGTAAAATCACCGTCATTAGTTAGCTTGTTATAAACCTGTTTAATTCGGTCTTCGGCATCAGCGTCAGTACGAATTTCGTTTGGCATAACCAAAATATGACGCACTTTAGTTTGTGTGATTAAGAAGGTTGAGCCGCCACGCTTATCGGCTATTTGAATAATATGGAAACCACTGGCACTTTTTATTGGCTCAGACGTTTCACCAACATTTAATTGAGTGACAGCATCTGCGAATAAAGATGGAAGCTGGGCTTCTTTTCTCCAGCCTAAATCACCGCCTTTTAATGCGTTCTGCCCCTTAGAGTTTGCGATAGCTTGCTGGCGGAAATCTTTGCCTGCACGAATACTGGCAACAACTTTATTGGCTTTCTTTTCGGCTTTTTGGATTTCATCTGAGCTAGCTTCGCTAGGAATCGAAATAAGAATATGACTAAGGCGATATTCAGCTTCTGATGCCATCTTTCCTGCTTTTGAAGCTAAAAAGTAGTCTACGTCTTGTTCAGAAATTTTAACGCGCTTATTTACTTGGAATTTTTGTACACGACTTATGAGCATTTCAGTACGAATTTGTTCAACCGCTTCTTTGTATGAAAGGCCGTCCTTTTTTAGGGCTTGGCTAAATTGCTCTAACGTCATGTTGTTTTGTTTAGCAATACGCTTGATGGTATCGGTAAGCTGTTGATCTGATATTTGTACTCCACCACGCTCGGCCATTTGCAATTGAATATTTTCTAGAATTAAGCGCTCTAGTACCTGCTCTTTTAAAATATCATCTGGTGGAAGTTGGCCAGCCATTTGGCGCTTTACTGAATTTATGCGTGCATCAAGTTCGCTTTTCATAATAATGCTGTCATCGACAATGGCGCTAACTCGGTCGATTTCCACTGGTGCTGCTTGAAGAGCTGCTGCTGTGAATAACGTGATGATGGCCAGTAGTGTTTTATTTTTCATGATTTTCATATTGTTGTGTTGTCTCTTATTCACTTTCAAAATCAAAATAGCGGCGAGTAGAATAGCCGCGTATCGATTCACTCATTGTCTTTTCTGTGTCGCCGCCAATTGTGCCTAAGCCTTTAAGCTCAAATTGTAACAATATTCCGTAAGTTTTGTCGGTGCTGGCATCTGTACTGGTGATACGTTTGGTTTGCTCTTGATACAACAAGCGAGTATTCCAGCAACACGATTGATATTCAAAGCCAACTAATGCTTCTGTGACAATATCAACAGGTTCCAGTTCATCGTCTGCATAATTCCAGAGGTCCATTGAACGGCTGCCGATTAAGGCCCATGAATCATTAAGAGCCCAAAATGCACCGACGTCTAATTGGCGAACTTCTGAATCCTTGCTTTCACGCAGGCCAAGATTCACCATGTGGTTCATACCGTCATTATATTCGATGGTAAATTGTTTTTGTAAAATCTCATCGCCTGAGTCGTCACTCGAGTCATCAGTATCTTCACCCCATTCAATCATGCTGTATAAATCCCACTCTTCGTAAGGGGACCAGTTGCTTTCAACTATGATAGAAGAGGATTTCGTTAGGTTCGCTTCGTCTGATGAGTCATCATCAAGCTGTACTTTACGGTCTTGGTGATAAAAAATTTGTCCGATGCTTGCATTGAATTGTTCGTTACCATCGCTGTCTCTTAGGAAGCGAGTGGTAAGGCCTAGGGTTGTTTGATTGGTATCACCAATGCGGTCATTACCGTTAAAACGGTAATCCCTGAATAACTGGCTGTAGTTAAATGTGAGTTCGCTACTATCAAAGTCTGGTATATCACCTTGATCAACATAAGGAACCTGTAAATGCATGATGCGGGGTTCTAGCGTTTGGGTAAAAGCATTGTTAAAAAGGGATACAGGTCGTTCAAAAAACATGGCAGCATCAACGCTGTATTTGGGTACGGCGTAGCTTGGATTCTCTTCAAAATCATCATCTAGCAGGGTTTGATCGATATCCGTGAAGCTGTATTGGCGAATTTTATACTCGGCTTTTGGGGTAACGTAAGCAAAAGGCCATTCAAAGGTATAACTGATGCTGCTATCGAGTACTAATCGGCTGCCATTGACGGCGTCAATCTCTGTTAAATCGGTATTATCACGTTCAAATTTAGTGAGTTGAGCGACAAGCTCAGTACCAAATCCGGTAATTGTTTCTGGATTGTAGGTTAAATTAAGTTGCGGAATACGCTGATAAGGACGGTCGCTTAAGTCAATAGTGTCATCAATAGTTTGATAACTTTCACCTGTTAAATCAAAGTGCCACGCAGATTTATCAAAGTAGATTTCCCCTCGCGTTGGCAAGTGAGTATCACGATTAATAGTGGCACTTGGGCTCATATCATTGAAATAATCGTTGTCGCTGACTCGATTGTATTGCCAGCGGTGATTCCAGTTATCAGTGATTTTTCCAAACTGTTGATAATTCATGGACCAACGATCTTCTTTGTCGTAGTCCGTATCTTCGTCCTGCAAATAAAGATCATCTTCCTTCAGGATGCCGTAGTTTAACTCTCCGTAACCAAAAATACTGGTTAGGTGACGAAATTGTGTTTCCCACAGTAAGCCACGATCAAGTAGTTGAGTAGGGGTAATTGTTGCGTCGGCCTGTGGGTGCAAATTAATGTAGAAGGGAGTAGAAATTTCTTCTGCTTGGATCTCACCATTAATGCTGATAGTTGGATCTAAGAAACCTGTCATGCGTCTATCGTCGATAGGGAAGCGATAATACGGGAAGTACATTACTGGAAATTCTTTAATTCGTAGGCGAGCATGCCAAGCGCTGCCTACTCCATTTTCTCTATCTAGATTAATTTCACTGGCTTTAATATCCCAGTCGTTTTGATTCGGTTCACAAAATGTATAAGTTGCGTCTTTTAGGGATATAAGGGATTGTTCATAGCTGTCGATACTGGCTGCGCTACCACGGATATGTGACTTTGGTATGGAATACTCACTGTTTTCTAACTCTGCAGTTTGGTTACTTTCACTAATGTGGGCGTAATCACCTGTCATAACCATTTCTGAATTAATAATAGTGACGTTGCCATTAAATTCGGCACTGCGTTCTTTTTGTGACCATACGGCTTGATCACTGAATATTTTTCGGTTCAATTGGCTGAATTCGACATCACCGATTAATAAAGCATCGCCATTTTTATCAACGTTCGATTCATTGGCTTCAATTAAAATCGATTCATCTTCGCGCGGGACTAATGAAACTGGGCGATATTTACCTGTGCAAAAGCTAGGTAGGTTAGCTTTTTCATCAGCGGTTAAATCTTCGAGAGGATACCAAGACAATGGCTTAAATGAATATTCGAAGCTCGCACCTGAAGATACGGCATCTTCTGCCATAGCGGTATGTGCTGCAAATGTACTGAAAACTGCGATTAACAGGTAATAGGCTTTGTTCATGTTAAATCGGAGAATCCGATCCATCCTTATGCTATTGTGCGTAAATTAACTGTGCGTAGTTTAGATTGTATAACGAATCTTTTTTTCTGCCTAACCAAAGTCAAGAGGACAGCATGGATCCGCGTCAGGAAGTTTTAGCCCAATGGGCCGCCGATCAGATCGAGCAACTTTATCAATACATTATACCTGTTCAAATGGTCACCGTATCGGGTGATGCTAGTTTTAGGCGATATTTTCGTATCAATTACACTCAAAATGGGCAGCAACAGAGTTGGATTGCTGTGGATGCGCCGCCAGAGCATGAGAATAGCCGCCAATTTGTCGATATCGCTAAGGTTTGGTCTGAAGCTGGGGTGAAAGTTCCTAAGGTCTTAGGTTTTGACGAAGCGAATGGCTTTATGCTGCTAGAAGATTTCGGCGATACCTTATTGCATCCGGAATTAACAGAAGAGGCTGCTGATGGTTTATATAAATCGGCCATTGATTCTTTAATAGGACTACAACAGCTACCTAAGACTGACAATATTCCTGCTTATGATCGCCCTTTACTTGATCGAGAGATGGACTTATTCCCTGATTGGTTATGCGAAAAACACTTAGGTCTGGAATTATCGGTTAAAGATAGAAACATGCTTACTCGTGTATTTAATACCTTAGCTGAATCTGCTTTAACACAGCCACAAGTTATTGTGCATCGAGATTATCATTCGCGTAATCTGATGGTATGCAATGCAGATGGCCATCAACATTCTTCAGATTTTATTGGTATTATCGATTTTCAAGATGCGGTGTATGGTGCGTTGACTTACGATTTGGTGTCTTTATTAAAAGATTGTTATATCAAGTGGCCGCGCGAGAAAGTATTAAATTGGCTAGCTTACTTTAAAACTCATAGCACAAAAGCGAGTGCCATCTCAGAAGATCAATTGGTACGTGATTTTGATTTAATGGGAATGCAGCGACATTTAAAAGCCGCCGGTATTTTTGCTCGTTTGAGCATCCGAGATGGTAAGCATGGTTATTTAAATGATGTACCGCGTACGTGTGGGTATATTTTAGAAACATCGAACTTGTATCCAGAGTTTTCTGATTTTACTCAGTGGCTTGAGCATACTTTCGTGCCTGCTCTGAATAAGGCTATTAAGTAAGGAGTGTGAATTGAAAGCTATGATCTTGGCCGCTGGGCTAGGTTCGCGTATGCGACCGTTAACTGATAACTGCCCAAAGCCACTCCTACCCGTTGCAGGTAAACCTTTAATTGTTCATCACATTGAGAAGTTGATGGCGCTGGGCATTACCGATATCGTCATTAATCATGCGTATCTCGGTTTTATGATTGAAGAGGCCCTTGGCGATGGCAGTCAGTTTGGTTGTCGTATCGTTTATTCTGCTGAAGGCGACGCCTTAGAAACCGGTGGTGGAATCTTAAAGGCATTACCGTTATTAAAGGCTGGGGAAGCCAATAATAATTCACCGTTTCTATTAGTTAATGGCGATGTCTGGATCGACTGGGATAAGCTTGCAATACCGACTGAAATTACAGGGTTGTGCCATTTGTGGCTGGTGGAAAACCCTCTACACAACCCTCAAGGGGATTTTGTGTTAACTCCTTTGCAAGATGTTGTGGATAAAAACGCTGGAAAAGAAGGTGAGACTTATACTTTTAGTGGTATTAGTTTATTGACTCCCGCATTATTTGAAGGCTCTTATGAAGGAGCATTTCCGTTAGCGCCTCTATTGCGAACAGCAATGGCGAGTGGTAAAGCCAGCGGTGACCTTTATAAAGGTGATTGGATTGATGTTGGTACACCGGAAAGGTTGCAGCAAGTAGAAGACTTGCTCAGTGCTTAATATTAAAACGGTCGTTAGACCAATAGTTAGAAGTTAGACCTATAGAAAGGTAGTAGGATAAATGAGGATTTGGTTAGGGAAGATTACAGGCGCAACATTAGGCCTGTTTAGCGGAGGCCCTTTCGGTATTATTATCGGATTAATAGCGGGTCATCTGATCGATCAATTTATTGAACGTAATGTGTTGGGCCTTGAGCAGCAGGGCGCAGCTTCGCAAGATAATTCAGAGAACTCACAGAAAATACAAATTCAGCAGGTTTTTTTCCGTACCACTTTCCGTGTCATGGGACGACTTGCTAAAGCCGATGGGCATGTTTCTACCGCAGAAATAGATGCTGCAAATCATATTATGAGCCAAATGGGGCTCAGCGGTGATATGCGTAAACAAGCGATTGAATACTTTACAGAAGGTAAGGATTCAAATTTCGATCTTGGCCCCGATATTACCCGCTTAAAAGAAGTACTGAGTCAGCAAACCTCTCTTGCTCAAATGTTTTTAGAAATTCAATTAAGCATTGCTTATAGCGATGGTGAATTAACGCTGTCAGAACGACGTATTTTAGACCGTTTATGCCGTGACCTTGGCATTTCGGCATTTCAATTTGAGTGGATTCATTCAAGAGTAAAAGCTGCTGCTACAGGAGGATGGTCTAGTTCTCGCAGCTCAGGTAACTCTCAAAGAGGTCGGCGAGGGAATACTCGTCAAAGTCGTGGAGCTGATTTAGCGACAGCTTATGCGGTGCTTGGCGTGAAGCCGGATGTGAGTGACAGTGAGTTGAAAAAAGAATACCGAAAATTAATGAGTCAGCATCATCCCGACAAACTTGTGGCGAAGGGATTACCTGCCGAAATGATGAAGCTGGCAAAAGAAAAGACTCAGGAAATTCAAACTGCTTACGATAAAATTCGTCAAGCGCGAAAAACTTAAACGTGAATAAGGAAGTTTATGTTTGACCATATTATTGTCGAGGTTGCACTTGGCTTAGCTGCCGTATATTTAGTATTCAGCTTATTGTGCAGCACCCTGGTGGAGTTTATATCTGGGTTATTATCCCTTCGGGGTAAGCAGTTAGAACGAGGGATTCGTTATTTACTTGAAGATGAAAAGCTATCAGATAATTTGTTAAGCCATTCCATGTTGAGCAAATTATCGGATAAATATCGCAAAGCTTCTTACATACCTTCTGGAAATTTTCGCATCGCTCTTATCGATAGCTTACAGCTGTATTCAAATAAAGATAAAACCCGCCTTGAGTGTTTACAAGAATTGCCAGAAGGCGGCTTACGCCAGTCTTTAACGGCTATGTGGTTAGATTGTGATAACGACGAACTTGTATTTAAAGATAAAATTGAAGTTTGGTTTACTAACAATATGGTTCGGGTAAGTGGTTGGTATAAACGTCAAGTCCAAAAGACCTTACTTTTAATCGCCTTTATTTTAGCGGCTGTCATGAATATCGATTCAATTCGAATTGCTCGAGATATTCCTCATGATGAAGCACTGCGTAGCCAAATGGTACAACAGATACCTAAACTTATTCCTGAGCAAGGTTTATTCGGCCAAGAGAATGTCTTAAAGGCTGATAATGTCAGTGCAGAAGTCGAGCTGTTAAAGAAGCGCTATCAAATATTACAAAAAACAACCAACGAACTAGAAACTGTTGAGCTGCCTATTGGTTGGAAGGGATTCGGCTTTATTAGTCAGTCCTTTCAATGGTATGACTGGCTTCTGATGGTACTTGGCTGGTTTATAAGTGCTTTTGCAGCTTCCATGGGAGCGGACTTTTGGTTTTCGAGTATCGGAAAAGTGATTAATTTACGTTCGGCGGGTAAGCCAGCAAGTGGTAAAAGATAACGGCTTCATGCCTAAAGCTTCACTATCATAGTGCCTAACCTGACTTACCTTGCACTGCTCTAGTGCAGGTTCTATACGATAGCCCAGACTTATAAGACCTGTTATGATGCGCACCAATTAATAATGTCGACTTTGTTTATTTGATGACGCTATAAAAGCGATAAATAATACTCAATTTGCGCGATGCCGGTAATGCTGGCTTGTTATGTGCTTGAACATAACACTTACTTTAAGAAAGAAACTGAAGAGACGGTTATGCCACAGATTGTTACAACAGAAATGACCGAGCTCGTGTCTCCTGGAATGGCGAATTTTTCTGGGAAAATGCACGGTGGTGAATTATTAAAACTGCTTGATAAAGCGGCTTTAACCTGCGGGATGCGTTATAGCGGTTTATATTGTGTGACCTTATCAGTTGATAAGGTTGTGTTTCGTGAGCCGATTTTTATTGGTGAGTTAGTGACTTTGTTGTCGACCGTTAATTACACGGGTCGCACGTCAATGGAAATTGGTATTAAGGTAATTGCAGAAGACTTAAAGGGTAAGTCGGTTCGTCATACCAATACATGTTTTTTCACCATGATTGCCGTTGATGACGATGGTAAACCAACGAAAGTGCCACCATTAATCTTGAATACGGAAGAGCAACGTAGTCGTTGGGTGAGTGCTGAGAAGCGACGCGCAGCGAGTATGAACCTTGAGAAAGAATTAAAAGAAAGCGCATAAAATACAGTCTTATCGACTTGTGTTGAAAAGCTTAGAATAAAAAAGCCGCTAACTGAAAGTCAGTTAGCGGCTTTTTTATGCGTCAATATTAAGAGCTATTGTGATTAAGAGCGATTGTGGTCAATCAAATCCTTAGCAATAGCAGCTTCTTGATCTAAGTTGTCTTCATCTACTTTTGTTTTAGGTAGAATTAAATTCATTAAAATAGCAACCAAGCCACATAGGCTAATGCCCGTTAGGCTAAAGTCAGCATTACCAATGGCCATGCCGCCAATACCGAAAACAAGAGTGGTTGATACGATAACGAGATTTCTTTGATCTGCTAAATCGACCTGAGCTTTCACTAAAATATTTAAACCAACTGTGGCGATAGAGCCGAACAGTAGAATTAATATTCCGCCCATAACCGGTGCTGGAATGGTTTGAAGTGCAACACCAAACTTACCAATGAAGGCTAAGCAGATCGCAAAGCAGGCTGCCCAGATCATAATGCGAGGGTTAAACATCTTCGTTAGCATTACCGCGCCCGTTACTTCTGAGTAAGTTGTATTAGGTGGGCCGCCAAATAAAGAGGCTAAAGACGTTGCTAATCCATCGCCTAGAAGAGTGCGGTGAAGGCCAGGCTTCTTCGTGTAATCTTTTCCTGTAACGCTACCAATCGCTAAAATATCACCTACGTGCTCAATCGCAGGGGCGATGGCAACTGGTAACATAAACAAGATAGCGGCTAATTGGAACTCAGGAGTGATGAAGTTCGGTACAGCAAACCATGCAGAATCTGAAACAGCTTCTGTAGTAACCATGCCCATAATTGAAGCCATGATATAACCAACAACGACACCTGCCATAATTGGTAACAAGCGGAAGATGCCTTTACCGAGAGTTGCGACTAGCAGTGTAGTAAATAATGCAGACATAGAAACAATAAGAGAGTCGGCATAAGGGAAGAGTTCAGCAGCCCCGTCACCTGTTTTACCCATAGCCATATTAACAGCGATAGGGGCAAGACCAAGACCAATAACCATGATTATTGGGCCAGTCACTACAGGAGGCATTAAACGGTGAAGGAAGCCAGCACCACGAACAGCAACCAGAGTAGCGATAACAACATAGACTAGGCCTGTTACAAATAAAGAACCCATGGCCGCAGCCACGCCCCAAGTTTGAACAGAATAAGCAATAGGTGCGATGAAAACAAACGAAGAGGCTAAGAAGATAGGTACTTGTTGTTTTGTAATAAATTGGAACAAAATTGTACCAATACCGGCAGTAAATAATGCAACACTAGGATCTAAGCCTGTAATTAACGGCATTAATACCAAAGCGCCAAAAGCGACGAAAAGCATTTGTAAACCAGCTAAAGCATTGCGCCAAGTCGGCTGGTTGAAGCTGTTTTGAGTGTTGGACGAATCCGACATGAAATTTCCTCAGAAGTAGTGAATTATTATAAATTGTTCTAGCGTGTGCCGAAAATCTTATCGCCCGCGTCACCAAGACCCGGAATGATGTAACCATCTTCATTTAAGTGGTCATCGATAGAAGCCGTATAAATATCTACATCTGGGTGAGCATCTTGAACTTTTTTAAGGCCTTCAGGAGCGGCCACTAATACAAGTGCGCGAATGTCTTTACAGCCAGCTTCTTTAATTAAATCGATGGTAGCGTTCATAGAACCACCAGTCGCTAGCATTGGGTCGATAATCAGTGCCATACGCTGATCCATATCACTGGCCAGCTTTTCGAAATAGGTAACGGGCTCAAGTGTTTCTTCATCACGATACAGGCCAACAACGCTGATTTTTGCACTTGGCATTAATTCTAATACGCCATCAAGCATACCGATGCCCGCACGAAGAATAGGAACGATGGTCGCTTTTTTTCCAACTAGGCGTTGCCCAGTTAGTTCACCATCCCAACCTTCCATTTGGAAATCTTCTAGCTGTAAATCTTTGGTAGCTTCGTAGGTTAATAGGCAACCAACTTCTGCAGCTAAGCGACGGAAGCTGCGAGTACTCATGTTTTTAGCGCGCATTAAGCTAATTTTATGTTGAACAAGAGGGTGTTTGATTTCAAATACTGACATGTTTTTTGGTCCTGCTAAAATTTTTACCATTTTCCCATAAAACGACCTAAAAGTGAGCCTAATTCTGTATCTTTTTGTCCGGATGGTCAGGAAAGCTTGGCTGATATACTCTAAAGGCGAAATAACGAGAGCAGCCATTTAGTTGGATAGCTGATAAAATGAACGAAATAGATCATTTTAGGAATCATCATGCCTGTTGCCGGTGTACGCCACATCCTTGTTAAAACCAGTTTAGAAGCTAATCGATTACGAGATCGTATTGCTAAGGGAGCTGATTTTGCAAAACTGGCGAAGCAGTTTTCATTGTGCCCATCAGGGCAAAAAGCGGGTGGGGATTTAGGTGAGGTAAAACCAGGTCAAATGGTTCGCCAGTTTGATAAAATTGTTTTTAAAGGGGAATTGATTAAAATTCATGGCCCAGTAAAAACGCAATTTGGCTTCCATTTGATCCAGGTTTTGTATCGGTCTTAGCTTTTGAATACGACGATCTTATGCATAGTCGTATTTTTATGCATAGTCGTATTGGCCGCCTGCGGTTAGTGCTTTTTGATATTCGGGCTGTGAGTGTATGCGTTTTACGTAAGCGTAAATATTAGGTTGTGTTTCTGCCATCCCTTTTTGTTTAGCAACCAATGCTTCTAGTGGGAATATCATTTGAAAATCAGCTGCGGTAGCTTGTGTTCCACAGATGTACTCGTTGCCAAGAATTTTATTGTTTGCCAAATGTTGTTCTATATAAGCAATATTTTTGGCAATGTTTGGGCCAGCATAAGAAGTCATGGCCTTATCGACAATGGCATTGGCAATGGGTCTGATGAAAAATGGTTTTGGTGCTGCTTTGATTTTATCGAAGACAAGTTTCATAACCATTAATGGCATTAACGATCCTTCGCTATAGTGCAGCCAGTATTTAACGTCCCAGCGATTTTCTTTATTGCCCATCAGTTCTTTATCGCTACCATAGGTTTCGCAAAGATATTCGATGATAAGCCCTGATTCCGCTATTACTTTGTCGCCGTCGGTTATGACGGGGGATTTACCTAGCGGATGAATCTTCTTAAGTTCGGCAGGTGCTAAATTTGTTTGTTTATCGCGCTGATAGTGCTTTATTTGGTATTCGATATTGAGAGTTTCTAGTAACCAAATAATTCTTTGTGAACGTGAATTGTTAAGGTGATGAAGGGTAATCATTTTTATTATTCCTTTAAATTGTTGAGTTACCCTTAATACGGCTGTATTACCACATTAGATCATCAGGAATTTGATAATCTGCATAAGGGTCATCTTCTTCGACTTCTTGTGATGCATTTTCAGCAATGTAGATAAAGCACTCTTGGTCACGTTGACGAATTTTGTCGGCAACACCTAAAGGAATCACTACGAAAGCTTTATTATCTTGTTCTGGGCTAGTAATCGCCAGCTTGCCACGACTTAGGCGGTCTTGTATATCTTCGTTAACATAGATTTTTTTAATCTTGGTGCCAGCAGTAAAGTTATACGCTAGTTCACCATCAACTTTGATAGTATTCATTTTGATCAGCTGCTTGATCTGAGCAATAACTGCTTTCGCTTCTGCTGCCGCTTTCTTTTCGTCGTTTAGTGCTTTATCGCGAGCGACTTTTTCTTGCTTCGCTTTATCGGCTAATACTTTTGCTTCGTCGACAATATCAGCACCTTTACGGGCTTCTTTAACGTTTTTCTTTTTTTGCTTCTCAGCCTGCTTGGCTTTTTTCTTGTCCGTTAGCCCCATGGCTAGCAGCTGCTCTTGTAATGTTTTTGCCATTTTTTGCTCGTTGAAATTCTTTAAATTAGCTTTGGTTTTAAAATCGTATTAAGTTTGAGATCACTGCTGGGTATGTCGTTTTACGGCACGTCGTGAATATGTCCCTATAGACTCGGCCTCGATATCCCTATCTCGGACGGCCTTAAACACCTTACCCAACATCAATCTGCTTAATACTTTTATAAACTCTGAATTATCAAAGTCTTTGTGTATCGGAATTATAAACGGCGAACGCGGAAGCGACGGCCTTTCATGTTTTTCTCTTGAATCAGTTTCAATGCAATGCGTGCGCTAGGGCGAGCAACGGCAACATAAGCTTGATTTGGAAACATGTTAATCTTACCGATATCACTTCCTGGTATTTCACCGCTAGCCGTTAATGCACCTAAAATATCACCCGGGCGCAGTTTGCTCTTTTTACCACCATCGATGCACAAGGTTACCATGTTTGGCTTCTTAGGCTCGTAAGGGCTTTTCAGCTTGCTGATATCGCTAGTTTCATATTTTGTATTCATATACTCATTAATCGCGAACATCTTCTTCACTTCAGAAGCAGCCATTAACGAAAGAGCCAAACCTTCTTTACCCGCACGGCCAGTACGACCAATACGGTGAACATGAACTTCAGGATCACGGGTGACATCGTAGCTGATGACAAGATCTAAATCATCAATGTCCAAACCACGAGAAGCAACGTCTGTTGCAATGAGAATTGCTGCACTCTTGTTTGAGAAGCGCACCAATACTTGATCGCGTTCGCGCTGCTCCATTTCACCCACAAGGGCTAGAGCATGATAACCGCGTTCACGTAAAAACTCTAAAACGTCATAACAGGCGATTTTGGTATTACAGAAAATAACCGTCGACTCTGCGGCCTTACTACCCAATAAGGTAAGTAGCGCCTCGTCTTTATCTTTCATTTTTGGCACATCATAAAAGCGCTGTGTAATCGTGCTTTTTGATTGTTCATCTTTGATCGTGATCGTTTCTGGCTCATGCTGAAATTCTTTGCTCAGCGCTTGAATACCTTCTGGGTATGTTGCTGAGAATAGCAGCATCTGGCGGTCATAAGGTGTGTGGCTGATGATCTTAGTAATCTCATCAACAAAACCCATATCCAACATGCGATCGGCCTCATCCAATACGACGGTATTGACAGAGTTTAGGTTCAGCGTGCCTTTGTTAATGTGGTCAGAAATACGACCTGGAGTTCCAACAACAATGTGAGCGCCATGCTCTAAAGAACCAATTTGTGGGCCGATAGATTGGCCGCCACACAAGGTTAGAATTTTTATGTTCTGCTGATAGCGTGCAAGCTTACGGATTTCATCCGCCACTTGAGTCGCTAATTCACGGGTTGGGCATAGAATCAGAGCTTGGCAGCCAAAATTTCTTTGGTTCAATCGAGTTAAAATACCAATGCCAAAAGCAGCTGTTTTACCACTACCCGTTTGAGCTTTCGCCAATACATCACCACCATTGATAACAATAGGCAGTGCTTGGGCTTGAATAGGGGTCATGTCTTTGTAACCCATCTGATCTAGGTTATCGATCATGCCTTGCGGTAGCGCAAGAGAGGAAAATTTGGCTGGTTGGCTCAAGGTGAAACTCCACTGAATGTGTAGGGGCTAGGCCTACTTTTGACTTATTAGCTAATTTAAAAAGCTGCAAAAGCGGCTGGAATAGCAGAAAAACCTCATTATATCAGAAGCTCTATAAGAAGCGTCTATCTAAACGCTTTAATTGAACAGAAGATAGCTGCATTTAGATTATGGAATGCAGTACTTACTGAAATGTTTAGATATAGGCAGTGAGTATGTTCATCACAGTAGGTAGTAAACAGAGATAAAGTGACTGAAAGCCCCCGCCATCACGAATAAGTGCCAAATTTCGTGGAAACCAAATGTTTTAGGCCAAGGGTCAGGCCATTTCGTTGCATAAATAATAGCGCCTAGCGTGTAGGCAACTCCGCCATAAACTAGCCAATCAAAAGATACTTCTGGCATGGTTTCTTTCATCGTAGAAATACCAAAAACGCAGGCCCAGCCCATAGCAAGGTAGATGATTGTTGATAGCCAGCGAGGAGCGCCAATCCAAAATATTTTTAATAAAATACCTGCAATAGCCAAGCACCATACGACGATCAAGAGTGTCCAGCCGAAACTGTCACGTAAAGGCACTAAGCACATAGGCGTGTATGTGCCTGCAATCATGGCAAAGATCGCCATGTGGTCGATACGTTTTAATTTCAAAATCTTTTCATCGCTACCCTGGGCAAGATGATATATTGCACTGCTGCCAAACATTAATATCATACAGATACCGAATACTGCGAATGATGCTATTTGCCAAGCATCACCGTAAAAACTTGCTTTAATGATCAAAAGGCCAGATGCAATGAAACCAATGATGGCACCTAAAAGATGGCTAAAACCACTGAAAGGGTCGCGATAGCGAGAATGTCTTGTAAGGGGAATACTCGTCATAGTGGCATCCTTATTAATTTAAACTCAGTGTACACTTGTTTGCTCAATAATTTTATAATTTATAAAAATAAAAAGCATTCATACGGCAGTAATATTAATAACGTGGCATTTAGTATTAATAAAACAGTTGTGAATTTATGAACAGAAAGCGGGTTACTTGGTCACTTTATTTAATTAGAACGAATAAAGAGTCTTTATATACTGGTATTACTACAGATGTGTTGCGCCGATTTGCTGAACACCAAGGTGGTGGAGTTAAGGCCGCGAAGTCGCTAAAGGGAAAGGGGCCATTATCGTTAGAATTTCAGATTGAAGTGGGAGACCGCTCGTCCGCGTTAAAGCTTGAATATAAAGTAAAAAGATTAAGTAAAAATAAAAAAGAACAGCTGCTTAAAACACCGAATTTGTTAACTGAAATGTTTCCGGACCTATTTACATCACTTTCCTGCTGATCATCAACATAGGCTTCTACTGACAGGCGGCCTAATCCTGCCAAAAAACTAAGTGATTTCATCCATATTCTGCTTAATAAAGCCTCGAAATAGTGTTGTATTTAATTATAATGGTACATATGTTCCAGTAAATTCTAATTATAACAATAAAAACTAGGATGTTTTTCATGCATAAAATCATGTTGTTAATGCTCTTAAGCACGTCAACTCTTTACTTAGCGGCATGCTCGACGGTAAAACAAATTACAGTGAATCAACCGACTCCGGCTGAGGTTGCCAAAACGGGCACTGCAACGGCTGGCGCTATTTCAGTGGATGTAACTCCGCCACCAGGAATGCCGATGGGTGGTTATTCCATTATGGCAAACGCAGGCAAAGGTTTTCGAACACGGTTGAAAGCTCGGGTTGTGTATTTAAACGATGGGCAAGGCCACTCGGTAGCGCTAGTGCAAACTGATTTAACAGCAGGTTCGCTATTGGTTCAGCATCAGGTAGTTGCTGCTGTTGCTGAAAAAACCGGCCTTAAAGCCAGTGATATTGTGATTACGGCTTCGCATAGTCATTCTGCACCGGTAAATCATTTTGAAAATGATTTTTATAATAAACATATGTCGAGCGGACAGGGGTTAGAGGAACAATTTTTAGAATTTGCGAGTCAGCGTATTGCTGATGGCATTATGAACGCATTTGAAAAGCGTCGTCCTGCGAAAGTTGCAACAGGCCGCAAAGATATTTATGGCTATAACCGGAACCGATCATTGGACTCGTATGTTTTAAATGACAACATCACAGATATTAGTTTAGAAGATCCAGAGGCAAAATTTAAAGCGATTAACCCAGCGATGTTCATGATTCGTATTGATGTCGAAGATGATAATGGTAGCTATAAACCATTGGCTGCGTTCTCTAGTTTTTCGATTCATGCGACCGCGTTAAGTGTTCCTGTTGAAGTTTACAATTCAGATTTATTTGCCTATGCACAAAAAGATTTGGAATGGGCTATTCAACGCAAATACGATACTCCTTGGCCTGTTGTACATGCATTAACAAACGGTACTCAAGGGGATATGGCTCCTGCATTAGAAGATCACGGTGATAATACTTTTGCGCATTTTGAAGTGAACTGGAAAGCTGCGAAAAAGCTAGGCCAAGGCATTGGCCGTGAAGCGATTGAATTGTTTGAATCGTTATCCAGTGAGTTGACATCAGAGGTTGAGATTCTTAGTGCAGCGCGTGAGCTTAATATTCGCCAAGACAATACCATTGGTGATATTGAATTATGTGAAGACCCAGCTGTTGGTGCACCTGTTGCAGCCGGAGCATATGAACGTCGAACTCCATTTTTAGCCGCTATACCATTTTTAAAAGGCGGTAACGTCTTTTCTCGTAGCTGGGTATTTACCGAAGGCTGCCACGGTAATAAAAGCCATTTAGGGTTTAAGTACTTACAACCATTACTTGAACCGACAGATAGTTTTCCTAATACCGTTTTATTTCAGTTGATAAAAATTAATGACACCCTAGTCATGCCATTACCGTTTGAGGTGACGACGGAATCAGGTCGCCGAATGGCGAAGCGGGTTAGTGATGAATTTTCGTCATTCGGCAAAAATATTAGGCACGCTTGGGTAGCCGGTAATGCCAACGGATATTTTGGTTATACCACGACTCCTGAAGAGTATGCCCGCCAAAATTATGAAGGTGGTCATACATTGTATGGTCAGTACTCGACGCCTTATTTAAGCGCTCAATTGGGCAAGCTTGCGAATGATATGAATACGCAGGACGAGGTTTTAGAGCTATTACCTAAATGGCAATATGATATTGCGGTGAATGAATTCTATCCTGAAAAAATAAGCAGTACCGGAAAACGTACTTCGTTAGTTCAGCCTGTGATCATTAAAGCGGAAGCAGCGAATGAAGAAAACTATATTGCTTTCGAATGGCTAGATGTAGGACCTAGCGAAATTGAATTGCATTTACCCTTGGTGAAAGTAGAAGTTTTTATTAACGGTCAGTGGGTCGAAATGCGCAATGGAGATGAGCCGATTAATGATGATGGCTATGATTTAGAA
>Ga0115572_10001622_pt1 | contig 18208 bp, 14 predicted proteins | sample COGITO_mtgs_1206_FD_88681 | JGI IMG/M metagenome (GOLD analysis project Ga0115572, IMG submission 88681) | Pelagic marine microbial communities from North Sea - COGITO_mtgs_120607 | ecosystem: Environmental > Aquatic > Marine > Epipelagic | place: Germany:Helgoland, sampling site Kabeltonne... | reverse complement strand
TTCAAAAAGACCCAAATTAGGGTATATAAAGCAAGCACTTGGGGCTTCAGGGGGGCGCCACACCACTCTCCTGCCCCAGGGCGGAAAACGGGAGATCGAAATCCCCCGAAAAGCGAGCACCCTCTCGGTAAGTAGCTTTCGTGTAAAAAAAACACGCCCGTAAATTTGTTATTAGACTTTCTAAAGTACTTCTTACTGGGGGGCGCTCGCTTTTCGGGGGATTTCGATCTCCCGTTTTTCGCCGTGGGGCAGGAGAGTGGTGTGGCGCCCCCCTGAAGCCCCAAGTGCTTGCTTTATATACCCTAATTTGGGTCTTTTTGAAAAAGTGCTTGTTTTGTGGGCATTGCCTCATTCAGGGCATTAGTGAGATTCCATAAAATGCTTGTTTTTTTCAGAGTTTCATTTTTTGAAATTTCATCAATGAGGGTTTGAGGCAATGCCCACAAAGCAAGCACTTTCTCAGAAAACACCATTCACATGGATAGAAGGATGCACATACAAGCCAACCGCTTCATTCGGTTTCTACCGATCTTCGATTTGTGATGGGATCCGATAGTTCCGATCTCTCTGATAGTTGGCGTGCTGTCCATAAAGATTAAACAAGGAAACGTCAGTGGCCGTTTTAGTAAAAAAACTCAGGTAGGTGGTTTGCCAAGTTCATCCGACGTCAATTCTAGTTCTTTTAAAACAGCCGTCTTGCAAGAATCTCGTTGTTTCAATGTTCGACCTCCCCACTGTCCACAAACAGCTGTATTGATGATAGGGCGCATGCTAGGAAAGACGCCCTCACAGTCTTTGTAGTTCGTTCTACTGTATTGTACATTAAGCAAAGTCGTATTGTCCGATAACTGATTATATATTGCATCCATGCCAGCTATTGTAAGTTGACCACGGTTGTCTGTGTATGAATTTGTTTTACTTTGACTATCATCCAATCTTGTAATCCACAAAGCTACACTGTCTGGTAAGCCTGAGCTTGCTTTATATGAGATCGTGGTCACAACCCCACATGATAGAGTGCTCATATTGATCGGTGTAGGATATACCATTAACGGATTTGTAGGAGATGTATAATCGCAGTTTGTGCGAAAAAACCCAAATAAATAAGTGTATGGTTGTGTTTTCCAACTTGCATCTGTACCCATTGGGATCTTCATCCCACATCCGTTGTATTGAGCATCATTGCATTCTTGGCTATATTTTCCCGTCATACAAGCTTCTCCTCGTGTTGTAGGCAAACCAAATTGACAATCACACCACTCACCAGCTTCACACGTGCCGAGTCCCCTTTTGATTTTGTTTAGAGTTCCTTTGGCCTTGCATGTGGAGGGTGCATGCAGTGTGACAAAACGATTTTTATGATCGTCACAAGTTCCATCACGACCACTATTCATACATCCGGCCGTCTCAAAGAAATCAACTTCTCCAGAGCCAAGAAATGGCCACGTTGATCCAAGAGAAATCCAGTTTCGTTGTGCTGCTTGCGATAGCCACGAGTTTGGATTTGGTACTCCCAGCATCCAAAAGGCAGGCCACGCAGCGTCATTCGCACCGTCTGTGCCACCCGTATGTGGTACATTATGCATGGTGAGCATGAAGATGGCATTGGAATCATAAAGTTTATTCGATTCGAGTCGAAGAGTTTCTAAATTTGCACTAGGCCCTGGTAGATTAGCATATGTTTTTTTTCCACGATTCCAATAACCTGTAGATGCGTGTAGAGTGATATTTGACGATTCCTGTTGAGTTACCAGAGCACTTTTATCCATGCATCCATACATGTAGTTTTGCATACCGTCGGTTGGATCACCTAGCCACATATCATCTGCATTTCGAAGAAGTGGATAGTTAATTATGTCGGATGTAGAAGTTTGATATAGATCGCGTCCTGCATAAAAGAGACGATTTTTTTCTCCCACAAGAGCCCCTTCTGTTAGAACCGGTCGTCCCAAGTAGCAATACCAATTGCTATGTAAGTCGTTCATTGTTATGGGTTGACCATCAGACGATGAATAGTTGTCGCGGGCTTCTGATTTAAGAACCGAACCGTTAACGTCGATCTTACTTAGACTGAATCGCAATGAGTGCAAATTTGAAAGCCCTAAAGCGGTTGTCGTTGATCCATTTGTATCCAAACCAACGTTGAATAACACTGGTCCTATCAGATTGTAACCCTTACCACTATTTGTTGATGTTGTGGTTACAGTAGTTGTTGATAGTGCACATCGAAGCACTCCGTCATAACCGAGTTGTGGCAGCGATAAATCTGCACCATTTCGACACCCTCCATCATTCCATAGTTGTTTCACAACATTGTAAGTAACGCAGATTTTGACATGATCATATAAATGATTCTCGGTGCAAGGGAAGTTGGTTTGAAATAACGACGGTTGCAGTTTACAGACGTCTGATGGCGCTATCCAAATTGGTATCATTGGAATGGTATCAGAAGCGCACTGGTCGCATTCAACTCCTGTTGGAGCTTGCATTTGATCTTTGATTGAGTAAAGATTAAGTAAATCAAAGAATTCTCGTTGAGTGACTTCGTTCATGACTCCTCGATAATCGACTTTGCATAGGTTGTCATCACTGACTTTCAGATACATGGCAACCACTGCCAGTGCATAAGCTCCAATCGTAAAGAAGACGATAATACACAGAGCGCAGCAATAGTATGTAACATCATATCTGCAAAAAGAAATGGTGCTTTCACACCATTTCTGTAAACCATCCTCTTCCGAGGAAGTGTCGTTCTTCTTAGCAACATCCAGCGAGTAAACTGGTTTAAAATGTGTCTTCATGATGGGTACTTTCTCTCGGTTAATCGAATTAACAGTCTGCAAGCAATGGGTATATTTTTATGATGAGGAGTGTATCGAGCATGCCCATAGTGGAGTTTATACTTATTGAGTGGTTCCCAGAGTCACGGTACATAAACGGGGACGTGATCGGTAAGGCAATTCTCGCATTTTACGTGTGCATTTTCTCGGAACGCTAATTGCTTCACGATTGATGTGGGAGGCGCTCGCTTTTCGGGGGATTTCGATCTCCCGTTTTCCGCCCTGGGTCAGGAGAGAGGTGTGGCGCCCCCCCTGAAGCACAAAGTGCTTGCTTTATGGGCATTGCCTCATTCAGGGCATTAGTGAGATTTCATAACTTGTTTGTTTTATACAGAGTTTCATTTTTCGAACTTTCATGATTGAGGGTTTGAGGCAATGTCAACAAAGCAAGCACTTTCTCAGAAAATGGCCAAATTAGGTCATACAAAGCAAGCACTTTGTGCTTCAGGGGGGCGCCACACCTCTCTCCTGACCCAGGGCGGAAAACGGGAGATCGAAATCCCCCGAAAAGCGAGCGCTTTGTAGTTACAATCGTTTTTTACAGAGCAGTAGAAACTAAGGTGGTGGTGTTATAACTAGTACTTTTCATAACGTATGCACAACCGTACACTAGTACAACAGTAGAGGCATTAGCTTGCACGTGTCCGCAATTTGGTCAAACAGACACGCAAATGGTAGCAGAGGCGGCATGTGAGGTTTTGACTTTAAATGCTGTTTGACGACGAGGCTTCGGCGTTGCAGTCGTTGTGGTCGATGCGCGGGAGCTTGAATGCGACCAAGTATTCAATCGCGTCTTGCTCAAGCGCGGCAATCTCACGTTCACTGTCTTCCATTATTTGACGCTTCTTAGTTTTGATCTCATCAATGGCCTTGTTGACAAGCTCGTCGTCAGTGTTCTCAATGGGAGGAATATTACCAAGGATCATTTCAGGAAGCGGCTTGTACTGCCCGCGCTCAATCATTTGGAGTACATGAGCGACCGATTTTGAGGCGCGGTCAAGTAGTGCATTAAGCTCATCGACGCAGATTTTGCGCTTAGCAATGAATGGAACAAACGCGGTGTAGTAAGCAACTTGGTTCACAAGGTCGGTGCACTTCTGTCCGCGCGTGTTGATGAAGATCTCTGTCTCACGCACAAGCATGAGCTTGATCAGTTCACATGCTTGATCCATGCTAGTGTCAAACTGAATGAAGAATTTGGAGGTGTTGATCGTCTTCGCTTCCACGTTGGTGCAACCGTAGTTGATGGACAGGCTCATGAGATCCAGAAATTTCCCAAGAAAAGAGAATGTGTTGCTGAAGCGCAGCTGGTGCGTGACCAGGGTGTACATCGTTTCGAGGGCGTCGACACTTTCCTTGATCGACTCCTTGTTCTCAATGGTTTGAATGCGGTCGGTAAGTGTCTTCTTTTTGGTGAGCGTGTCGGCGTATTGATCCATGAGAAAGCGCTGAATCTTTGCGCGCGAGGGCGCGTGCGCTTCATGCGTGACACCAGCAAGGCGAAGACCGACGTTGGTGAACGAGTTGGTGGTGTCGGACATGATGGATTTGATGGCGATGCTCTGCTTCGAGCGAGTGCGGTAGTGCGTCGTATGCATGATCTATGAGGGTTTGTGTGAGTGCGGCGAGAGAGCGACCGAGTATCGCAGGCTTGTCTGCTGTCTGATGTGCTTGGGAAGCGACAACCACAATTTCCATATCGGGACGTGGTGGGACTCCCACCCATTCTCGCAGTAAAAAACTTACTTAGTGTATAGTCTATTGTATGTAGGGCGTGGGGGGATGAGGATTGTCACAATCGGTCCTATGCGTCAGACATTGCACAGCCCGTGCCGATGCACACGAAGTTTGGCATTGGCATCAGTCGATTAAGACGCTCATCTATGGTTTGAATTATGTCCGTCATGTATGAAACATCATTTCGATTGTTATTTGTGGCAGAAGCCGTGGTCATTGATGCGATTTGGTTGGTCAACGCGTCCACTCGCTGCAGAAGCGCATCGATCACTTGGAATGTTTGCGTCATGTTTTGTCCACCGACAAAGACATGCTTTCCATCTGCCGGCTCAATGTGCAGATCACCGGGAGCCGTCGAACCACGACCGCTAGTGAATCTCAGATTACCGAGGGTATCGACTCTCACCATAGAGCGACGATCTACTGTAGAAGTGGATGTGGTGGTAGACACAGGGATGACCATATCCGCCCCCACAAAAGGAATTGCGAGGGTGAGAAGCGAGCGGGCGCTAATGCGATTGCACATTGTCTCTTTTGTGATGCGATAAAGGTGAGCACCGATGAGATGCAGCGGAACGATAGCGAGGGCGAATCCTTTGGAGGTCTGATAGCGTTCGCTCTGACGCTGTCGTCCTGCAATCAAACTCAAATTCTTTTTATACAAGAACTGTTTGTCGCAGAGCCGCATCGACGACATGGAGTTGGGCAACAGCTGCTCTACAGCGCGCTGTGCTTGGCGCGCACACGTGGCGCGATGAGCATCCATTTGGTTGTACGCAAAAACAACTCGGCTGCGTTGAATTTGTATAGATCTGTTTGTGGTATGCAGCTAGTGGATGCCCAAAACTCGAGCATCGGTCGTGTGCTAGTCGATGGAAAACCACTTCGCCTACCATTGGATTCTCTGTATGCACATGGATGCTTACACTCCGTGATAGAACGATTGGAGAGTGGTCGTCTTACCAATACCAACACTGCATGCTCTCATTACCGCTCGCTACGCATGTTTGTGCTCAACGACATGCGTACGTACAAGCAAGCGGCGGCTCAGTTGACATCTCATCATAGCTCAAGCAGTGAGCAAACCGGTACTCTGTCGGCGGTGCGTCTGACGCTCAATGGTTTGATTCCACCTGACGTCGAGCTGATGGTGCACACGATCCCACCGATCACGGCTTGAATGACTCACATTGCTGCGACTGCAACACATCCGCTACAATTGAATGGGATGAAGTCTGTCCGCCGGTTTGGGTTTTGGTTTGGGTGAACAGCGCGATGCAGTGCGATTGACGCTGGCGGCCACTCTTGGGTTTGTTCTGGGCGATCTTTCCAGTGGAACGCCATCGCAATTGGCTCGTTGGGTACCGTTCGGTCCACGGTGTGATGTTGCATTCCCAATCGCAGAGCGTCTTCCCGTCCGTTGGGCAATCTGTGCCGCAATTTGGTTGCAGTTCAAGCCATTGCGTTGCGCGAACGAAGGAGTGGTGACAAACTTGCGGTCACGTAGTCTGCCCGGGGATTGCAATCCCGACTGTGCCGCCCGGTTCTTTGGTATACTGCGCGGTCTGGTTGAATGGTTTGTACTGCTTGAGCTTGTAGAGACCTCTGAGGTTGGTAATTTTGGCGATGCCAAGACTGGAGTCTGTACAGTTCTGTTAGGCCGTTCAATCAGCTTTGGTGGCGCCTCTACAGATGCTGAGGATTGAGAAGATGAATTGGGTGAGTTTGTTTGAGACTGGTTGGGAGAGCAGGGCAGCGCCGGCACTTTTTGGTGGTTCGGTTTGTTGGATGGTTTCGTTTCTTGGTGAGTGTCTAGCTGCTCGTCTTCGTGGATTGTTTGAGGTATGCGCGGCGCTGTCGATGTGGCAAAGACATGTTGCTGGTCTGAGTCTTTTCTGAGCTTCGACAAGCGTTTTGAAGAACGCCATGGCATTCTAGGTGTGAGGCCGCTGCGAGGAGTGAGACCAAACAGAGATTGGACCATGTTCACACCACTACTGCGATCAATCGTGCGACGCGCAAAATGTCGATTATTTTTTGGAGATCTAGACGCGCTGGGTCGATTTGTGGAGATGGCCCAGTTTGCTCGTCCTACGGCTCGCAACCATCTTGCCTGATGCTTTCTTCGTTGCACATTCGACTGTAGACGTCGAACGTGTCGTTGCTGCAAGCACCTCGTGACATTCAATACCACAATCACGACGAAGGCGACCACTGTAAACGGAATCGTCAATGAAATAAGCAGACGAAGCACCCCTTGAGTCCGTACTGGTTCGTTGCATATTGGTTGGGGGATCCGGACGTCGTTGTCGGTGGCGTCGCAGAGTGGATAGAGGGTGTACAGACCGTTGACATCATCTTGCGTCAAACAAGTGGAAGATCGATGTCGAATATGGGAATTCATTATGCTATCGTATCCATCCTCTACACTCATCAACTCTACATCGCCCCATGGATTCCGACACGACGTACGTCTTTTTCGCACTAGATTAAGATTCGACAGCTCGTTTGGATGATGAAACCCAATGACATGGCCAATCTCATGAGCAATCATTCCGCTGAATCCATAGCAGTCTGTGCATGGCAGGTACACGGTCGAATAGAAGACTGGAACGAACAGTGGCCAGAATAACAATAACAGCACCGAGCATGGAGACGTGTTGGCGAGTAGTCTCCGTGCGTTCTGCCACTTGTAAACGTCTCTGGGTCTCTTGGGTCGTAGCGTGCATGCTCGAACTTGTTTGAAAAACTCGTAAAGGCTGCTATGCCCATAGACAATCACAACAAACCGCAACACGAAGATCATCACTGCGCTTATGCTCAGAACGAATGTGCATAGCATCACCGTAGTCAGCACATCGCTGATTGAAAAAGGGCCGACGGTCGGGAACCGATGGAACCATATGCAAAATGTAGAATCCATATACCAACAGAATTTGTCCGAAAGAGACAGGCCGGCTTCTTTCAAAGCAATCCCATCGACGTTCTCGTTGGCAGTCGTCCAAAGTTTGAATACGACATCGTCAAAGTTGTGAAGCACGAACGCTGCAATCGAATTGTGTGCAGAGTTGTCCATTTTGATTGTTATCTGAATCCCCTCGCAGTTACCATTTGATTGAGGGACGCAGCTGTCCGTCTTGTCATGAAACTGGAGCAATGGATGGTTCGACGACCACGTTGTCAAGGCTTCATTGATGGCGGCCCTGAGCGAGTTGCAATCAATAAAATACGCGAATAAATAACGGGCATCCGCGAATGTTGGTATGAGCTGTTCACATAGGTCAGGGTGCATTGCCCAAGTCAACCCGCCGTACACGCCCTCCATCGTGTATATGCCGTCGGGGGGGTACGACCATGCTACGATGCTGCTCCACATCGGGAAGCTCCTGTTCGACGTCCAAAGCAGATCCGAATCCCTCACATGCCGATACCCAACGTTGTCTACGCTCTCTTCAAAAGGTGAGAAGAGCACAAACGCTTGCATGGCAATGATACATAGCAGCGGTGACATGAGTCTTTGCGAGTGCGGCTGCTGTCTGTTGCTGTCTCAATACAGATATAGCGTTAGCGGCGAATCAATAATTTGGCGTGCCCGTCGAGTGTGTGTCGTTTTCTGAACAACAATGCCGTCTTCTTCTCACGGTGTTGACTTGGAGACCTGTAGAGGTGGCGGTTCGGTCACACTTATCTTTCGACGAATCGAAAAAAGATGGCGTGATGAGTATCTTTTGAATCTTGCGGCTGCCTTTGCTACTGGAGGCGACATTTCTCATGTGGAAATCGCAATAGGAAACGATCCTGGATCTGATGGACAACAGATGAGTAACGTTTTGCGAATCTACAACGATAACACCGGTGCGGAGTTGTGTGAACGCACCGGACGATCACCCAACTATCGATACTTGCAGCTCGGGTGCACAAAGGATGCTGAGCAACGCATTCTCACGTTTGCTAAAATGCAAATAGGTAAGCCGTTCAACAACTGGGCTATGGCGCGATCTATCTTGTGGCCAAGGAAGAGCACCTATCGCGACTATTTCTGCGCCGAGCTTGTTGCTGCCGCGTTGAGGGCGGGGGGGCTGATGCATGTCGAGAGCAACCCAGGAGCAGCCACACCACAGTCTCTTTACCACATGTACGAGAAGCACGCTGCCACCACAGGCAACCCCTATGTCCTTCGTGGAATCAAGAGCACAGCCAATACGCGCAAAAGCGGACGATCGGGGTACAAAGCGATCACAACGAATCAAAACATGACGCTCTCGTCGACACATTCTCATCCGGTACCAATCAACAATGCAGTCTACCAAAGCACACATCTTACGCACATGCCTCACGTTGCACGAGACGCGTTGTTTTCTACTGGACAACGTTGTGTACCATCCTGCTCGAAGAGCGGGGGCGTCAACCAACTGATACACCCGTTCAATACAAAACCAATCAACCGATCGTACATGGCATGTAGTCATTTATCACACCCCTCACACTCCTCACACTCCTCACACTCCTCACACTACAGTCCGGCAGAAGCCGCCATACGAAACGCTGCAAGAGGGTTGTTCCAACAGAACTCCGTATGATTGGAGGTTGCTACTTGGGTACTTCGCTACTTTCCATTACTTCGAAGTCAGATTGATCATCAATATCTTCTACATGCACAGTCGGTGGTGTTAGTGATGGCGTTTCGGAATGATCTAGTGAGTAGTACAGATGTAGATCTACCGCACTTTCGGGCTTGTCTTGTTCGTTAAGAGCGTCCATTCGAGACACAAAATCGTTGAACTGATGTACGAACACCTTGTAATTGTCCTCTCCGAATCCCGCGTAATAAATTGCAAAGGCGATCACATCAAAACTATCATAAAATTCGTTTATGAGGAGTTCTCTGTACACTTCAGCAACCATGGATGGATCTTGACCAAACGCTCCACATCCGAACGCACTGAGGACGACGTGACGAACCCCGAACGTGACGCATGTATTCAGCTGCGCACGAATTCTTCGCACAGTATCAACCTTGATCTTCTGCTCATCCATATGAACACTTACGAAAGAACTCCACCATTGTTTTTTAGAATACACAACATTTTTCTGGATCTCAAACATCAACGCGTTCTTGTTAAGCGCAGCACTTCGAAGTTCATAAAAGGGAAACACTTCACTGGATGCCATAAAGTCGTATCCCTTTATGTTTCCAGTAGCGAAGCGCTCCGACGTTCGAAAGCACACTGACCAATTGGTATTCATGTACACCAGCTCATTGACGTCGTCTGCATTGATGAGGTCAGTCATTTCTTCTGCGTAATGCCGAGGGTCGTTTGAATTGGTGTGGTAGTCTTCAATTTCAAAGGACACCGACGTCCTTCGAAAGATGTTCTCTTCCTGCGCACCAGATCCTCCCAAATAACCACCACCAACTCGAAATGCATTTGCCATGTTTAAGACAGCAAACGTTTTCCCGTAGAGCATCGTCAGCCGTTGGGCACAATCCAGAGTGTCCATAGACACCAAGTACACGTTCATACCAAGTTTTGACTCAGATGTGAGAACCTTGTCGTTATTTGATTCGGTGGACATTCTTTCCCATCTTGCCATGTTGAGATTCGCCAGCTCTCTCAGGCGTTCTTCTTTTGTCTCGAGTATTTGTTTGGTCTGCTGGTAGATTTGTGAGCGTTGTCGATGCTCGAGTTGCTTGTTAGTAGGTTGTTGGGTGGGCTGTGTTGGTTGTGTTGGGGGAAACTGCGCGGTTGCGAATGGATTTACGACTGTTGTATGTGGATTGTTTGTATAATTCACATAAAACCTGTTCTGCTGCTGGCTGCGCGTTCCAAACATTGCGCGCTTTGACCGTCTCTTCAAACCCTTCGATGGTTTCGTGTGTGTTCCAAATTCATAAATATTCGGATCGATGACTTGGTTGGTAGCATGGAAGGCATTTCGTGTCATCGTGTTTATCGCTCAAACACGTAGTTATTGACCGCAGCACAACGTACAGTGTACGTTAAGAGTGTCAAAAGTCGAGCTCATATAATTCATAGTGCGACGCTCTACTGATCATCTGTCGATTCGCTATTCCACACACATTGCCTCACGCCCGGTTGGTGCGGTTGTCACGATTGGTTCGCTCCATTCGATTGAACAACGGAAATGGAAGATACCAGAACACCTAGTTATGACATCTATGTTGAACATATCGCCAATGCTATGGCAAGACTGGTCAACGCGCGCGCAAGCCATCGCGCAGACCAACACACATACCAAAACATCTACATTCCTTATGATGCAACTCAAACTATTGTTCGCTTTGTTGGGGAGACTCTTTGCACTGGGACACACCCCGTCTCCACGAAGGGATACAATGCCTATCAACGATTGTGGAGTCGATGCGCTTGTTTACAGGAGCTGATTCCCCACGTGCGTGCACTACAACACAACATGGCGCGACTTTCAAAGGGTAGCGATGTTTATCTACCTTATCAATTCATAGAACCCCGAATCATGCAGTATTGCTTATTCGGAGGAGATTCGTACTGCTATCGGTCGGCGGATCGGATGAATGTGAGTCTGGATTCGGGACACATATGTCGTCGGATTGAAAGCATCTGTCGTCCAGAAATTCAAGATTGGATTGTGCGAACAATTCGAGCGATCTATGCGACCTACGACTCTCCAACCATCACGGTCGAGGACTTGTTCACCCAATACTTGAACCAAGCAACCAACGAGACACTCAAAGCCTTGTTGGACTGTTTGTGCGAGTTTCAATTTGAACAAAGTGCATTGCACACCCCCAAAGAGCACCTCGACACGTCCATTGCTCGCTTGAAAAAAATGATTATGATGATCAAAGCGTCGTACATGCACTCGAAGCGGACCTCCATCACAAAAACCCAGGAGCACCTGCAAGTGATGGAATCGCTCATGTCGATCCACGAGGACGACATTGCAAAGACTCTAGACGACAGCCGTGTCACACACGTAGTTATGAACCCCCCTCGCGCATTGCTACAAGAGCTCAAGGGGTCTGTAGCGGAGAGATGTTTTCAAACACTTTCAGTGGTCTTTGAGAAGCACAAGTATCCACTGGATATGAGAATCAAAATCTTCACAGATTGGATACAGATCCATAGATTGAACGTCATGCAAGCATGTGCCAAAGTCAAAACTGCTCCAGTCGAATCTGTACCACTCTTTGTTTGGCCATCTCAAATACTCATTCGACACGATCGAAACCACTCTCCCTCATCTTATGCATCCGCCGTCAGTCTTCCACTCCCTGCACATTTCGCAATTCAAACAGACTTCAAACTACAACGATCTGGGCGGGCGTCGCAAGACACCATGCATATTGAGATCATGTTCAAGCTCGTAAAGGTCTTTATCGAGCTGCTTGAACATCAAGCCTACAAACCATTGATCGTAAAAGCCGCAATTGTCCACAGCGCTGCAATGATTACAGCTAACGAACAGATGACTATGGAAGAGACTATGGAACAGGAGCTACGCATACGAGCAAGCCAAGAAAACTTTGAGTACAGAATACTGGAGGCAGAAACACAAAATACCTCCACTGGATGCTACTCCGACGATGTCTACGCGTCGGCCTCATGTATGCGCCATCATCCAAACAGCGTGCTCAAAAGCTTTCGCAAAATGTTTGAAATCGTCAGCAAACCAAATAGTCGCAATGCACACATGAGAGACGTCGGACTCAGCTTCTCCACGCAGATCGCAGCAGCCCTTAATCACAAACTCTACATGCCAATCACGCTCGATCTAGTCTTTGTTGTCGAAACCGCCAAGATTGTACTCGATTCCATACTGCACGTTAGAAACCAAAACGCCATCCTCAAACCCATGTACACGGCTTCGGACCAAACAACACTCTGGACACGATCGATCGCAAACGACCTCATCTATTCACTCATGGAACACCAGCAAACAAGAACGCTCATAAAGGCGACAAACGCCACTGGTGACACGGAATGGCTGCCACTCAGTCCTAAATCATGCACATCGATGCCAAAGCAAACCATACAACTTCTGGAAACCTGCTCAAAACAAGCCGTTACGCTGGTACGCAAATCTAGATCGCATGATCGAATTCAAAAGGCTAAGTTTTGGATAAACTTGAGCGAGCTGGTTGCACATGGCACACGTTGACAGTGTGAACCGTCACCAACGTTGTCTCTGAGAGCAGCCCGAATATGGTTAGTAATGTAAAGTCACCCCTCCCCCCCCCTATCGCTGCTCGTATTGTGATCATTTCACCAAACCATCAATCATGAGAGACGATGAAGTGTTGTATTGACAATCCTGACCCAGGGTAGAATATGGGAGGTCAAAATCTCTCTAAAAGCGAGCACTGTCAGCTTTGGGTATTCGTTTTTGATCTCGGCGTTACGGGTGGCGGAGTTGATGGTGGCGGAGTTGATGGTGGCGGAGTTGATGGTGGCGGAGTTGGTGGTGGCGGAGTTGGTGGTGGTGATGTAAACTCACAGTTTTTGCCGGTATCTAAGCAGTTTGTTTTATAACCACCAGGGCAACTTGTTGCAGGTTGCCATGGAGGAGTCCATTGACCATCTTTGTCAAAACACCCACATATAGGAGCCGGCACGCCAAGATAAGTAAATAACTCCATGCCGCATGTATCTGAGGGTTTACAGCAGTACTGGTGTGTGTTGGTGCAGAACAATGCACCGTCATTTCCAAGATAGAAGCGATTTATCCCTCCATCGACACGTTCTCCACTCTTAAAATGGCAATGGTGATTACTCGCGTCCGTGCCCCACAATTGGACCAGATGTTGATGTTCCAAGCATACTTTGACATGGTCCTGGATTGCAAAATCTAAATAGTGATTGGATACAAAACCATCGGGAAGCGAATTTAGAAAACCTTGAGAATACAGATCCACCAAATCGCCGGGGGCAATCCAGACAGCCACAGGTGAAGTCTGTGGGATGTGAATTGGATCACGTTCTGTGTCACCACAGACACACGCTTGCCTGTTTGTGTCGTATGCAGGCGGCGATAAAGGCCACTGAGCGTGCTTTGTCCATTTCAGCATCATAGCTTCTGTAACTGCGCCGCTGTCAGAATAAGTCAAAACGCAAGAACCATGTTGATTCTCTTGTGTAGAGACAAAGATAACAAGTACCAACATACCGAGCAAGCTCCAGCAATACGTGAAGACTCCACAAAGAGTGTATTCACACAATCGTGCAAGCCAATTCTTTTCAGTGTGTTTACCGGCGACTTCTTCTATTTCTTCGTCGCCGGTATTGAATACGTACATGAAATCTTCAGCTTGGTCACAGCCTCGTATCTATTGTGTCCTAAAAGAGCGACTCCGAAACTTTGGACAACCAGCCAACACTGGACACGTTGGTAGTTGGTATTGTCAGGCTGGCTTTTATTAACAATTGACTTTACTATTATTGAACAGATGGTTGCAAAGGTGGTACTCATCGATGTGTGATTGGTAAAATATCGCCTTTCATCCTTGGTCCTATGAACAAATTCGTTGCAACAGCCTTCACCTGTGGGGATTCTAGTGGGGGAGCCAATGAGCTTACACATGTTAAGCAAGGTACCACTCGGTCAGGAAGTGATAGATTGAAAGGAGTTTTTTATTGTAGGATGACATCTTTCTTACAGACACGTTCTAGGAAAGCGTAGAACATTATTAGAAAGCGAACAGCTTCATGGTGTTCCATCCATTGGTCGAGAGGTCTACGACAGTTTCAAAGGCTATTTATCAGTATGATGGGATGGTGACGAGTGAAGTAGCGTTAAGACAAGCTGCGAATATGATGACAAGACTCAAGAAAAAGTACATCGACCATGTTGTTTACCACTCAAGTGAGACAAGCGCGCTGCGCGCAACACATTACTCGCGCGATGGTCACCAAAGCATTTCCTTTGATCTGTTACCTAATCACAAATTCAAACTATTGATGGAATCACTCTTTCTAGGAGGCGCAAACACGTATGAAAATGTGATGATTATCGCGCTACCACAAAAAAAGTCATCTATGTTTTTTGCTGGTTGGAGCAAAGGAGCGCATGGAGTGTTGAAGTTACGTACTCGTCGGCATCGCATCTACACGGGAGGCCCGGTGAATCTGCGCATTCATTCAAAATATGATGGGAAGCTGATATCGGACAAGAGCTATTCATCCATTGACGACATCAAGTCCGACAAGCCCATATCCAACCTTCTTCGTATATAAATGTATTATACGATGACGAACGGGTGTACTATGTTCCATTACGCACACAGAGAAAATGCTTGCTTTGTGGACATTGCCTCATTGATGGCATTAGTGAGATTTTATAAAAAATGCTTGTTTATATCATAGTATCATCTTTCGAACTTTCATTATTGAGGGTTTGAGGCCATGCTCACAAAGCAAGCACTTTTTCAGAAATCATCCAAATTAGGAAATATAAAGCAAGCACTTTGGGCTTCGGGGGGGCGCCACACCTCTCTCCTGACCCAGGGTGGAAAACGGGAGATCGAAATCCCCCGAAAAGCGAGCACCTCCCACATCCTAGTAAGAAGTACGTTAGAAAGTCTAGGCAAAATGTACAAGTATGTTTCTACGCGAAAGCTACTTTACGGAAGGAGGTGCTTGCTTTTCGGGGGATTTCGATCTCCCGTTTTCCACCCTGGGTCAGGAGAGAGGTGTGGCGCCCCCCCGAAGCCCAAAGTGCTTGCTTTGTAACGACCAGATGCCGCCGTAATGAATGTATATCTGTTAACGCTGATCATTTCGAGTGACGTGATTATAAGTGGTGCCCTGCTAATAGTTAGTCTACAGTGTTTATCTACAAGTATGAGTATCCGTCATCGGTCGGTTGACGTAAAGGCACCAACAACGACGACTAACATCGACACTAAGTACAAATCCTATAGCGAGTTTATGCTCGACGGCGATGGGCGTAATGGTACCTCTCTTGCATTGGCGAGTTATCAGAAACAGTTGAGAGCTTCCATTGCCGAAGTGGAAAGGATGCGCGCCTTACTCGACGAAAAAGAGCAACAGCTGAAGAATGCACGGGCGATGCCAAAGGACCCACCTGATACCTACTGGAAATGGGTCGATTCGGAACACACCGAACGAGTTGTGTACAATCCCAACCAAATGAGCAATCACCAAATGCACAAGCAGTCATGGAACGAGTATTCTATGCAGCGAGTTCAAACTCCGACAACCCTCAAATCATCGTCGAATCCGTTTCGCATGGTTTCACTCGAACCTCCAGGACGTGACCCTCACCCCGAAAATGGTGTGGTAGTGCAATCTATACATGGCGTATTGTACGTACCCAAGGAACTCATCAATTCCTTAATGAAGAAGTTGTTGTCCAATCTATCAGCGGATGAAAGCGATCATGTGATGTATGAGACGCATCCATTTGTGCACGGCAAACTAGGTTACATTTTGGAACGGTTGTCATCTATTCTGTAATACAAAGGAAGCACTTGGGGCTTCAGGGGGGGCGCCACACCTCTCTCCTGACCCAGGGTGGAAACCGGGAGATCGAAATCCCCCGAAAAGCGAACGCCTGAACACTTTCGTCTAAAACCGGTACACTGTGCACGAGTGCACGACCGGTCGTACAGTGTTCGTTGTTCTGTCCTTTCGTAGTTGGTTTTACTCAACCGCTATATTTGCGAGACTGTCAAGAAGGAGAGGGTCGCTCAAACATGCTTCCTAATGTTGGACGTCTGAACATCAACGATCATTTGCATACCGAACAAATCGGAGCACCTAAGAGGAAAGCGCGTGCAGAAGCAGCAGTCGCGCAAGAGCAAGTTACTAACTCAGACTATCAATCATTTCTGATAGACAATGGATATGTGGTGGTTCCAATGATCAGTGTAGAGATGTGCTATCTGTTGCAAAGAGTGTTTGTATATCACCTCGAAGAGTCGCCGGAGATTGTTCGATTCCCAACAACCATTTGGAATGATCCAACAATTGATGTCGTCAAGGGCGGGTTTAGCGCAATGGCAAACCCTTCGAGCTTTCATCACCCATACGTTAGAGTGATTATAGAGATGATTGTCGCCGCGCTGCTTGAAAGCGACGTAATTCCACTTCAAGGTCGTAAGCTAGAGGTTCCATATGATCGTTTTGGGTTTCGCCGCGCAAACAAAGAAAATACTGGAGAAGCAGTCCATCGAGACAATGCTCCGTTTGCCACAGATGGAGATGATGTCTTTGGAGGATGGACGAATTTCAGCGGATATGAGCAAACATTCCTATGCTGTCCAGGAACGCACAATGAGCCGCAAGTACAAGGAATGAACACTGGGTTTGCGGAAATCAAAGAAGCTCAAGAGGTTGCGCATTACGAGTCTAAAATTCGAAAGGTGACGGTGCCACCCGGATCGACATTAATCTTCTACGAACGACTCGTACACAAGGTTGCCAAAACCAACGCGCCCCACGACATTGTCCGTTTATACGTGGGCTTACGCGCAACCAATGCGACTTCGCCCTTGTTTGGACAAGAAGTTACTCAACAATGGATTGACGATCAAGCTGTCCCAAAGATCAAGTCTGCACAGTGGCCACGCACATGGCCAGTTTCTTATCAATTTAATCCCAAAATGTGGGACGAACTACAGCGTTGGTCAATGCATCTATTCAATCAACATCTACTGTACAATCACGTTGTCAACAGTGCTAAGTATGGTCGTCTTGAATACATCAGAATTCCACCGGTCATGCCTTCCTTGCGAGAGTTGCAACAGAGAGTGCGAGACTCGACGGAAAATCCCAATGCCACCGTCATGTATCCACCTTACGATGATTCCGAACGAGCACTTCGTTTCCCACAACAACAATTCGATCTTCACACGTTTGACAGATGCCCATTTCGCATCGGAGAGAACAACATATCGATTCGTTCGCAGGACTACAACAAACAACATCCGTTCCTACCCATGAAGCATCAAAAGGAAGCTCGTACTAGATTCATTCTTCCACATCCAACCGAATGGGCGGGGTACAAAGCCACACAGTTCCAATTGCAATACGCAAGAAAGATGCAAGCGACCGACAATCGACAACGTGCACTAGCTCATCCAAACGCGACTGCTCGTCGACCCGCTCCAGAACAGGTCTTGAAAAATCAGTCCGAGTAGTACCCATTTGGTGGAAGGTTCAATTTGTTTGCGAGAGGTGACACTGGATGCTTCATGTATCAAATTCTGATGTTCACCATTGACACCTAGTTCGGTGTCACCGGTTGTAGGTGCTTGTTGTACAGCATTCAAGCTATACAATGAAACCTGCAAAGTATCGATTGGACGAGCGTGGGTTCTCATTCGATTATCGTGAGAATGAACATCAGCGTTTTTACGAAACAATACTTTGGAGTCAGACGTAGTAGAAACTCGTTTGTTGTTAGTGTCCAAGTAAAGATCGGCTAGTAATCGACCGAATTCACGCAGCAAATAAGCTATCTAAAAGTCATGTTGTTTTACGTATCCCCAAACACTTGCTGCCTAAATCTCTGTGTTGCGTGTGATCCACACATGGTCGTAGCTAGGTAATAAACGTCCCGACCATCCCCACCATCCGCACGTTGAAATACTTTATCAGCGCGGTCGG
>Ga0115572_10001620_pt1 | contig 18224 bp, 18 predicted proteins | sample COGITO_mtgs_1206_FD_88681 | JGI IMG/M metagenome (GOLD analysis project Ga0115572, IMG submission 88681) | Pelagic marine microbial communities from North Sea - COGITO_mtgs_120607 | ecosystem: Environmental > Aquatic > Marine > Epipelagic | place: Germany:Helgoland, sampling site Kabeltonne... | reverse complement strand
TCGCGCGTGAAGATAGCAGACCCTGAGGCAACGATCACGCCCTCTCTACCGGACAATTGGGATCTGCGCCCCATTCCGCCCATGATCCGTCGTAAACCGCAATGGGTCGTGGGTGCAACTCAGTCAACGCCAACGCCAGCAAACACGCAGAAATACCCGATCCACAGGTGGTGACAACCGGCGTTGAGTGATCGACACCCACCGCATCAAAGAGCGCCCTCAGCTCTCCTTCGGACGCCAATACGCCTGGCTCACCGGCTATCACCTTGGCGTAATGCAGGTTGCGAGCACCCGGCATGTGGCCGGGCCGCACCCCGGGCCTTGGCTCGGGCTCTGCGCCGGCAAACCGCGGCGCTGAGCGAGCATCCACGACCATTGCGGAGTGTTGCGCGAGATGTCTGGCCACCTCCTCCTTATCGGCCACCCACTCTGGACAAAACCCAGCTGAGAAGGGACTAGCCGGCACCCCAATGGGACTTTTTGCAGCCGTCGTCGACTGCCCTGCGGCAAGCCAAGCCGGTAGCCCGCCATCGAGCACTTTGACCGACTGGTGCCCGAAAACGCGAAACATCCACCACGCTCGCGGCGCAGAGAACAACCCCTTCGTGTCGTAGATCACCACATCCGTGTCTGCACCAATACCCAGCGCTCGGGCGTGCTCAGTAAACATCGATGCTGTTGGCAACATATGCGGACAAGGATGCGTGGTGTCCGCTACGACATCGATATCAAAAAAATGCGCCCCGGGGATATGACTGGTCACATACTCAGCGCCGGGATCACGCCCATCCGTCGGGAGATACCAAGACGCATCGAGCATCACCAGGTTCTCATCTGACTGTCGCGCTGCCAATTGAGTCGGCGAAATCAATGACGTTGAACAATGCATCACATAGAATCCTCAGTCATCGGAACAGATGAGACAGCACTTCATTCGGGTGCGAAGGCTGAGCGCAGAGGCCAAATTGTAATACCTGGTTTCGTCAATGAAAATATCGACGAATGCCACCGAGCATGGACTATGCACCTCGAAGCACTCGCAAAACCTCAGAAGCAAGGTTTTACATTTGCGTCAGTTTGTTCACAATAGCCCGCCACGCCTGCGCGCGCATCATTTGAGAGGAGAGTCACTATGGCTTTAACGAATATCATCTGCACCGATGGGTTTGAACTCGGCGCCTACGAGGCCGCCCCCGCTGGCCAAGCCAAAGGGGCCGTCGTGGTGATTCAAGAGGTTTTTGGTGTCAACTCGCACATCCGTTCAGTGGTCGACGACTATGCGGCAGAAGGCTTTTATGCCATCGCCCCGGCAATATTTGACCGCCTCGAGCGCGATGTGCAGCTGGACTATTCAGAATCTGGCATGACGAAGGGGATCGAGCTCGCTTTTCAGCGGCTAGAGATGACGCAAACCCTCGCTGATTTGCAAGCCGCAATCGGCCATGCAGCACACCATGGCAAGGTGGGCATTGTCGGATACTGCTTTGGCGGACTCCTCACGTGGCTATCCAGCTGCCAACTAGACAACGTCTCCGCCGCCTCAGCCTATTACGGAGGCGGGATTCCTGATAACGCCGACATCTCTCCCTCTTGCCCTACCATTCTCCATTTTGGTGAGCTGGACGCGCATATCCCGATGGCATCGGTGACCGCGTTTCAAGCACAAAAACCCGATTTGCCGGTACACCTTTATGCGGCCGATCACGGCTTTAATTGTGATCAGCGTGACGCCTATGATGCAACAGCTGCCGCTGCGGCTAAGGCGCGAACGCTGGCGTTATTCTCTGCCGAGCTGGCTGCTTAGGCGGCATCGCTATGAACATCGGCATCATCATCGGGAGTCATCGCAAAGACTCCCAAAGCGCCAAAGTAGGTCGTTTTTTATCGACACTGCTGACGACCCAGTTCGGCGCCGACACCTGGACGCGCGACTTAGGTGCTGACCCACTTCCCCTATGGGATGAAGAGATCTGGAGTGACGGGCCTCAATGGGAACCACTCAAACTGTTGAGCGCGCAGCTAACACAAAGCGATGGGCTCATTGTGGTTGCGCCGGAGTGGCATGGCATGGCCCCCGCCGCCATCAAAAACTTTTTTTTGTGTATTGGCATGCCTGAGCTGGCACATAAACCTGCCGTCGCCTGTGCAGTATCTGCCGGTGAAGGGGGGGCATACGTCATTGCCGAGCTGAGAATGAGCAGCTATAAAAATAACCGTTTATGCTGGCTGCCCGAGCACTTGATTGCACGTTCGGTCAAGGCCATTTGCAATGCAGACACCACGTTGAATGACGCAGACCTTCAGGCAGCGTTTGGCATGAGAGCGCACTATGCCCTCACGTTACTGCTGGCTTATGCCAAGGCGCTCAAGCCCATCAGGGAAGATACACAAATTGATCACACTCAGTTTATGAACGGGATGTAACGCGTTTCAACTGAGCCCTCTGTAGCCACCACCATAAAAGATGAGAGGGGACGCATCGCGCAGTGTCATATCCAGCACCTCCCCGAGAATAATTTGATGATCTCCTCCGGGATAGGTTGCGTGTGTGGCACAGGTGAAATGGACGTGTGCATCAATCAGCTGCGGTTCGCCCGAAGGGCCCACGATAAAGTGTTCTTCAAGCGCCGCGTGACCACCCCGCTGAGCGTAATGGCTGGATAACGCGGCCTGCTCCTCACTCAAGATACTGATGCCAAAATGAGGGCACTCCGTATAAGTCTGAAGATGATCAGAGGTATCCTGAATACTCCACAGCACCAAAGCGGGTTCGAGCGATACAGAGGAGAAGGAATTGACCGTCATCGCCAGCGGACCCAGGGTTTCGTCTGTCACGGTGACCAGACAGATACCCGTGGCGAATGACCCGAGCGCTTGTCGAAATTGACTTAAATCCATATGCCTTCATCTCTTTATTCACGAAACCACTGCCCTAGCACGCGGGCGTCGATTGACTCGCCAACTGGCGCTCGCTAGCGATCGAGCCCGCCCATTAAGATATATTTAATATCTAGATAATCTTCAATACCGTACTTCGACCCTTCGCGCCCAGAACCCGACCATTTGACCCCACCAAAAGGCGCCATTTCGTTCGAGATAATGCCCTCGTTAATCCCCACCATGCCGTACTCGAGCGCTTCGGCAACCCGCCATACTCGCCCAATATCACGAGTATAAAAATAAGCGGCTAATCCAAATTCCGTATCATTGGCCAGCGCAACTGCCTCGGACTCATCGTGAAATACGGTAACGGGGGCAACTGGACCAAAAATCTCGTTACGAAAAACCGCCATATCCGGCGTCACCTGAGTCAATATTGTCGGTTGATAAAAGCAAGCGCCTAAATCAGATCTCGCCCCACCCAAAGCAACAGTTGCCCCTGCGGCAGTCGATAACGCCACCAGGCGCTCTACGTCATCCACTGCCCCCTCGTTCACCAGAGGTCCCTGATCAGTGTCAGGATCGAGTCCATCACCCATTTTAAGCGCCGCAGTAGCAGTCACCAACTGATCGACGAACTGCTCATAGATCGTATCCTGTACGAGGATCCGATTAGTACAAACACAGGTTTGACCGCTATTTCGGTATTTCGATACCAGCGCACCCGCCACGGCCGCCTCAACATCAGCATCGTCAAACACGATGAAGGGGGCATTGCCGCCCAGCTCCATAGAGGTGCGCTTCAAGGTCTGCGCGCAGTCCTGTTCCAACTGACGGCCCACCTCGGTCGAACCGGTAAACGTGAGCTTACGCACGACCTGACTCTCTGTCAGTGCGGGGCCAATTGCGGATGAAGCGCCCACGACCACATTAACGACACCCGGCGGCACTCCCGCCCGGTGTGCCAACTCTGCCATTGCCAAGGCCGACAACGGCGTCTCAGAAGCCGGCTTAATCACAATGGAACAGCCTGCCGCCAGCGCTGGGGCCGCCTTGCGGGCGATCATCGCATTCGGAAAATTCCATGGCGTGATCGCCGCGACCACACCCACCGGCTGCTTGATACAGATCACACGCTTATCTGCTGAGGGTGCAGGTATCACATCGCCATCGATTCTTTTCGCTTGCTCGCCAAACCACTCCATGAATGCGGCACCATATGCCACTTCGCCCCGGCTCTCAGCGAGCGCTTTACCCTGCTCGATCGTCATAATCCTCGCAAGATCTTCTTGATGCGTCATCATTAACTCAAACCAACGCCGTAACACTTGCGCGCGCTGTTTGGCAGGCTGAGCCTTCCAGGAGGTCATTGCCATATCCGCGGCGGCAATGGCTTTTTCAGTACCCGCACGATCGGTTGTCAGCACCTCTGCGACCACCGTTCCCGTCGCTGGATTCACGACCGGTAACATGCGCCCTTCCCCCTCCTGCCAAATACCGTCAATAAAAGAGGATTTGCGCAATAGCGCGGGATCTGAAAGCTCGAAAGACATATCGTCTCCTTTTTGTTTCGTATCAGTACACTGTGAAAAGCTTGTGAGGTGCCTCACACTCTCTTCCTGCCATGCAATGTGACGACTCAGTCAGCAGGAACGGCGCATCTTAATGTAGCGCCTTGATTAACAACACCATCGATTTAATATCATCGCAAATGCCTTGGGACGACGCTCACTTAACGCCTCGTCTGCGCAGCCCACTGGGCTCCCTAAGCGCCCACACGTTGCCTTAGCGTAAAAGTAAAAACGTTAAGACCAGCGCCGCTAGGAACAGCGTCTCCACGCCTAGCAAAATGACCGGTCTCGGACCAATTTCCATCATATCGCGCAGCGACGTCTTCATACCCAGTGCTGTAATCGCCAGCAGCAACAGTATCGGCGCAATACCCGCCAACGAATGGCTTAACGATGGCGGAATCCATTCCATACTGTTTGCTCCAAAGAGCAACAAAAATCCCACTAAAAATAAAGGCACCGGCGGTATCCGGTGGCTCGCTGTAGGCACACTGCGAGACATCGTCATCCACACCGAGATGACGCCAACAACCGGTATGAGCATCGCCACCCTGAAGAGCTTCACTAATGTTGCGGTGTCGCCAGACTCCAGCGAAACGCTATAACCCGCGCCAACCACTTGAGCAACATCGTGAATAGCTGCGCCGATAAAAAAGCCCATGGCTTGATGATCGAGGGCCACATACTGCCCTACAACGGGATAGAAGATCATCGCAATGGTACTGAAGCTCGCCACCCCGATCACCGTGAACGAGGTCAAGCGTTGCTTATAAGCCGAATCGGGCAATACACTCGCAATCGCCATCGCCGCCGATGCGCCACAAATGGCGACGGCGCCACCGGTCAGCACGCCAAGCGCTCGGTCAACCTTGAGTAACCGTGCACCGATCATGCCCACGACGATTGTCAGCACGATTGCAACCACCAAGAACAAGACAGATTGCCAGCCCAGCTGTGCTAAATCGGTCAACGTCAACCGTAAGGCCAACAGTGCAACCCCCACGCGCAACGCGGGTCCCGCCATCAGATCCAACCCCAACCGCATTCTTTTGATGTCGCTAACAAAATGGCAAGCCATACCCAGCAGCAGCCCTATCAACATGGCAGGCGCGCCATAGCGCGAGGACACCACGGTGGCAGCGACGGCTAAGGCAGCGGATACCGCCACACCGGGCAGGTACTGTTGAAACGGAAAAGCAATCACTGAGTGGCTCCTAACTCTCTCGCCAGCATAACGTTCACCTAGCTAGTTGATATTTTACCATTCACTCTCCGTCAATGGTCATTGGATATCTGATCATGACCGCAAGAACGCACTGGATGCCACTTAACTGGCAAGATCCCTTTGAGCTCAATGCGCAGCTCATGGAAGAGCAGCGCATGGTGCGAGACAGTGCCCAGCAGTTTGCCCAAGGCTCTCCGGCGCCAAGAGTGCAAAATGCTTTTCGTCACGAGCAGACCGATGCGAGTCTCTTTGCGGAGATGACGGTAAATTGGCGCTGAGAGCGTCGATCACGGGCGAAATTGTTATGGATGATGTGTTCATGCCTACCGAAAATCATTTGCCCAATGTAGAGGGACTCAAAGGCCCCTTTGGTTGACTCAACAATGCCCGTTACGGCATCGCTTGGGAGTTTTGGGCGCAGTTTTGGGCGCAGCTGTGGACTGCTGGCATGTCGCGCGCGATGACACCCTAGAACGCACTCAGTTTGGCGCCCCGCTCGTCTCTAAACAATTGGTGCAAGTAAAACTTGCCGATATGCAGACAGCAATTGGGCTGGCACTGCAGGGCTGCCTGCAAGTGGGACGATTACTCTCCGCAGGCGCTATCTCACCCGACCTCATCAGCCTCATCAAGCGAAACTCGTGTGGTGAGGCGCTCGATATTGCCCGCTCTGCGCGAGATATGCTGGGCGGTAATGGCATCTCGGACGACTACTCTGTGATGCGTCACATGGTGAATTTGGAGGTCGTGAACATCTATGAAGAGACGCATGATATCCACGCACTCATCCTCGGTAAGAGTCAGACGGGACTGTCTGCTTGTTAGAACGCCTGCTTTTTAAAGCGTTTTCCTTCTACAGCGTCAGCTTCAAATGAATGTGCTGGCGAAAGAGCGGTAAATGTTCGTCCTGCCGATGGCTAACAAACAACAGCGTGCTGTGACGCCGCGCCTCGATAGACGTGAGAAAATCGAGAATACGACCCCGGTTCATCTCGTCCAATCCCTGCGTGGGCTCATCAAGTACCAACAGCAATGGCGACTTGACCATCGCTCTCGCAATCAACACGAGACGCTGCTCGCCATAACTCAAGGAATGTAGGGGGAGCGACGCCTTTGCTTCCATGCCCACCGCCGCCAACCACTCTCGTGCCAATCGAACTTGAAAATCCGATACCGGATCGTACACGCCGATCGAGTCATGAAACCCCGAGCAGACGGCCGCCAGCACATCGCATCTCACGGTATAGCGCCGATGCAAGTCGTTACTGACCAAACCCAGATGTCGCTTGATTTCCCACACTGACTCGCCAGTACCCCGCCGATAACCGAACACGGAAACGTCATTGCTAAAGCACTGCGGACAGTCACCCGTGATCAGTCCCAACAGGGTCGATTTACCTGCCCCATTTTCTCCCGTTACCAACGTATGTTGCAGTGGCGCAATATTGAGAGAGAGATCTTGAAGGATGGAGCGACCGCCATAACGCACCGTGCACTGGTTCAGCTCCGCAATCAGTGCAGCGCCGTAATGCGCGAGTGGAATGGAATCAGCTGGGATCCCAGGTTGCTGCATTGTGGGCTCCGCGACGCGGTCCTCCAGCTCGCGCAAAGCCTGCTCTCGCGACACTGACGCCATCACCGCCAGAACACCGTCCTCGACATGGCCAAAACAGGTTACCCAGCTGGGGATATCGGTGCGGTTACTCAGAAGCAGCACCACCGCAACACCCCGCTGAATGGCATGCTCAAAAGCGATCGATATCGCCGCCACCGCGTCTGGATCCAGACCATCAAACGGATTGTCGCAAACCAGCAGCCGTGAATCTTCCAGCAAGGCCTTGAGCACGAGTAGCTTGCGACTTTCCCCAGTACTCAGCTCTCGGTAGAAAGCTTGTAAGCGATGACGAAGGTTCAGCTCATCGATGAGAGGATCACTTAATTTCTGCGATGGTAAAAAATCCACGACCCGTGTGCCCGATTCGTCATCGGTGAGCAAATCGGTGGCCGCCAATCGCCGTTCTTGCTCGTAGACCCCCTGCTGGCTCTCAAATGATATAAGGGCGATATCGGCGATCGCGATCTTTCGCTCAATCGCGCCCGCCTCGGTTGCGAGTTTCCCCACCAACAACCGATCGAGTAATTGCTTACCCGAGCCATTGCGACCAAACACACACCAACCCTGGCCCGCACAAATCCGCCAAGTAGGGATATTCAGTCCGTCACCCACAAAATCGGCAACACCAATCAATTCAGCCGGGCTTGTCATCTCTCAAGCCCCTCTGCGGGCCATCGAGTTACCCACTGTGTTCGATGGAGGGTAGCAACGCCCGCGAGTGGTACTGGGTTTTTCACCTCGTTTGTCGCTACACTGCGCGCCGTCAATGCCGTAGGAAAGCGCCCCATGACTGATGCAGTAAACCGAATCATAGAATTGAACAACAACGCGCCGGGCTTCATCCGATTACTAGGCGGTGAGCTCATCGAGCTGGCACTGGATGAACAGAAAGCAACTTTTGTCTTCACGGTTCCACTCGATTACTGCCACTCTGGCGATATTGTCCAAGGCGGGTTTATTACCGCGATGCTCGACGCGGCCATGTCTCACGCCGTCTTTGGAACAGACCCAACGGTCAACGGTATTGCCTCACTCGACATCTCGACGCAATACCTCGGCATTTGCCGAGGTAATCAGGCACTGCGGGTGAGTGGATGGATCAAGAAAGCGACCCATCGAACCGCCTTCCTTGAAGCTCAGGCTCGATCTGAAGACAACACGATCGTCGCCACCGCTCACTCAGTTGCCAAGCTCAGTCGACGTAAAGCGCCCTAGTGCGCCATTAACGCAATCTTGGCAGCACCTTTTCGGCAATGTAGGCCATACGGCGATTGCCTGTCTCGATACCCTCGCCCGGAAACTGCGCCCAGAAGTGGATGTCCGAGATTTGCGGGTATTGCTCGATCATTCCACTGAGCTTCTCAACTGCCATGTCTGCATCCCAGAGCTCATACAAACCATTTTCAATGGCCGTGCGACTATCTGGGAACAATGGGGTTTGGTCGGGCGGCCCAAATGCCCCCCACCGAATATACTCATTCGACTGATAGAGCACGTGGTCTCCCACGATTGCCGCTTCAGCCTCGGGGTCCTCCGCAATAATTGCCCAGCAGCCGAGGATGATATTGCCCTCCTCCGGCGACTTACCATTGGCCGCCAAGCACTCAACGTAGGTATCCATACCAATACCACCCGTGCACAAAAATCCGTCAGCAATTCTTGCAGCACGATCAATAGCCGGTGGCGCCATCCCGCCGAGGAACAGTTTAGGGGCTGTCTTGGGCTGAGGCGTTATTTTGAAATCGCCGACGGTAAAGCGCTTGCCCTCAAAATTGATCGGCTCCCCTGACCAAGCCCGCCGCAGTATCTCAATGCCCTCTTCAACCAAACTGGGACGGTGTGAAATTTTGCGGCCAAACTGATCAAACTCCATTTGGCGATAGCCAATACCCACGCCTAAATCAAATCGGCCACCCGAAATCAATGATAGCGTCGCGGCGTCTTCTGCCATTCTCACGGGGTCGGCGATCGGTAAGAGCATCAGGTTCGTGCCCAAGCGCATACGTTCCGTCCGCGCTGCAATCGCTGCATGAATCACCAGCGGAGAGGGCGTATAACCATCGTCGCAAAAGTGATGCTCCGTCAACCAGACTGAGTCGAAGCCCATGGTCTCCGCACGTTCGATCTGATCAAGACGCTCAGCATAAAACTGCTCAAAGTCTATCTGCCATGGCTCGGGGTTACGAAAGTCGTACCACAGACCAAAATCTACCTTTCCCGCCATTCGGCTATCCTCCTTCAGAGGTGACTAATAAAATCATTGAGGGCTGCTAAATAACCCTCGCGTGCCTCGATAAAAGGGGCATGCCCGCTTTCAGAGAACTCTACGCCCGTTGCCCGCGGATGGTTCTCTGCGACCCAGCGCGAAATGTCGGGGGACACAAAACCATCCTGCCCACAGATGACAGAAAGAATAGGCGTTTCCAGCGCCATCATCATGTCACGTTGGTCCAAATGTGCGAGCTCGCCCAATGTCGACGACACGCGGGCGCTAGAATTAATAAAAGCCCCCGCCATCCAAGCCAGTACTGCATCAGTGGGTGGCTTGGCACAAATGGCGGTCGCTAGCATCGTTAAAAAATTCACGCGGTCATCATTCATGGCGGCCACATTACCCTCCACGTCAGCCGGCATACCGCCAATTGGCAGGTCGGATTTTTGCGTATAGATCGGACTCGCGCCGGCAGTAAGGATCAGCCCTGCACAGCGGCCACCCAACAAGCTTGCCGCATGGGTCGCTACAGCGCCGCCTAAAGACCACCCATTGACGACCACGTCATTCAATCCCAAATGATCAACGAGCTGAACGACGTCAGCGGCATTCGCCGCGATGCTTAAGTCTGCAAAGTCATGATCAGATCGGCCACAGCCTCGATGATCTGTTGTGATCACGCGATGTCCCGCCGCGAGTAATGGCAAAATCACGCCGTCCCAACAGCGGTTATCCATACCCCAACCATGCACCATGATGAGCGGCCGGCCAGCGCCGCCCAAATCTTCAAAGTAAATGCTTTTTGTCCCGTCGACTGCCAATCTAGCCATAACTCATCCCCCTTCTAATCCGTAATTGTCCGCACCGTGGTTTCCGCGAAGCGTGCAAAAAATGCATCGATATCGATGGCATCTGGCGCCACCACCCATTGATAAATAGTCCCTAACATCATCGAGCAATACCCCGTTGCGAAGTGCGCCGCATCAACATCCGCTTTAATATCGCCTGCGGCCTGTCCCTCCTCGACCCACTGCTGAACGTCACGTCGATAAATCACATGGTGTCGAGCAAGACTCGCCCGAATATCCGACTCTCTACCCAGGGACTCGTACCACAAAATATACATCGCCCTGAGGTAACCCGACTCTCGCGAAAAAATATCGCGCTGTGCCTCCATTGCCGCGGTCAGCGCCGCAAGTCCCCGCTTGTCCGAGAGGTGGCTCGATATATGCTCTTTCCACAAGTCATCGAAGCGAGCGAACAGCTCCATCCACAACCCGTCCTTTGATCCAAATCGATAACTCGCCAGGCCTCTGCTGTAACCCGCCTGCTCCCCAATATCTTTTAACGTGGTTTTGGCAGTGCCGCGCTCATTGACTAACTCAATGGCCACCTCGAACATTTTTTGATCGGACAATGCGCTCCGCTCTGCCTGCGTCGAGATCGACGCCGCCTCCCTCACTGTCCCCTCAGTCACCTATCCGTCCCCTAGCTATCCTGCCGCTGCACCACGAGCTCGTCAGACGCGAGCGCCTCTCGTAACCCTTTTTTGTCAATCTTACCTACGCTGGTCTTGGGAATCGACTCTCGCAGACACCAATACTCAGGAATCCAAAACTTCGCCACTCTCTCCGCCAAAAACTGACGCAACTCTGACAGAAGATCAGTCGCCTCGCCCTCATGCTGACTGACAATGACCGCCAGTGGCCGCTCTTGCCACCGCTCATCGGGCATCGCAATCACGGCCACTTCAATGACCGCAGTATGTTTCAGTAAAACATCTTCTAAGTCGACTGAGGAAATCCATTCCCCGCCTGACTTAATGACATCCTTAGTGCGATCGGTCAACTGTACATACCCTCTCGCATCAATCATTCCCACATCGCCCGTGCGCAACCAGCCATCGGGCGCAAAGGCATCACTATCCGTGTCGAGATACTCTCCGGTAACCCACGCCCCGCGGAGCTGTAACTCACCCACTGCGAGGCCATCCTGCGGCAAACAGTGACCTTCATCATCGACGACACGCACCTCAATGCCAGGCACCGGTCGACCACTTTTTAACCGCCAAAAGGTTTCAGACTCGCCCTCTAAATCTTTAGGAGGATGAGACAAGACACACAGAGGACTCGTTTCAGTCATTCCCCAACCTTGAACCACTAGGACGCCCCAGCGGTCTCGCACCGCCTCGATCATCGAGGACGGCACCGCCGATCCACCGGATACGATTGCGCGAAAACACGCTAGATCGAGAGGCTTTTGTTCGTCTGCGCGCAACAAATCTCCCAGCAGTGTGGGCACCATTGCCGTCAGGGTTGGCCGAGTCTGCTCGATCATTGTTCGCAGGTGTTGCCCTTGAAGAAAGGGGCCTGGCATGACCATATCTGCGCCGGACATCCATCCACTGTAAGGAAAACCCCAGGCATTCGCATGGAACATGGAGGGCAACATTAAAATGACATCGCGCTCTTGCACTGCAAAACTGTCAACGGCGCGAGAAGCCAGTGCATGCAGGTAGGTGGTGCGCTGACTGTAGGCAACGCCTTTTGGATTACCCGTGGTGCCGCTCGTGTAGCAAATACCGGCGGCCGCATTTTCTGTCGGTTCTGGCCAAGGATAGTCAGCCGGACTATCGGCAACGAGCGCGTCATAAGCGACCACCCGGGGATCATCCAAACTCGCGGCATCACCGGTGACAATGAGGTACTCGACCTTGGATATCAGGGGTAGCACTGGCAACAAGACGGATGCCAGACGACTGTCCACGATCAGGAATCGGTCCCCTGCATGGTTGATAATGTAAGCCATGTGCTCTGGAGACAATCGGCAGTTTACGGTATGCAGCACCGCCCCCATTGAGGGTACCGCCAGGTAGGCCTCAAGATGCCGTGAGCTATTCCACATGAAGGTGCCGACTCGATCACCCTCTGAGAGTCCTAACCCTCGCAAGCCATTGGCGAGGCGGGCGCTATCGGCGTCGATCTCGTCGTAGCGGCGCCAGTGGATTCGCTCGCCGTCGTAATCTCCGACGCGGCTACTGACAAAATGACGCGCGCCAAAACGATGCAATGTCGTCACGCCGAGCGGCGTATTCATCATCGTACTCAACATCGCGGTCACCAATCGCCTCCGGCAGCCCGCTCAGCCTCGGCAAGCAAGGCGGGCACATCGTACTCCAGCCCACGTGCGTAATCGGTGTCTAACTGGCCCGCCAAATAGAGCCCATGAGCGCCTTCAATAATGGCGGCGAGACGCCAAAAGGCCAAAGCCATGTAAAAGTTCATATGGTGCAACGGCCGGCCCACCGCTTCAGCCCAGCGCCCGGCTAATTCCCGACGACTGATCACACCGGAACGACGCGAGACAGACTGCAATGCCTTAAAAGCAGGCGGCTGCTGGGTCCGATATTCACCCCAAAACATCAGCATTAACGCCACATCCATATAGGGGTCGCCAACTGTCGCCAACTCCCAGTCTATGATCGCTAAAATGGCTGGCTCATCAGGTGATGCCAGCGTGTTGTCGAGGTGATAGTCCCCATGAATCACCGCAGGCGCTCCCGCCTCGGGCACATGTGCACCTAACCACTCGCCGAGGGCAAACAGCGCTGGCAGATCGCGCACACAGTGCTCCCTCCGCACGGATAACCAACGCTCAATTTGTCGCTCCAGAAAGCGTTCTGGACGACCTAGCTTCGCTAAGGCGGGTAAATCAGTGGGGACTTTATGTAGCACCGCCAGTTGATCTATCAGATCAGTGCCCAACCGATTCACCGTCTCGATGGTGTCCGGATAACGATCGGGTAGGGTATCGGTCAGCGCTCTGCCATCGATAAATTCCTGCACTAAAAAAGATCGACCAATCACTGAGGCGTCGTCGCACCAAGCCAATACGGCGGGCGCTCTCACGTCGAACCCGGCGATTGCTTGCAGCATTTGCGCCTCACGCTGGATACCTCTTGCCGACGTGGGGGAGATGTCATTAGCCGGCGGCGTCCGCACCACGCAGGCTCGATCGCCCGACTGAAACTGCCAAGTCAAATTAGAATTACCCCCGCTGAGGGCGGCGCAAAACCGAGTATTCTCCCAACCTAAGTGAGCATCCAACCACGAAGCCAGCTGCTCTGCGGGTACTGACGTCATCACGTGACTCCAAAGCTGGAGAGAAGACCCCCATCTACCGGGACACAGGCGCCCGTCATATATCGACTTTGGCTGACCCAATAAACCACCTCGGCGATCTCGCGCTCTTCTGCAAAACGTCGCATGGGAATTTGTTTGTTCATCGCTTCAAGCGACGCTTCAGTGAGCCCTGACGTCATTTCCGTCAACACCAGTCCGGGTATCACCAGGTTGGCTGTAATATCCTTGGGGGCTAGCTCAATTGCCAAAGCCTTTGTCAGTCCTGCCAGACCCGCCTTAGAGGACGCATAGGCGGCATCACCGGGAAAACCGCGGAAACCCACAACGGCACCCACATTAATAATCGCGCTACCCGCCTCCATGTGAGCTAATGCCGCTCTCGTCATGGTCATAGCGCCCGTCAAGTTAACTTGCAATACCTCGTGCCAGGCCTCGTCAGCTAAGCGCTTTACTTTACCGCCTCGATGCACCCCGGCGTTATTGACCAAAGTATCGACCCGGCCAAATCGTGCGATGACGGCATCCATTGCGGCAACAACGGCCTCTGGATTTGCCACATCGCATTGCACCCCTATCGTGTCAGGGCCAAGCTCACCCGCTAACGTGAGAACCGACTCACCCCGTGCCATTAAGGCAACACGGTCTCCGCTCTCCGACGCCACCCGCGCGATCGCCGCACCGATCCCCCGTGACGCCCCGGTCACCACCCACACTTTACCGCCAGACATACTACAATTCCCCCATAGGGCATCCAAAGACGCCACAAACTGCTGATTTTTTATCAGTCGCGTTGCTTGTTTGCGTCTAGCAAGTTTAAACTAGCGGCTCAATTTGGCAACCCTAGTGCCGGCGCTCACTCAAAAAAGTGGCGTGCTTGGCCCTATTACCTGTCAATTACATCGCAACTCCAAGGAGGTAAAGGCTGTGTGGTCTTTTGAAACAGATCCCGAATTTCAAGCGTCATTAGATTGGGTAGACACGTTCACGCGTGAAGAAATTGAGCCCCTTGATTTAGTCTTTCGCGAGCCTGGCGATCCCTGGGATCCGAAATCGCCCGCTTTTAAAGCAATGGAGCCACTGAGAGAGATTGTCAAAGAAAAGCGCCTGTGGGCCTGCCACCTCGAACCCGAGCTCGGCGGCCAAGGATACGGACAAGTCAACTTGGGCCTTATGAATGAGATTTTAGGCCGAAGTCGTTTCGGACCCAGTGTCTTTGGGTGTCAGGCGCCCGATTCTGGCAATGCAGAGATCCTCGCCAAATTCGGCACGCCAGAGCAAAAAACCCGATACCTACAGCCCCTGCTCAATGCGGAAATCGCCTCCTGCTACTCCATGACAGAGCCGCAAGCCGGTGCGGACCCGGGCGAGTTTTTATGCACCGCCACGCGTGACGGAAACGAATGGGTGATTAATGGCGAAAAATGGTTTGCCTCCCATGCCCGCTTTTCCGCGTTTCTCCTCGTGATGGTGGTGACCGATACCGAAGCGCCGATCCACCAGGGCGCATCGATCTTTTTAGTCGAGCAAGGCACACCTGGGATGGACATCATCCGCAACTCTGCAGTCGGTCCTTATGTGGAGCAAGGTGACGGCGTTCACGCCTATATTTCTTTTAAGAACTGTCGCGTTCCCGCCGACAACTTACTCGGGGATGAAGGGCAAGGCTTCCATGTGGCTCAAACACGACTCGGTGGTGGACGAGTCCACCATGCCATGCGGACCGTGGGTGTGATTCGTAAGGCACTCGATATGATGTGCGAGCGAGCAGTCAGCCGTCGTACCAAGGGTGAATTGCTGGCAGACAAGCAAATGACACAGGAAAAAATCGCCGACGCGTACACCATGATGATGCAATATCGCCTTCATGTGCTCTACACCGCGTGGCTGATCGACAAGCACAAGGAGTACAACCGCGAAGTGCGTAAAGAGATCGCTGCCATTAAAGCGGCAACACCCAAAGTGCTGCTAGAGATCGTCTCGAGAGCGATGCATTTACACGGCAGCTTAGGCAGTTCCGACGAGACACCACTGGCCCACATGTGGGCCAACATTCCCGAGCTGGGAGTGGTCGATGGCCCCACCGAGGTGCATAAAATTGCCGTGGCCAAAGCCGTGCTGAGACACTATGAACCGCATGATGCGTTGTTCCCCAGCTACCACACGCCGACACTGCGAAAAGCAGCTCTCGAGAAGTATGGCCATTTTTTAACGACATAGCGATTCAAGCTGCCGGCCGATATTCATCCGCCGGCAGTCTGACAAATGCGCTATGGTTAGCATCGAAAGAGGCCTATTCGATGATGAAAACGCGAACACTCCAGCTGATGCTCGTTGTCAGCGCATTTGTCAGCTCCCTCGGCAGTGCCACAGAGCAGGGAGAAGCCCTTTACGCTGAGCACTGTGCGACCTGTCACGCGGTTTCCCTCCGAGGATCTGCTCACGGCGCTTCGCTGTCAGGTCCCGCCTTCACGACAAAATGGGCGCATCAACCCGCACAAGCGCTGTTGACTTATCAAATGAGTGAGATGCCTCCCGGCCAGGCAGACACGCTCTCCCCTGCTCAACACGCTGAAATTCTGCAGCACGTTATTGCACAATCACGCCTACCCGCAGATTCGCTGATGAGGACGTCAGTCGCTGACCTGAGTGCCGCCGAGGCACCTGACGCGGTCGCGTTCTCGGGCGCTGGGAGCGTCATGGATCTTGCGCGTAACGCAGGTGAGTATGCCGCCAAAACCGTGGCCAATTTTCGCCCTGTTAGTACCGCGGAATTGAATCAGCCCGATGACGGCGATTGGCTCAATTGGCGACGCACCCTGGATGGCCATGGGCACAGCCCGTTGACAGCGATTAACACCTCGACGGTGAGCAAACTCGGTCTTAAGTGGTCCATGGCAATGCATACTGGCAGCAATCAGCCGACGCCGCTTGTGCGAGATGGCGTGATGTTTCTGACACACTCCAACAACAAAATTCAGGCGATAGAGGCGGACTCTGGGGAACTGATTTGGGAGTATCAATACGCCTTCCCGCCGGCATCAAAAATGCTGGGGGGACCGACCCGCAATATCGCTTTGTGGGGTGACAAGCTATTCCTTGCGACCTATGACGCAGCGCTCGTCGCGGTGGACGCGGTAACAGGGCAGCAAATTTGGCGCACCCAAAAAGCAGACTACCGAGAAGCCTTTACCCATAGTGCGGGACCCATCGTTGCCAATGGCGTGGTGGTCAGTGGGATTAATGGATGCGAACTGTTCACGGAAGATGGCTGCTTTATCACCGGCCACGATCCTGACACCGGAGAAGAATTGTGGCGCACCTCCACGCTAGCGCTGCCCGGTACGCCCGAATACGCCACGTGGGGCAATGTGGCGCCTGATCGACGTGGCGGCGGTGACATTTGGATTACCGGGTCCTATGATCCTGCGCTAGATCTGATTTACTTTGGCACCTCTCAACCCAAGCCATGGGCCGCACCCAGCCGGGGAATGTCGGTTGAGGACGCCGCGCTCTATACCAATTCGACCCTCGCGCTAAAACCGAAAACCGGTGAACTGATGTGGTACTTCCAACACATTCCCGGGGAAACGATCGATATGGAAGTCGGGTTTGAGCGCATTGTTGCTGATATTGACGGGGTACCGACAGTCTTAACCGTTGGCAAAGATGGCATCTTGTGGAAGCTGAACCGAGAGACGGGCGACTACATCGATCTGCTCGATACCATGGATCAAACCATTTTCGAGGTCGATAGAAAAACGGGGACGCTCGCCTACCGATCTGACATTGCCGATGCCAAGATTGGTGATACTTATACCGCCTGCCCCGGTATCTATGGTGGCCATAACTGGCAATCGGGCACCTATGATGCCACGCGACATCTTTTATTTTTGCCAGTGCATCAACTGTGCTCTGATATGACACCCCGCGAAGTTGATCTCGGCCCCGGTGGTGGCGGTTATGGCGCCGACGTCGCGACTTACCCCATGCCGGGTAAAGAGGACAAAGCGGGCGCACTCCTTGCCATTGACGTGCGTACCATGACCATCAAGTGGCGGATAGAACAACCCGCACTGTTTTTAAGCGGCGCGGTTTCCACAGACGGAGAGGTACTCTTCATTGGTGATCTTGATCGGTATTTCCAAGCCTTTGATATCAACACGGGCAAGAAGCTATGGTCGACTCGACTGCCCGCACCTGCTCATGGCTACCCCATCACCTATCAAGCTAACGGCGAGCAGTTCGTTGCCATCCCAACGGGCATTGGGGTTTTTAGAGCCCTGACCGCTGTCATCTTTCCCGATATCTATCAGCCCCCAGATGGCCAGGGGCTGTATGTGTTCGGACTTAACCGCTAGCGGGCTTCACTCTACTCCGGTTCGTCCCGCTTCGCGCTTCATTGGTTCATATTCAGCAAATGCCGGTGGCGCAGCGGTAGAGCCGGTGGTCGCTCCTGCGTCAACCGTCAAGGTCAGGCCACTGGTGTACCCCGACTCATCGCTGGCCAGCCAGAGTGCCGCATTGGCGACATCTTGCGCCAACCCAGCGCGCCCCTTAAGCGGGGAACCCTCGGCGAGTG
>Ga0115572_10001618_pt1 | contig 18227 bp, 21 predicted proteins | sample COGITO_mtgs_1206_FD_88681 | JGI IMG/M metagenome (GOLD analysis project Ga0115572, IMG submission 88681) | Pelagic marine microbial communities from North Sea - COGITO_mtgs_120607 | ecosystem: Environmental > Aquatic > Marine > Epipelagic | place: Germany:Helgoland, sampling site Kabeltonne... | reverse complement strand
TTATGCTTACTAACGAAGAAGGACTTAGACGTGTAGATACTTCAGTGCAAGAAATAATTTACATAAAAGTCAAAAAAAGTTAGTAAAATAGTTGCCTCCCTGAACTCTTCTTCTTATATTTAGTTATAAGTTATTAAGTAAAGATCAAGTTATGCACAAGACAGACAAAGAAGCATTATTAGCATTATCAGTATTATTCGGAGCAGTTGCTTTATTCGCAAGTACTCTTTGGTTTTATAATTCACTATAGTATGAGAGAGATAGTTATAAGCTTCCTCTTATTCACTCTCGGTCAACTATTTATATGGTTTCAGACTAACTCGCAATTTATTTCAGAGTGGTGTAAAGAGCATCCATGGGTACTAGCAGCATGTGGAGTACCTATATCATACATCCTTATTAAAGCAACCACATATGTTGTAACAGGATTTGATGGATTACTCTGGCCAGGAAGATTTATAGGCTTCGGATCTGGTATTATAGTCTTCGCTATATGCACGTGGATATTTATGGGTGAAGGTATCAATAGCAAAACTATGATTAGTATAGCTTTATCAACAATATTAATATTAATACAAATTTTATGGAAATAGTGTTTCGAACTCGAGATATATTTCTTATATTTACAACTGAAAGTTGATTGGCATATATTTATTACAGTAACAAATGACAATTAACAATTATTTATTAACAATTAAAGGAGTAACAAATGGCAATTGATTTAAACGCTATTCGCAAGAAACTAAATAACTTGCAATCCCAGACGGGAAAACAAAACAATCTATGGAAGCCTGAACCAGGTAAACAAACAATCCGTATCGTACCTTATCAGTTTAATAAAGATAATCCGTTCCAGGAATTATACTTTCATTACAATCTTGGTAAGAAAACCTATCTTTCACCCGTAACGTTCGGTAAAGCAGATCCTGTAGTAGAGTTTTGCGAACAACTTAAAGCTACTGGTAATAAAGAGGATTGGCAAATGGCTCGTAAAATGGAGCCTAAGATGAGAACCTATGTACCTGTTATTGTACGTGGTCAAGAATCTGAAGGTGTTAAGTTTTGGGGCTTTGGTAAAACTGTTTATCAAGAATTGCTAAGCATTATCTCTGACCCTGATTATGGCGATATTACTGATCCAGTAAACGGTCGTGATGTATCTGTAGAATTTACAGCTGCTGAAGGAGCAGGATCTTTCCCTAAGACTTCTATCCGAGTTAAACCTAATCAAACAGCTGCTACTAGTGATAAAAACATCGCAGATCGTATCATGTCTGGTCAGAAAAATATCACAGAGATTTTCAAAGAGGTATCGTATGATGATCTGAAAGCTGCTCTAGGTGAATGGTTGAATCCAGAAGAAGAGGTCCAAGCTGAAACTGCAGCCCCTCAAGCAGCTGCACCTGTAGCTGGTACAAACAAGGTAGATGACGTAAATCAAGCATTTGACGATCTATTTAACTCATAAGGTTACATATGGCTAAAGATGAAAGAGATGAGCTAGCATCCGTGCTAGCAGATAGTTTAAATAAGAAGTTTAAAGATTATAAGGTAGCTTATTTTCTTGATGGCTCTGAAGATACTCCAACAGATTTGACGGAGTGGATTTCAACAGGTTCATCCATGCTAGACTTAGCTATTGCAAATCGACCTAATGGCGGAATACCAGTTGGTAGAATTACTGAAGTAACTGGTTTAGAAGGTAGTGGTAAATCACTTGTAGCAGCTCACTTACTAGCTAACACTCAAAAGAAGGGTGGATTAGCAGTATACATCGATACAGAGAATGCAATGAATGAAGAGTTCTTACGATGTATTGGAGTTAACGTTCAAGATATGGTATATGTTCAACTTGAAACAGTGGAAGATATATTTGAAGTTATAGAGAGTATTATTACTAAAATACGTGAATCTAGTAAAGATAGGTTAGTAAGTATTGTGGTAGATTCAGTAGCAGCTGCAACTACTGCGGTAGAGTCGGAATCTGATTATAGTAAAGATGGATGGGCTACATCGAAAGCGATTGTATTATCTAAAGCGATGAGAAAAGTCACTCAGATGGTTGGTCGACAGAGAATAGCTCTAGTATTTACTAATCAGTTACGTCAAAAATTAGGTGTAATGTTTGGTGACCCATGGACTACGTCAGGTGGTAAAGCGATTGCTTTTCACTCAAGCTGTAGATTGAGATTAAAATCTATGGGACAGATTAAAGCTAAAGTAAATGGCGTTGATGAGACTGTAGGTATAAAAACTCAAGCACAAGTAGTTAAAAATAGAATGGGTCCACCTCTTCGTAAAGCTGAATTTGAAATATACTTCGATTCAGGTATTGATGACTACGGTGGATGGTTAAAGGTTATGAAAGCGCAGAAATTAGTAGCGTCTGGTGGTGCGTGGTATACGTATACTGATGCAACTGGTAAAGCACATAAATTCCTGTCCAAAGATTGGCAGAAGTTACTAGAGGAGCATCCAGAGATTAAAGAAGAAGTTTATAATAAGATCTGTGACGCGCTAGTAATGGAATATAAATCAGATGCTATCGGTATAGATGATATTGAAATCAGTGATGAGCCGATACCAGAAGGATAGTGAGTATAAGATTGTGTAATGGAGCCGCACATGATTATAAGTATTAGTAGAGTGTATAGCTCGTTATTATACAGCTGAAACCAATGTGTATATGAGAGCGCCTTAAGATGCACTAGAAAGTATAATAAGCTAATAGCTCACTGAGCAGGGGTCTTCATTGATCCCTGCTTTATTTTAAAAGGAAGTTATGAAAAAAGATTACTTAAAAATGTTTGACAATTTAGAGAAGGGTAGTGTTGAAACCGCAGGACCTAATGATAAAGTGCTAATTATCGACGGACTAAATACCTTTATACGTAGTTTTGCTGTATCACCTGTAACAAATGATGACGGTGTACATGTAGGCGGTATATCTGGGTTTTTATTATCTATTGGATATGCAATAAAAACACTGCAACCTACCCGTGTTATCATATGCTTTGACGGTAAAGGTGGTAGTCAGAGGAGACGTAAATTATTCCCTGAATATAAAGCAAATAGGATGGTGCGTACTAAGTTGAATAGAACTAACTCATTCGTCGATAAAAGCTCAGAAGATCAAAATATGAAAATGCAGTTAGGTAGATTAATCCAATACTTGGACTTACTACCTGTGCAATTAATAGCACCTGAAAATATTGAAGCAGATGATTCAATTGCTTATCTATCTAAACAAGTATTAACTAAGAGTAAAATATTTATAATGTCATCAGACAAAGATTTTATTCAACTTGTTGATGATAGAATCGCAGTATGGTCTCCTACTAAAAAGAAGCTATACTTTAAAAACGATGTTGTAGAGGATTACAAAGTACCTGCGCATAACTATTTACTCTATAGAACTTTAACAGGTGATAAATCAGATAATATACCTGGTATACGAGGTACAGGTATCAAAACGTTACAAAAACGATTACCTATATTATTTACTGATAAACATCTAACGATTGAAGATATAATTAGTGAATGCGGAGACTCTAGTATTAAAGTACTCGAAGCTATACGTGATAATAAACCTATAATAGAGATGAATTACAGATTAATGCAATTGAATGAAGTGGATATAAGTGGTAGTAGTAAACAAAAGATTTTACATGTAGCAGACAATAGCATTCCTAGGTTAAACTCAATGCAATTCAAGATTATGGTGTTGGAGGATTCTTTAGGAGGTGCATTCCGTAATTTAGAGTTTTGGTTGCGTGAAAGATTTGCTACTCTAGATATTCAAGCAGAAAAATATAATAAAAGTTGTGATACTAAGTAAGTATTCATATATTAAGGCCTATGAGCGATACATTCCAAATATACGGTTACAATTTTCAAGTAAAATTACTTGCCACTCTATTTAGAGATAAACCATTCTTACAACAGATAACAGATATACTACACCCTGACTTCTTTGAATCTGAAGCTAATAAATGGATAGTTAAATCTATAAGCGAATACTTTATTGAGTATAAAAACTCTCCTACATTAGATGTAATGAAAGTTAAGATTGATGCTATAGATAATGATGTATTAAAAGCATCAGTAGTTGATACGTTAAAAGAGGTTGTTAGAAACTTCGATGGCGAGGATACTCAATTTGTAAAAGACGAAGCATTAAAATTCTGTAAGAATCAGAAGTTAAAATCTGCGATAGTTGATTCTGTAGAATTGTTACAACGTGGAAATTATGATGAGATAAAATTCCGTGTAGATGAAGCAATGAAAGCTGGTACAGATAGAGATATTGGTCATGAATATATGGTTGATATAGATGATCGATTCTCAGAAACAACTAGACAGACTACATCTACAGGATGGGATGTAGTAGATGATTTAATGGATGGTGGATTAGGTCCCGGTGAATTAGGTGTATTTGTAGCACCAGCAGGTATCGGTAAATCTTGGGGGTTAGTGAACGCTGCTGCTCACGCGGTTAAATCTGGTAAAACTGTTATACATTATACATTAGAGTTAAATGGTGCTTATGTAGGGTTACGATTTGATTCTGTATTCACGGGTATAGCAGCTCAAAATTTAAAATTCTATCAAGATAATATAAAAGAGAAGGTAGCTGAGTTAGATGGAGATCTTGTTATCAAATACTTTCCAACGAAAACAGCTACTGTCAATACATTGAAAGCTCATTTAGATAGATGTACTATGTTAGGTAAAAAACCTGATCTAGTGATCGTAGATTACGCTGATCTATTAAGAGGTACAGGTAAAGAGATCCGTCATGAGCTAGGGAATATTTATGAAGATTTAAGAGGTATGGCAGGTGAGTATGAAATACCAATATGGACTGCTTCACAAGCAAATAGATCTGCTTTAGACGATGATGTTATTGGAGCAGAAAAGATTGCAGAATCATATTCAAAAATAATGACAGCTGATTTTGTTATATCATTATCTAGAAAGATTGAAGATAAGATAGCAGGTACAGGTAGGTTCCATGTTATTAAGAATAGATTTGGCCCTGATGGGATAACATTCCCTAGTAAGATGAATATGTCAAATGGTCAGATTCAAATATTCGAACAAGCATCTGTGCAAGGTAAGAGTGCACAAGGTCAAATGGATCAAGGATCTGAAGCAATGCGTAAGCGATTAGCTACCAAGTATAATGAAGCACAACCACCTGTAGAAAAGTCAAAAGATCCGTTCGAGAATCTACAGTGATATAAATATATAATGATAATTATTATAACATCAAGAAACAATAAGTAACGTAAAAGGAAAAAAATGGCCAAACCAGATTTGCTCAAAGAACGCGTAGTCTATAAACCTTTCGAATACCCGCAAGCGTATGATTACTGGTTAAAGCAACATCAAGCACATTGGATACATACAGAAGTACCAATGATGTCAGATGTTAACGATTGGAAACAGAATCTCACTGAGACGGAGAAGAATATTATAGGATCAATACTAAAAGGATTCGCTCAAACAGAAACTGTAGTTAACGATTATTGGACTGGATTAGTTACAAAATGGTTTCGTAAACCAGAAATTATTGCTATGGCAACTACATTTGGTGCTATGGAAACTATTCATGCAGAAGCATATTCTCTGTTAAACGAGGAATTAGGTCTCGATGATTTTAGTGAGTTTCTAGAAGACGAGACAACTATGGCTAAAATTGAAATATTAATGAATGTTCGAGATAGTTTTGATGGTGAAGTTGATTGGCATGAACGAGCTAAATCGTTAGCTATATTTAGTGCGTTTACTGAAGGTGTTAACTTATTTAGTTCATTTGCAGTACTATTATCATTCAAAATGCGCAACAAACTTAAAGGAGTAGGTCAGATTGTTGAATGGTCTATTAGAGACGAATCTATGCACTCTGATGCAGGATGCTGGTTGTTTAAAACCTTACTAAAAGAGCATCCAGAGTTAGATACACCAGAGTTAGAATCAGCTATAAATGAAGCTGCTTTACTATCGTTAAAACTAGAGTTAGATTTTATAGAGAAAGTATATCAGTTAGGTGATTTAGAAGGATGCAGTAAAGATGATTTAGCTCATTTTATAAAGAATAGAGTTAATACTAAACTTGGTGATCTTGGATATAAACCTATTATAGATGGTATCGATGTATCAGCAGTAGATAGAATGAAGTGGTTCGATCACTTATCAGCAGGAAAGCAGCATACTGACTTCTTCGCTAATAGAGTTACTAATTACTCTAAAGGTCACATCGAATGGGATTCAGAATCAATATTTTAATAAAGGACATATATGGACAATAATTTAATAGCTGATTATAGTCAGTGGGAATCAGGTAAAGATTATCCTGCATTCATGGGAGAGGTAGCATTATCTACACTATCTAAAGGATATTTATTACCAGGTGAGACTCCTAAAAAAGCGTATAGACGTGTTGCTCATGCTATCGCAAATAGGTTGAATCGACCGGATTTAGAATCTAAGTTTTTCAAGTATATCTGGAATGGGTGGATTGGATTAGCATCACCAGTATTATCAAACACAGGTACAGATCGAGGATTGCCAATATCATGTTTTGGTGTTGATACTCCTGACTCGGTTAGAGGTATTGGATTAACTAATGCTGAGCTCATGAAGTTAACAGCTTCTGGTGGTGGAGTTGGTATTAGTACTTCACGTATTAGACCTAGAGGAACTGCTATAGGTAAGAATGGTAAATCTGAAGGTGTTGTACCTTGGTGTAAAATTTATGATTCTACTATTATTGCAACTAATCAAGGTAATGTACGTAGAGGAGCAGCAAGTGTTAACTTGAATATTAATCATCCAGATATTGAAGAGTTTTTACAAATTAGACGACCAAAAGGTGATCCTAATAGACAATGCTTAAACTTACATCAGTGCGTTGTTGTAGATGATGCATTTATGCGTAGATTGAATGATAGAGATGAGGAAGCTATGTCCTTATGGTTACAGATTCTTAAATCTCGTGTTGAAACTGGTGAACCGTATATTATGTTTGAGGATAATGTTAATAAAGATAATCCTCTAGCATATATGATGAATAACCTTAAAGTATCTATGACTAACATATGTACAGAGATTACATTACATACAGATGAGGAGCATTCATTCATTTGCTGTCTAAGTTCACTTAATTTAGCTAAATACGATGAATGGAAAGATACAGACGTTGTTGAGATTGCTACATATTTCTTAGATGGGGTAATGCAAGAGTTTATAGATAAGACTAATGGTAAGGAAGCTTTGAAACGTACACATATGCACGCTAAGAAGGGTAGAGCACTGGGATTAGGTATTATGGGATGGCATTCATTCCTTCAACAACGTAATTTACCGTTCAACTCTATCGCATCAACTGCATGGACTCATACTATAATGTCTAAGATTAAATCACAAGCTGAAGAAGCTTCTAGAAATTTAGCAGTAGAGTATGGTGAGCCACTATGGTGTAAAGGTACGGGTATGCGCAATACTCACTTACTAGCAATTGCACCTACTGTATCAAATAGTAGTATTGCAGGATGCTCAGCAGGAATTGAACCATTACCAGCTAATGTATATACATTTAATGGTGCAAAAGGTACATTTATTGTTAAGAATAAAGAGTTAGAAAAATTATTAGTAGAGCGAAAGAAGAATACAGATAAAGTATGGGATCAGATTCTAGTAGATGGTGGATCAGTTCAGAATCTACCAAGTGATGTAGTATCTGAAGATGAAAAAGAGGTATTTCTAACGTTTGCTGAAACTAATCAACTTGAACTAGTTAGACAAGCTGCTATCAGACAGAAGTATATTGATCAAACACAATCCCTTAACTTAGCATTTGCTCCTACTGACTCTCCTAAATGGATTAACCAAGTTCATATTGAAGCATGGAAGTTAGGTGTAAAAACATTATATTACTTGAGAACAGATTCTGTAATTAAAGGTGATTTAGGTTCTAGGACAGCAGAATGTGTTAGTTGTGATGGATAATGTGATTAAAAGTTGGGTATAATAAATAAATTTCTTATATTAAGTAAAAGGATAAGATATGGGTTATAAGAGTACTAAATTATTTGATGGATTTACCTGCTGCTTCAGGCAGTGGAAAGCAAAGACAACACATTGTAGATTCATGCATGGATATGGTATATCATTTAGAGTTACATTTGAAGGTGATCTCGATGATAGAAACTGGGTATGGGACTTTGGTGGTATGAAGAGAGCTAAAACAAAGATCCTCGGTAGATCGCCAAAAGATTGGATGGATTATATGTTTGATCATACCGTTATAGTAGCGCAGGATGATCCTGAATTACCAGTATTCCAAGATTTAAATAAAGCAGGTACGATTCAGTTAAGAATTGTTGAAGCTACAGGAGCTGAGAAGTTTGCAGAATTTATTTATAATAAATTAAATAATTTTGTTATAGAAGAAACTAGTAATCGTGTAAAAGTAACTCAAGTAGAGTTTATGGAGCACAATAAAAACACAGCGATATATTCAAAATAGTTATGAAGATAAGTCACGAAGTACCAAAAGAGTTATTTGAAGAGAGTTTACAGTTTAATGATTATGATTATGCACTAGTACACCTCTTCGATGAAGATCCAGAATATTTACAATTTTATAAAAATTGTGTAAAAAATAATAGACATGTAATTTTAGATAATAGTATATTTGAGTTAGGTGAAGCTTATGATAACGAATCATTTGCTAAGTGGGTTAAAGAATTGCAGCCAACTGAGTATATAATACCTGATGCATTAGAAGATTTAGAGAAAACATGTCATCAAGCTAAAGATTGGTTTGAACAATACGCTGACTTACCTGGTGAGAAAATCGGTGTAGTTCAAGGTAAGAATTACTTTCAATTTGTAGATTGCTATCAATATTTAGATAAATTAGGTGTTGATAAAATTGCTATATCATTTGATTACTCATGGTATCAAGAAATAGCACCTCATCCTAACAAGTACATGTCGTGGATGATTGGTAGAGCTACACTACTTACACGATTACTCAACGATGGAGTTATAAATAAGTGTAAACCACATCATTTACTTGGCTGTGGATTACCTCAAGAATTTACCTTATATAGTGGCAGCGAATTTGATTGGATAGAATCCCTCGATACAAGTAACCCTGTAGTGCATGGAATGTTAGATGTATCTTATCGAGATTTTGGATTAACAGATAAACTTAGTTTGAAATTAGCTGATAATATTAATATAGATATAACACCAGATCAACTGGAAATTATAGATTATAATGTGAGAAAATTTAGAGACTTTGTCAATGGATAAACAACCTTGGATAGCAATGTTTAGCCAAACAGGTAGTGAAATTGCTAATATTGCAGAGAAGCTAGGAAGATGGCCTGATGTAATGATTGTTAACGAGAGAGATATTGATCGTACAATAGATAGTAGATTGCAGAGACGAAATGTTATTTTTGTTCCTAATAGACCTTCTAAATCTGAGTTATACGAGATATGGTCAGAGTATAATTCTCCGTTAATAACATTGCACGGCTGGCTACGTATTATCCCACCATCGCTTTGTGAATCATATAATATATTTAATGGTCACCCTGGTCTTATTAACGTTTATCCTGAACTAAAAGGGTTTGATCCACAAATTCGAGCTATACAAGGTGATTACGATACTGCAGGTTGTGTATTACATGAAGTTACAGCGGGTGTAGATGAAGGCGAAATATTATTACATAAAGAATTTTGTATAGATGGGTTGGATGAACGAGAAAGTTTTCGTATATTTGGTGAAACTTCACTATCGTTATGGGTAGAGTTTCTAAAAGGTAAGTTATGAAGATAGCATTTACAGGTGCTCAAAGTACTGGTAAGACAACATTATTAAATGAGGTAAAATATATATTACCTGATTATAGTTTTATTGATGAAATTACTAGAAGCGTTGTTAGTGATGATATTAAGATAAATGAAGGTGGTACAGATAAAACGCAGATGCTTATAATGAAGAGTCATTTTAAAAACTCCCTAATATCTAACACTGTTATGGATAGATGTGCTTTAGATGGTGTTGTATATACACGATACCTTTATAATAGAGGTCAAGTTACAGAAGAGATGATGGATTATGCAGAGCAAGTATTTGAATCTATAATCGACACATACACGCATATATTCTACCTCGTACCAGAGTTCGATATCGTTGACGACGGTGTTAGAAGTATTGATATAGATTTCAGAAACCAAGTAGTAGATTTATTTAATAAATATATAGAAGAATGTGAAGTACCGATTATTAGAATTACCGGTAATTTACAAGAAAGAGTAACACAAATAAAGGAAGCAATAAATGAGTAATTCAGTAGTAGACATTGCGAGTAAGCATTTAGGACAAACAGTAAGCGCATACTCAGACTTATATGATAAGTCATTATTAGTAAAAGTACCGAGGTATATGAATCGTGAAGCATATGATATTAATGCTGACGATCTACCATTTGTAGGTGTTGATGTATGGAATTGTTACGAGGTATCAGCTATAACAAAGAGGGGTAGACCTGTAACTGGTGTATTAAAGATATCATGCCCAGCAGATAGTGAGTATCACGTAGAATCAAAAAGTATCAAGTTGTACTTAAATTCTCTTAATATGAATCCATTTGGAGATAATAAAAGGCAATGTATTGCTATTATAGAAGATACAGTTGAGAAAGATTTGAGTGAATTACTTGAATGTGAAGTAACATGTAAATTACATACAGGCGGATGGCTAGATACAGACGGCAGTAAAACATGGCTCGGATTTAATAAATTTATTAATATTGAAGAAGTAGTAGATTTTGATAATGTTGAGTTTACATCATTTAAATCTGATGCATCTCAATTAGAAGGTACAGCTAATGATACAGAATGTTATTATCACTCAGATATGCTACGCTCTAACTGCCGTGTAACCAATCAACCAGATTGGGGTGATATATACATTCACATGAAAGGTGATGAGATAGTTACTGCAGAATCATTAGGTAAATACATTGTATCTCATAGAAAAGTATCACACTTTCATGAAGAGATTTGTGAGATGGTATATAAACACTTACTAGATAGATTTAATCCAGAAGAATTAATGGTAGCGTGCCTTTATACACGTAGAGGAGGATTAGATATTAATCCGATTCGAGCAAACAAACCGGAATTAATAGATTCCAGATTCACTAATGTAGAGTTTCTAAATGAAAAGACTCTAAGACAATAAAAGGAGAAAAAAAATGGCATTAAACAAGCAAGCCGTTCTATCGCTAAGCGGTGGTATGGATTCATCAACAGTTCTGCTACACCTGTTATCCAATGGTTACGACGTAACAGCAGTTAGTTTTGACTATGGACAAAAACATCGTGTAGAATTAGATAGAGCTAAGCAATTAGTAGATTATATTAATAGTAATCAAGATGCTACATATAATGATGTTAAGTACCAAGTTATTAAATTAGACGGATTAGTTGACCTACTTAACTCTAACCTTGTTCAAGGTGGAGCTGAAGTCCCTGAAGGTCATTATGAAGAAGAAAACATGAAAGATACAGTTGTACCTAACCGTAACAAAATGTTCTCTTCAATTATTCAAGCAATCGCTCTATCTATTGCGAACGAGAAAGATTGTTCAGTAGAGATTGCAATGGGTATCCATGCAGGTGATCACGCTGTATATCCAGATTGCCGTCAAGAGTTTAGAGATGCAGATTATGAAGCGTTTAAGCAAGGTAATTGGGAAGCTGAGAAAGTATCGTATGTTACTCCTTACTTATTCGGAGATAAATATGATATCTTGCAAGATGGACAGGTATGCTGCAAGACTCTAAATCTAGATTTTGACGAAGTCTATAAACGTACTAATACTTCATATAAACCTACTGCAGAAGGATTATCAGATTATAAATCTGCATCATCTGTAGAGCGTATTGAAGCATTTATTAAACTAGGTAGAAAAGATCCTGTCGTATATGTAGATGGATGGGATGTTGCAAAAACACACGTAGAAAAATTACTAGAAGCTTATGAGCAATAGAATAGAAGATTACGATAAAATACTTCCAATCAACGAATTATACCGATGTGTACAATCAGAAGGTAGTAGATTCGGAAGACCTACAATCGCCATTAGAGTAACGGGATGTACACACCGTTGCTACTTCGGTGAAGGCGGATGGTGTGATAGCTGGTATTCATCTATTCATCCTGAAAAAGGTAAATTTACCTTCAATGATATTATTAAGATGTATGACGAGAATCCACATGTCAAGGAGATGATGTTAACTGGTGGATCACCAACAATGCAACCAGCATTAGTAAATGAGTTAACACACTTTGCACATGAAAGAGGTATTATTGTTACTATCGAGACTGAAGGATCGCATTTTGTTGAAACCGATTATCCTATTGATCTCATCTCTCTTAGCCCTAAGTTTTCTAATTCCATTCCTGTTGCTGGAGCTATTACGCCTGGCGGGAAGGTTGTTGACCAAAAATTCATCGACATCCACAACAGAAAACGATTGAATATAGATGCTATAGAGAAGACATTAGAGTATCATACAGATTATCATTATAAACCTGTATGGGATGGTACAAGCCCTGGACTGCAAGAGATCGAAGATTTTCGAGTAAAAATGGATATACCTAAAGATAAGACATATATTATGCCTGCAGGAGATTCAAGAGAAGAACTGATAAAGATGTACCCTATGGTATTCGATCTATGTGCAGAATATGGATATAATATGTCAGGACGTGATCATATTATTGCGTTTGATACAAAGAGATCAGTTTAATGAAGTTGTTAATACCAGAATATAAAATCGAGAGACGTGTAAGATCGTTAGCTCATAGGATTTCAGAAGAGCATAAAGCATCAGGTAACTCATATCCACCTGTAATGATATGTGTATTGAATGGTGCATTTATGTTCTTCACTGATCTTATTAAAGATATGGGTATTGATGTTGAGATTGACTTTATCAGAGCTAAATCATATCAAGGTACTGATAACTCTCAAGGCGTTACTGTTACTAAAGATCTAGAGATCGACTTAAAAGGGAAGCGCGTGTATATAGTAGATGATATGATTGATACAGGTGCTACAATGCTAGAGATATTATTTCGAGTAGAGAATAAGATGCCTGTTGATGTTAATATTGTTACTTTAGTCGATAGAGAGAGTAGAGAGAATATGCAGGTAGATCATACTGCTTTCCCTAATATGGGAGAAGATTGGTTTGTAGGATACGGGTTTGATGCTGATGGTCTCAAAAGAAATTATAGAAATATTTATAGCGCAAGTACTGATAGTACTCAAGAGGAATAATATGTTTAAAAATCTATTTAAACGAAAAACTAAAGTAGATAGATTAGAATCTGAATATAAAGCTTTACTAAAAAAAGCGTTCAGATACTCTAAAGTAGATAGAATTAAGAGTGATGAGTATATGTATAAAGCTGAGAAAATTGTACAGCAAATAGCTGCACTCACAAAAACTAATGATTAAGGTTGGTTGTTTGATAAACATTTCTTATATTAATGTAAATGGTGTCGTAGTTCCACCAGTAATAAATAAAACAGAGGAGTAACGTGGATAATAAAAATAAGGAAACAAAGATGACAGATAAATACGAATGGGTAGGTGATGCTGATTCCCATACCGAAGCTCAACCTAACGAGCATTCTGTAAAGTATGTAGAACCAGATAGAGAGTATGATAATGAATACTCACCAGGTAAAGAAGATATTGCTACTTTCCCTGATTTACAAAATGGACCTTCATCTCTAATTCAAGGTGCACCTGTTGCGATTCAGCAAGTAGGTATCCATAACTTTAGATTACCATTAAAGTATCAGAAGAAAGATGGTGGTGATATTGAGTTAGAGACTAAAGTTACAGGTACTGTATCATTAGCTGCTCATAAGAAAGGTATTAATATGTCACGTATTATGAGATCTTTCTATGAGTTTAAAGATGATTACGTGTATGATAATTTAGATGAGATCTTGCTCAAGTATAAAGATAATTTAGAATCATTTGATGCTAAGATTGGATTACATTTCTCATACCCTATCCTACAACCATCGTTAAGATCTGGTAATGCTGGATATCAATATTATAATGTTACATTAGAGGGTAATATTGATGATAAAGGTAAGTTTAAAAAGATACTACATTTTGATTTCGTATATTCATCTGCATGTCCATGCTCATATGAATTAGCAGAGCACGCTAGAAAGTATAGAAATAAAGCTACTGTTTCACACTCACAGCGATCAGTTGCTAGAATATCTATCGAGTTTGATGAAGTTGTATGGATTGAAGATCTTAAAGATATGTGTGATAGAGCTCTTAGAACAGAAACGCAAGTAATCGTTAAGAGAGAGGATGAAATGGCTTTTGCTGAACTCAATGGATCGTATTTGAAGTTTGTAGAAGATGCTGCTTGATTATTATATGAGCAGTTAGCAGAAGATGATAGAGTGAAAGATTTCCGTGTAATATGCTCGCATCAAGAATCTCTACACTCACACGACGCTGTGTCAGTTATTTTAGCTCCTGATAGTAAGTTTAATAGTGATGTACCACATGAGTTGTGGTCAAGTTTAATCCATATTTCTTAAAAGGCTTTTATGTTAAACGCAAATGAAATTAGTAATGAAAACCTACTGGTTCTAGACAATCAGAGAGGTAAATTTGCTCAAGTCGGGTACGACTTAAGTGTTAAAAATGTCAGTGCGTTAGCTGGCGGTGGTCAAGTGTTAAAAACTCATACTAATGTAAATGAGTTACATGATGTAGAGCAATCACAACTACTTACAGGTGAAGAGGGATGGTGGTTAGAGCCTGGAACATATGATGTTGAGTGTAATGAAGGATGTCGTATAGCACCTAATCGAACAGCTATGGTTCGTCAGAGATCATCTCTATTACGTAATGGTGCTATTATAGCAAGCTCTATATTTGATCCTGGATTTAACACAGACAATATAGGTACAGTAATGGTGGTAACTAAGAAGATATTTATTGAACAAGACGCTAGAATAGCACAAATATATTTTCACAAAAATACAGAAGGAGAGTTATACGATGGACAATTCCAAAATGATAAACAACGTAAGTAAGGATGTAGTAATTGATACTCCTACAGATTATCCTGACGCAAAATGGCACCAGTATGTAAGTTTTATTAAATCTGGTATTCGGATTGTTGGATATGCAGCGCTACCTTTTAATATAAATGTGGCTGTAGGAATATTAATTGTTAGTGAATTAGTAGGTATTATAGAAGAGCTTGTATGATCATGGACTTACCAGGAATTTTTGATGCAGTAATAGGTGTTATTTTTATAATATGGGCAGTGCGAATAGCATTAAAAGAGTTATAATATATGTATCAAAGTATTTATGTAGATAGACCAAACCGTAAAGTTCATTTATGGGATGATAAGGAGGGATACACGATTGAATCCCTCCACCCTTACCTCTATGGATATCTTAAAGATCCTCGTGGTAAGAAGAAGGCGATAGACGGTAAGACTGTTCGCAGGATTAAAGTAACTGAAGAGGTTAAGTCAGCAGCTAAAGATCCAGATAAGCAGCATTTATATTATGAAACTGATGTACCCTTAGAGACACGTGTCTTAATTGATAAATACGGTGACTCAGATACACCTAGTACTAATACTCGAGAGTTAAATTTCGATATCGAGACAGAGATATTGCAAGGATTCCCTGACTGGAAAAATCCTGTAAATAAGATAACTGCAATCGCGTATCATGAAAAATCAACCGATCAGTATTGTGTATTAGTCTTAGATGAGGATGATCGTGTGGAGGATTCTATTAAAGATAATGTTGAGATAATATCTTGCCGTGATGAGGTAACTCTACTAGAGATTTTCTTAGATAAATACACACAGATACAGCCGCATATATTAACAGGATGGAACGTCGAGGGGTTCGATGTACCTTATCTTGTTAATAGAATTGGTAGAGTGTTAGGAGATGCTGCAACTAAGAAACTTAGCCCTGTAGGTAGGATAATGTATAGAGATATGATTGATAAGTGGTTTATCGAAGGCGTCTCTATATTGGATTACATGCTACTTTACAAGAAGTTTACTATGGGTGAGAAGTCAAGTTACCGATTAGATGCTATTGGTAAAGATGAAGTAGATTTAGGTAAGATTGAGTATGATGGTAATTTAGATGATTTATTTGAAAGTGATATCAATAAGTATATAGATTATAACTTGAATGATGTTGAGATTGTTAAGCGTTTAGATGAGAAGCTTAAGTTTATAGATTTAGCAAGAGCGATATGTCATAAAGGTCATGTACCTTATCAACAGATACATATTACATCAGCATATCTAGAAGGAGCTATACTAACTCACACTCATCGGTTGGGAGTAGTTACTAAAAATAAACCACAAGGAGTAGTTAAGGATACAAAATTCTCTGGTGCATTTGTGAAGGTACCTAATCCGGGGAGATATGATTGGATATATGATTTAGATTTAACATCATTATACCCATCTATTATTATGACTCTGAATATTTCGCCAGAAACTAAATTAGGTATATTTGATGACTTTGATACTAAAGCATTCAGAGCTCAAAAAGAACGTAGTTGGACGTTAGATCTCAAAGGTAAACATGTAACTATGAATACTAGTGAGTTGCAAGAATTTCTACGTACAGAGAAGTGCTCTATAGGATCTAATGGAGCTATCTATAAAACGGATAAAGCTGGGCTAATCCCTGCTATACTAGATAGATGGTTTAAAGAACGTGTTGAGTATAAAGATTTGCGTAAGAAGTTTGAGAGAGAGAATGATCAAGCTCAAGCTGCATATTTTGATCAAATGCAATACGTTACGAAGATTTTACTTAACTCTATGTACGGTGTATTAGGATTAAAGTCTTTTAGATTTTTTGACATCGATAACGCTGAAGCTGTAACAGCTACAGGTCAACAGTTAATTAAAGCTACTGGTGAGTTCGGAAGTAAATTCTATAATGATGAGATAGGTACTAAAGATGTTGATTATATCATATATACAGATACAGATTCCGTATTTTTAAGTGCACTACCGTTAATTAATAAACGTTATCCGCATATCGATGTAGAAGATAAAGTAGCTATGACTAAAGCAATACTACCTATTGCAGAGGAAGTGCAAGAGTATATTAACAAGATGTATGACTTATATGCAAAGAGGATACATAACGTAGATGTACATAGATTTGATATAAAGCAGGAGCTTATATCTAAATCAGGTTTATGGATAGCTAAGAAGAGATACGCTCAATGGGTTATAAATCAAGAAGGTCATCCATGTGATAAGTTAGATGTAAAAGGTATTGATGTTGTAAGATCTAGCTTCCCTGCAGCAATGAGAACGTTTTTAGCGAATGTACTGCAAAGTATTCTAGAGAATAAAACACAGTATACTATTGATGAGATGATAGTAGCATTTAGAGATGCTATGAAAGAAATGGATGTATCAGATATCGCTAAATCAACTGGTGTAAAGAATATTGAGAAGCATGTATTTAAAGATGATGGTATTATAGAGTTGCAAAAAGGTGCACCTGCTCACGTGAAGGCAGCAGTCGCGTATAATAATATGATGAGGCGTTTAGATTCCGGTCAGTTAGGTGAAATACGTAGTGGTGATAAAATTAAGTGGGTGTATTTGAAAACGAATCCAAGTGGGTTAGGAGCTATTGCATTTAAGAATTATGATGATCCTGAGGGTGTTATGGAGTTTATTCGTAAGTATATTGATTATGATAAAATTTTCAATAGAGAATTACATAATAAGCTTAGCTCATTTTACGAAGCACTCAAATGGGGTCAAGTACCGAATCATGATATGAAACAAATAAATAAATTTTTTGACTTCTCGTAGGTTAATTAATTATATTTTCATATATTTATTAGTATAAGAAGAAAGGTTATGAACAAGACATTAATAACAGGTTTTATAAACAAGTATGCACTAGGAAACAGTGTAGAGTCAGTTAAGTGGGACGTAAAAGATAACACTATAACTACCGCTTTTAAAACACCTGATAAAACATGCAGAGGTACAGTGAGTGTTTCTGGAGTAGATATTCCTGATACAGAAATCGGTATATTTAATACTGATCAGTTGATGAGAATG
>Ga0115572_10001607_pt1 | contig 18293 bp, 35 predicted proteins | sample COGITO_mtgs_1206_FD_88681 | JGI IMG/M metagenome (GOLD analysis project Ga0115572, IMG submission 88681) | Pelagic marine microbial communities from North Sea - COGITO_mtgs_120607 | ecosystem: Environmental > Aquatic > Marine > Epipelagic | place: Germany:Helgoland, sampling site Kabeltonne... | reverse complement strand
TAGATTGCAGTAGCAACCATGTCAGTGCCACGACGAGTAGCATTGCGTTGTGTTTCAAGATTGAAATCACGTTTCATAGCAATAGCTAGAGCTTCTGGGGCAAATACTGCACCGATAGAATCACCATTAGCATCTACAGCAACATTAGCACTTTCGTAGATGTTTACACCTGCGACTGTACCAACATAACCAGTAGTCATAGCGCGGTTACCAACATCACTTAGTGCACCATGTGCAAATGTGTTAGTTAGACCTGCTTTGATTTGGTAGGCTTGGTATGGGTGAAGAACGCAAGCATATTGACCAGGCGCTTTATTGGCACGAAGTGTAGCCGCCGCTTGGAAAATATCTGCTACAGTAATCTCAGCCGCCGCACCGCCTGCTTTTTGAGTAGCGAAGCCAGTGAACAAACCAATTAGGTCTGAATCGATTTTAGTAGCAATTGCATTACCAAGAACTGTACCTAGTTCCTGTGCAGGATTGCCTGCGCCCATAGCCGCTAGGTCAGTAAGTAAAACAGTGTTACCTACCTCTGCCACATCGATAGTAACAGATGAAGTGCTAACTGCTGACTCTGATGGAGCAGTGCCTTCGGTTAAACTAGCCGCTGTAACAGCAGGATATTTAGGGATTTGGATTTGTTTCCCTGCTTGTCCTGCAATGTCATATTGTGTAACCAATCCTAGCATTAAGGATTCTTCTTCGGCTGTGAATCGTGCTTGTGCAACTATATTTACAAACAAGTCGTCTAAAGTTGATGATGTAGTGCTCATAATAAATACCTATAAAAAAAAGATGAAAGTTTTTTAGCCTTTATTTGACTTCATCTGGACATATGCTTCTTTGCCACCGTTCCGCCAATTTTCGACTATCCATTCCATCGATTTGGGCTTCGATGTAGAGCCACCTGCGTTACCTAAAGCACCCGAGCCGCCACCATTGGCTTTTACGAAGTGTGGGTTTGCAGTTAAAAATTCTGTTACTAAAGCATCTACTGTAAGCAGTTCGCCTTTGTCATTATAGCGGGGTGTGCCATTTTGGTCTACAACCTCTACGCTACCATCATTACTCAGCCTTGCTTGATTCTTTAGTAGTTGCGTTACTTGGACTGTATCAACTGCATTATTTCGACTAGCTGACGATGTAAATGCACCATCTATCAATGTTTCCTGCAGTCGTGATTTATAGCTATTGATTTCAGCCTCTTTCTTTTCGACAGTTTGTTTCAGGATATTGTCAAACTCGCCTCGTTGCTTTTGTTGCTCTAGTTCAGCCTGTTCTTTTTGGCTCAGTAGTTCCTTAGCTTCATCTAAGTTAATACCACCAAGCTTTTTATCGAACTTGCGTTGCTCACGAGCAATTCGGTCAGCTACGATTCGGTCTAATTCTTCCTGAGAAAATGTCTTGCCCTGAGTTTCTACTGCCGCTGTCTCAGTTTCAGCTTGTTCTACGGTTTCCATGATTTCATCGTTCATGTTACGAGCCTCTTAAAAGAGTAGTTAGTGAATTGATAGTTTAACAACTATTTATTTCTTTGTCTTGCGTTTCTTTTTCTTCGGTCTACCGACCTTGTTTCCGTATGTACCTTTGCCCTGTGGCATAATGGTTACCTCACTCTACACCGATGAATTGATGCCCGCAGTTATAACCACCACGAACTTTAAATGGGTTTCCTGACATCTTGCCTGCCCATTCACCAGACCAAATTTCATATATTTCTTCTTCGGTGTATGTTTTGTTTCTGTGTTTACGGCAATGGTCACGAGATGCATCTACTAACGAACCAACATATTTAAATTTAGTAATTCCTGCATCTTTAGCCATTTTGATATTAACAGAAGCATCGAATTGCATCAAAGAATCATGTACAAGCTGACTAGAGTATCTTGCCAACCTGCCACTGACTTGACTACGTACCGATTGCACAATTGTAGCAAATGATGCTCCTACTAATGTTGCCTCATATATTTCCTTAGCAATAACGTCTAAATACTCATTGCCAATATCTTGGAAACCTTGAAACGATAAAGTCTTTAACTGCGCCACCACTGATGGGTCTAGTTCCTGAAAGTTAGATAAAGGGCTATTCAGAGCAACAGCATCACGCAATGCAGTATCGTAGTCCCTAATGATTGCATCGACCTCAGACAAATATTCTTGTTCTACAATCTCACGCAATCCACTACGAGCAGTTATAGCCCATTGTTCATCAAATAACTCACCCGCATCTAATGGGGCAGATGCCATAAAGTCAGCAATTCGATTCTCTAGTGTTACTAATGCGCCTGCTAATCTTTCCTGATGCCGTTCAGCTAAAGCCGCCATAAAAGTAACATGGTCAGTATCACGCGCCATCTACAGGAGTCTCATTAAATTGACCTAAAACCTGTGTTCCTGTTTCTATCTCATTATGTGACTTAACTAGTTGTTCATCATCTAAAACCAAATCAGCAATTTTCTTATCTACTTCTTTTTGCAGTGTTGCCGATTTAACGCCAGTCGCTTTCATCTGTTGCAGGAACATTAATTCTTTATCGTAGTCGCGTAGGTCAAATGCATCTGGGTAGAAAATTTCTACATCGTTAGTGACTTGTTGCCACTGACAGAACAGGTCAAATATTTGTTCTTCTGCTAACTCAAGTATGTCTGCTTTTTCTGACAGTTTAGCATTTAGCATTTGAAATTCTGTCTGCATTGCTACGCCTGATTGTGTCATAGCCTGAGTGCCGCGCACTGCGCCCATGTGTGACATTCTGTTGATGGCTTCGACCTTATCTTTAATTGAGTTGCGTACAGCATCTAGGTTTTGCCCTGATGGTTGCATCTGATAAGGCTTTAGTTGTCCATCCATATCGTCAGGTAAATTAATAACTGCACCTGCGCCTGCACTAGCATCAGTCTCAAACGTCTTTACTAATGTCGGGTGGTTGCTGATTCTAATTAGTTGCTCTATTTCAGACAGTTCTTGATAAATTGCTCGTTGCATATAAGCCACATCTGATAAATCTGAAACACCAACTCCTCGTTGTACTGAACGGTTAGCAGGTAAGTGTACTGCAGGTATCTTGCCAAGCGGATTATCCATTTCATCAATCTTTTGCTCCTCTTGGTTGTTTCGCATTACATAAGTTTCGATTTTGTCTTTAGTCCACTTTTTAAAATATTCATCGACAGTAACATCATCAACGCGCTCTACTGCTTCACGCAATACAAGATAGGTCAATTCAAATCTACCTGATTCACTGCGCTCATATTTCCAATCGAATACATTTTCTGGCGTGAACAAATTAATATAAGGTCTGACATCTTGCTCTAGTTCTTCTGCTCTTGTAGCCGCATTAGATTTAGGTTTATCAAGCAACAACCAAACGTGTCCATATACACTAGACCAAACTTGTGCCTGTCTCATAAATGCATTGAATGAACGACCATCTAAATCAGCATCTTTAAGGAATGGGTCTAAAGCAGGATTTCCTGACAATGTGTTGAATGCTCTTGTAGGTGGAACGCGCCATAGGAAACTGCTGTAGATGTGTACTATGTTCTTACAGTGATTATCCATAGGCGTTAGGTCTAATCGCCTGCTGTATTCATTGCCATCTTCTGATATGTAATTCGTGAGGTAATTGCCCTCAATATAATCTTCTCCACCCATGTAGGAACGAAGATAAAATTCCCAACGGTTTTTTAGGTCATCATAAATAGGGTGAGTGTTATCTATGTTCTGTGATTGCATCAAGTCCACCTAGTCGGTTGTTCTACTTCGTACTCGGTTCTTATTGGGAATATGTATTCTATTAAGTAACCTAGTGCATCGTTCATATGGTCGAACCCATCTTTATTTGGTTGGCTCGTACCTTCTTTATATGTTTGTCTTTCTAAACTTTTTATTGTTTGCCGACACTTTGGGCTAATGAATAAGTGCCTAGCACCATCACTGCTCAATAGCCGACTATTCACCGCGTTGATTCTATCCCTGACCAACGGATGCCTTTTCTTGACCTTAACGCTAAATCCTGCGTTTTGTAAGATAGACAAATCTGTTCTACCGCCTGCGCTTGTTTTGCGCTGTCTTGATGCAGGGTCTGGAAAAATAATAATATGTCGATTTGGATAACGCTGTAATATTTCTTCGCACATTTCGTCTGTGTTTGAACCATACATAACTATTTCGTCTACAGCTATGATGTTCTCACCCTTACGCAAACAAACAACAGCTGACATTGGGTCGACGTTAAAATCTAACCCGATGTACAGTGTACCGCCATCATCGTCATATTCTACTACTGACAATTCCCTACTAAACGAATAATACACTAAGCCGCTGTATGTGACAAATTCCGCACAATATTCTTGTTTAAATGTTCGCTCATCCAAATCCATCTTTGCTTGTTCTATTTCATCAGCAGGAACATTACCGCCTTCTATCGTAGTGTATTGAAAACTAGTCCATGTATCACTGCCAACTAAACCGCCTGCCCATAAATCGTAAAAGTGATTACGCCCTTTTGGTGTACCAATAAAAAGCGCACCGCCTTGTCTATCAGACAAACTCGGTCTAATTATTTCACCCCAAACTTCTTTTCGCATATCAGCAAACTCATCTAACACAACGAAGTCTAAAGCCCTGCCTCGTAGGTTGTTTGGTTTTTCACCACCCTTTAGGCTGATTAAAGAACCATTGATTAGAGTTACTGTTAATGCTGTTTCGTTTGTTTTGTGGATATATTCTTCGGGGATAGTGTTAATCAACATCTGCCACGCAATTTCCTTAGCCGCCCCATATGTGGGAGCAATGTACCAGACGTTTTTGTTTTTGCCTGATATTGCTTGCTTTAGTATTTCTAATGTCGATAAATATGTTTTGCCAAACCGCCTGCCTGCTACAACAGTCCTAAACCTTGAATCACAGGTGAAAATGTCTCTTTGTGGGTCAGTCAGATGCATCGCTGTTCACTATGATATTTAGCTGAGGTATTTCTAAAGGCTCTGGCTGTTCTTCTTTCCAACCACCCTGAGTTTTAAGATAGAAAATGTTTGCTGATACATTGCCCTGCTTTGCTAACTGAACTAGGTTGCTACCCATACTAGCGACTTGTTTAACCTTGCCCCTTTTATATGCGGTAGAAACTTCTGGTTGGCGTTTTTCGATTTCACGCAAAGTCTTCTCGGTAATACCGAAATAGTCTGCTACTTGTGTTTTGTTTAATACGGCGGCTAATGCTTGCAGTTCTATTATCTGTGCATCTGTAAGCACTACAGGTGGTCTGCCACCCCCATCGCCTTGATTGCCTATTTTCATAATTAGGAAACTTGGAGCGTACAGGTCGGAGTTGCACCGCCCAGACTAGAGGGGTTCTCTAGCGCCTGCTCTTTTGCACGCTTCGGATAAGGTTTGCTTAAATGCATTATAGACTGTTTTGTTTCTTTGTCCAATGCCATCAGATATCTATGCTTTCCCTTTGTATAAAATACAGTAGCATTAGGGTCTAAGTGTTTTCTTACTGCGTCTATGTTTTGCTTAACACCTTTACTATGTACAGATTTAGGATGTGTCTTTTTACCATTGATAATAAAAGCACCCATACTACCTGCATTCATAAGACCACTATAAACCCAATTAGTTGCTTGATATATTCCGCCATGATGGTTTTGGTCAGCATCAGCATAACTAACCACAAGCTTTAAGCCTGTGTTAGCTTTTTTAAGAAACTTAATTGCTAATGCCATTATCTTGCTCACTGGTGTTTTGTGTTTTGTTAAAGCTATACGGACTAACTCACAACCTTCGTCTGCTTTTAGCCCAAATGGTTTTAGCATATTGTTGTTAGCACCTCTACCGAATAATACTACTCCGATAAACTTGCCATCTTCCCATGCACCAACCTTTACTAATTTGCCAACAGGAATAACGCCACTATAGTGCCAATTCTCACAAGCATACTTAGCCGCATCAAAACTAGCCCAATCTATTTTTAGTTTAGCACTCTCTGACATTTTGAACTAAATCACCCCATCTAGTTTTTAGAGACTGTTTTGCTTCTTCTAGTGTAGCATTTTCCATGTTAATCATTCGCACTGTTTTGCCATTCATCTCAAATTCATACTTGCGAATCTTAGAACCGCTTTTCTCAGTATCAAAACGACTTAATATGTTTTTATTTTTTTGCTCATGGTTTCCGCTCATTCTACTCCCCTCATATCAAACTCTTTCCCACAATGCGGACAATCTATCCACTTGGGGTCAAGTTCATCTAACTGACCTTGTTCTTCTTCTGTAGCAGGGTCGAAATTAGGCTCAAATGTATCTGTTAGGTTTTTTAGCATATCATCATCAAAACCAAGAACATCTAAATTAAAGTCTAACTCTGTTAGCCTGCTTACTTCAACCTTTAGAGCATCTATGTCCCAGTCAGCATTTAATGCTAATTGGTTATCAGCAATAACGTAGGCTTTCTTTTGTGCTTCTGTAAGGTTGTTTAAAGTGATTGTAGGAACATCATCAAGACCGAGCAACTGAGAGGCTTGTAGCCTACCATGCCCTGCAATAATGCCACCATCTTCGTCAATTAAAATTGGATTAGTAAAACCAAACTCTTTTATGCTTGCCGCTACTTGGGCTACTTGTTGTTCAGAGTGTGTTCTACTGTTGTTAATGTAAGGAATCAAATCCCCAGTTTTTTTGTATTCTATGGTTAAACTCATACCTCAGTCCCAAATGATTTTGCGACACTCATAACAGGATTGTGGAGAATAATGGAATTTTCTTCTGGTGGTAATCCGCTTAGACGGCAATTAACAGCATCACGCCAAAACACTAATGCTGTTTTTATTTGATGCCCTGCACTGGGATTATCAATTAGACTTTGTGTTATCTCATCTAGTTTAGACAACAAATCAGTCCAACCATTTTCCTCGCATTCGATTATGTGTGTACTTAAATTTAAGTTCATTACTACACTCCTTAGCAATCGCTAATTTGTCAGTAGTAATATCTTAACTAAACATTTGACATAAAGCAAGCGTTTAACTTTGTTCTGATTCGTTGCGTTTCAGGGGTCTACCGCCTAAATCATCATAGGCAATTATCGCAAGTGTAACCACTGCGAATATAAGCATTAATTTCATGGGAGTTGTCTCTACTGGTTAAGGCGGTATTTTATATATTAGAATATATATTGCTAATGCTTAATTTGCATAAAGGTTATGCGGAATAGTGATAGTGGTTCGTTTCGTAGCACCAGTGAACCACTCTGGCTAATCACGTCTAAGGAGGAACGCGCTACTAGTGTTTATTTATAGTATTACAATAATCGCTACTATAACTGCTACAATAATTGAAACTTTTTTATATCCATAGGTTTCAGAATTTAACCAATCTAAAACATTTTTTCTGTAGCCTGATATTTTGCTTTTTAGCAATTCGATATCTGCCACTTTGTTTGCTTCTTTAACTGCTTTTTTTGCTTTTTGTTTCTTTGTCATGCTTCACCCCATCTATTGCTATTATGCCATCAAAACCCATATCTTCAACCCAGTTTTCAAATGCAGTTCGTTCTTCTTTGTCAAACTCATTTTCTAGTGCAGGATATGAATCGCGTAGTCTTTCCCAGTCAGTTTTATTATTCATCACATCTCTCATATTTTTCGTTATCTAATAATCGTGCCATGCGGTCAAAAATGTAATCTTCAATACTGCTTTCTAAATACAAATATACACTGCTTCTAAAATCATCAGCAAAATTTCCAAGATTAACAATTTCATCTAAATGTCTATCACTTGCAGACGACCACCAATTATCATCTTTATCGTCTGAATCACTATCGCCTGCCATTGCTATAAACAAATTAGAAACCACCCTGCTAGGAACCTGTGTTTTACCAAATAGCATTTCTGTCATTATTTCGGAAACGCCAGTGCTAAATGATGCAGGGTAAATATCATCAAACCAAGACTTATGTGACATTAGCCAAATATAAACTGCTTCGTCTAATTGTTCGTCATCTAAATCTGTCAGCCTTGCATCTTCGGCATTTAGTTTGTCAATGTTGCACCAAATGAAATCATCATAATCACCATTTAACATGATACAGCACCTCGTAAGCAATCTTGGTAATCCATTGTTGAAACAGCAACATACATAAAAAACAATGCTACAGCGGCTATGAGTGGCTTGTAGTTTCTTTTTGTTTTTTTGATTTCGTTTAAATCCATATAGGTTTTTTGGTATTCATATAACATTTTATTTCTCCAATTTGATTAGTGGTTTATGGTTTACAAGTTCCCAAATTTGACCATCTAAAAGTGAATATGATTTTAGCGGTGCAATAAATTGGCTACCATCTTGAAATTCTACAAATGTTAATTCTGAATTAATTGCTTCTTCTAAAGTTAGTTCATACATAATTAATTTACCTTAGTTATTTGATTAATGTAGAGCCATCTTATGAGTTAACCAAAACATTGTCAACCATTTATTTAACTATTTGATGCATTTAGTGCGTACCTGCACTGAATTAAAAGCCCCCCTTCGGGGGCGGTCATTTTATTTTTTAAATCCAAGCATTCTCATTGCATCAAGTGGAGTGTGTTCATTTGCAAGTTGAAGATATTGTTCAACAGTTGCATTTTTAACAAGAAAATTAATCCATGATTTGTAAGGCTTTCTGCCATATTTAAATCGTGCAATGAATGCGGGTTTCATTTTTCCTACCCATGATGGGTGGCAGTTTGGATTGTGTTGGTCCATTGTAATTGAACCTTCATATTCACCATTGTAGGTCAGGAAAGAACCATCGAAGTAAAAGTTTTCTTTATTGAAGTTAGTCATGTTTTGATACCTTTGTTATTTGATTAATGTAGGTATACTCTAAAAGACAACTAAACTATTGTCAACAGTTTATTTAACTTATTTCGCAGGAAAATGCCCCCTTTCGAGGGCAATGATTTTTAGAACAAGTAGTTAGGTTGTGTCCAACTGATGTTGTATTCTTCGAAGATGTTGCCTCGTGCTTTGTTTGTTGCAGGAGATGCCCAAGATGCCGCTAATAAAATGTCACCTTTTTTAAATTTTTCAGTATCTTCTTTAACAATAAATCCCCATACACAACGCTGATTACGATTTCGGACTATTCTGTCGTATTTTCTGCCATTAGATATAGATAGTTGGTCAATCATTTCTTTAGCAGGATTTTCTTTGTTACTTGAATAATCCATTTTTTCACACCATACAGCATAGTCGGTAGCGATTTCGTTAAACAGTTTAGCGATTGCAGTTTCGTAGTTCATAATTTGTACCTTTGTTTTGATTAATGTAAGCACATCTTATGAGACAACTAAACTATTGTCAAATGTTTATTTAACTTATACCGATTCTTTTTTCGTGATATTTAATCTGCTCTTTAAACTCATTTTGTAGGTCAATTATATCTTGCCTGTAGAATTTTGGGCTAGGTCGCCATGCTAGTTTTTGCATTGCCCTGATTCGCCTCGCACCATACATATCTTCCATATAGATGCGGTAGGCTTCTTGGATTTTAGTGGTCTTCATTCCCCACTGGTTACAGGCGGGACATTGGGGGTGGCAATTTTCGATGTAGACTTTAAATATGATATGCCTACGGCTATAAAAATGCCCGCCCTGCATAGACTTATAGTGGTCAACTTTCCCACAAGTAACACAAGCACAATATCCATTATCGTCTGATGCTTTTAGCCTAACTAGGCGTTGCATCAACTTAGCGGCTTTTTCTAATTCTTGCGCTACTGTGGGGGCTTTTCGTTTACCCATAAATAGCTAATCTCCCTTATCAAGTATAATGGGCTGTTTACCAATATTAAAATCGCAAACACTACACAAGCCGTAAGCATGACCATCAGTACCAGACCAAAGGTCAAGGCTGTTACCACACTCGCAAAACTCTTTCTTAATAGTATGTTTATCATCATTTTTATTGTCTGGAAAGTTCAGGATTTTTTTGGACATTTTTTAACCTCGGCACAACAGTTTTTCGTGAATGTTCGCCATCAGTAATATGGTAAGTAATAGCATGAGCGGCTCGCCAACTAACATAACCACCCCTAGCGGCATAAGCATCACAACCTGCTAGAGTTGGGTGTCGTTCTACAATCGCACCGCCATTTTCTGCCATGTTTTGTTCTGCGTGGTGATAGTGCCCAGTGTGAATGTAGCAGTAAGTAGCAGACCCCCACATATTTCGATAGCGCGGTTCAGAGGCGAATAACTGTGGTAAGGCTGTGTTTTTTTTCTTGTGCCCATGATGGAAACCCAACATAATTTCGCCATGTAGATAAGCATAATACGGAAACTCAGTATCGTCTACTTCTAGCCTATTATTGTTTGAGTATATTTTTTTGCAGGCTTTCCTGAGCCATGCAGAACCTGACTCATCGTGGTTGCCTTCACAAACTAACAACCTAACTTTTTTATGCTTTCGGAGCAATATTTCAACCGAAGACATAACAACACTAATAGCCATCTCGATTAGTTTGCCGTAGCGTGTATCAGCATCTAAAACGTGCTTAGATGCGGGAGTAACTGCCAACAAAGAATCCCAGTGCAAAAAGTCACCCTGCAAATTTAGTATAGCCATTTCACTATCAGGAGAACCATCAGCCATTCTTTGTACGCCAGACAATGCTTCCTGTTCAGCTATATCTAAATCCCAGTCATCACCAGTTTCAGCACTCCACGAATACATCCCTAAATGAAAATCAGTTAGTGTATAAAGCGTTAATAAGTCTTTTGTGTGTTTTGTTGGGGCTTTTATCTTAGGGGCAGGTTTCCACTCATATGATTCTATAGCTTCGAGTATTTGTTCTGTGCTTGCGCCTTTTTTCTTTTCTTGAATATGCCACTGCAGTTTGACGTCACCATGCTCGCCATAAGCTGTAGATACTCTTTTTGTCTCAAAACCTTCTGCTGTTTGATGGGTCAAATCCCTATGCGGTGCTACACCGACAGCGGCACATTTGGCTTCTATAAGCTTCATGCCTTTATCGACACATCGTCGGTTAATGTTTAATTTCTTAGCCGCTTTAGAGTTTGAACCGCATTCGATAACTGCTTCTAAGTATGTTTTTTGCCTTTCTGTTAATTGCACATCTGAATCTAAAACTACTCTCGGGTCTAGTTTTGCCATGCTACTTCTCCTGTTGGTTTAGATACTCCGCATATTCTGAGTGGCTAGGTATCGATAACATAATACCAACATTTGTCGCCCAGTGGTACACTTGGTCTAAGTAGTGACCCATTTCTGCGGTGTTTAGACTGCTTGTTTTAATTGTTTCAGTAACTATTTCTTTTCCAATCTTATAAGTTGTTTCGCCCAAATATCTTTTCTTTAGCCAAACTTTCCAAACTAATTCTGGCTTTTCATGGTCTATAGTATTTCCGCGCTTTGTCATTTCTTTGGCAATTTCCCTATACCAAATATGGCTGAGACTGTTTTGGTCTAATGACCTGACATTTTTATAGGGTGACAATGTAACGCAAAGAGGCTGAGAAAAATCCCAAGCCTCTATATTTTGTTTTATAAAAGGCAATCGTTTTTCTATTTCATACTTAGACGCGATTTTTATAAAAATACCCTGACTCATAATATTTTGCTTAACCATTTTTGAGATAGTTGGTCTACTGCTGTTTCAAATCGACTCCAAGTTTTATCAGTTTCAGGATTCCAATTTGGGTTCCAAGCTTTGCCGATATGTTTTGATTTTAATGGTCTTAGTTCATTATCTGTAACAATATTTTTACCATAAAGTCTTGAATACATACATTTATAGCCAACATTTGCGACACTAGCATAATCTTCATAAGTGTAAAATTTGCCATCAACTAATGCAGGGTGATTACCCTTGAATGCAAGTTTTTTAAGACTACCCATTTTTTCTTTCCCCATCCCAGTAGAAACCATATTTACCAATAAAGTGATTAATGGCTCTGTTTTTTGCTTCTACATTTTTTACCCAACTAACATCCGTGAGGCTGTCCTCAATGTTTCTGTTTCTAATGCTGTCAGTTTTCGCTTTTACCTGTGGTGAGCCGCCCCTATCTTGTGCCCTGCCTAACCAAGAGTTAATAAATCGTTTAATTCCATTTTTGGTTTTCCTGCGAGTTGGGTTTGCATCTAACCAAGATTCCATTGCATTCAATTCTTGGTGTACATCAATAGCAGGATAAGTTCTCTGCCAAGCGATAACGTCCTTGTCATCAACTTGGTAATCAGTACCATCATTTAGCAACATTGGCTTCACCACCATAAAAGTATTCGCTAACATTACATTTCTCATTGAATCTATTTTTTACACTGACACGCCTACTGCCTATAAAGTAACCATCTTTTTTAAGGTCAAATATTACAGCGGCTAATCGTGTAATTCCTAATTGATTAAAAGCATCTAAACTTGTAATTGTGTTACCGCCTTTAATGTATTCTAAAACGCGTTCTTGTTGTTTAGTCATTTTGTAGCTCCTATGTGCTCTGCTCCGCATCGCATCGTTAGTTAATAAAAGTTTTTTATAAATAATTTTTCTTGAGACATTTTTTACCCTTTAACCTGTTTCAGTTAAATTTTTTGATTTGAGGGTATAAACGACTCAATGGTTTTTTTCGATTGTATCAGATATCCAACTTATTTCATTGCGACAACCAAATCGCAGTGAAGGCTATGTCTGGAGGGTCAACCACGCTCTGACGTTTAATTTAAGGAGTTCGTCAGCCTCTAGCCCAATCTTTTTTATTTGGATGCAGAATTTACTAGGAAAACTTGAAAGGTTTGCTATAATTGATTCTGCTTCCGACAAAGCAACTATTACAAATTTCACAGTAATAGTAAAGCCCTTATCTACGGATAGGGGCTTTTTTTTACTCACTAAATAAAAATTCATCTAGTTCTATCTCTAATGCTTCACATACTTTTAGTGCAGTGTCTAATCTAACATTAGTTTTATTTCGCCAAATATTTATTTGTTGACGATGTACCTTTAAACGCCTTGCTAACTCTGCGCTTGTGACATTTCTAGCATCTTGTGCATCTATTAGGCACTTACCAAAATCTACCATTGAGTTTTCTCCTGTGTTATATTGTCAGCGATGGTTTTCCCCGACCATCACTCCTATGGTTTACCCGCCCTTTCGGGGGCGGGGTTTTTCCACTAAAATGGTATATCGTCATCAGCTAAAGTATTTTGCACTTGTTTAACGCCTTCACTGGCAACTTGTTCCTTAGCATTAAACTTAAGCGATAAATATTTAGAACCATTTTTCGATTCGTTAATCCAACCGCTAACCCAATAATCTACTCCATTAACAACAGCACTGCCTTTTCGGTCAGGGTGTTTCTCTGACTCTTTTTTGTCGTTAACAAACATAGCACCGCTATTATCTTTTTGTTCGTAGTTACTCATTACCTTCTCCTATATTGCTTCTCTAAATTCAGACGATTTCATAACCGCCCGTTCTTGTGTTGAAAAACAACCCCCACGAGAGGGTGCCTTCCATAATTGCATTTTTTCATCATCTGTTAATTCACGCCATGCCTCATTAGCAGTGCAGTAGTCACCTGTAGCAATTCCATCTTTAATGGCATCGATGCTATCACGAAGATTAGAAACTAAATCTTTGTATTTTTCTTCTTCGGATTTTTCACCTCTAAGCATTGCTGATTCTGCATCATCATCTGCTGTCGGAATACCTGCGATAGATTGCAAAGCATATCTTCGAGCATAAGTGATAGCACTACCTGATGCTTGCGGGTCTTTTTTTACAATAGGCAACAAACAATCTGCTTCTAACCATTGCCCAGATATGTGCATGAGTCTAGTTACTACACCGACTCCGCCATCACCATTAATCGGAAACTGGGTGTAGCTTAGACCATTGTCCGAAAATGGTTGTTTGATTGCTTTAATAACAGAAGTCAAATCTGCATAGCTTGATTTAAAAAATGGGTTGGCACTGTCTTTAACAGCACCGCCCATCTGAGTTTGTGCGTTACATAACGCATTAGCTAACTTATCGATAGATTCGCTAGATTTCATTTTGCTCTCCTATGTTTCCGTATTTTTTATACATATACAATAACTGCTCATCACTTCTTGCAGTTTCATTTTGTTGTCTGGCATATTCATCGCCATAGCCGAAATAATACTCATCGCTTTGGTCTAACTTTGCCTTGTAACCGATATAAGCATCGTATTCGCCTTTTTCGTAATCAGATAGATTATCCATTAGTCTACCCTCATAATTTTGTCATCTTGCATTGTTACCTTTGCAAAAAATTCTCTACCCTGCCCTGTAATGTGCGGGCGGTTAGCACCAACCAATGTGCCAGTGCTTACATATTCATCACCAAAAATACTGGTTTCGATATAAAATAATTTCTTGCCGATTTGTTCTTTAAGAACTTTTTTAGATGGGTAATCAAAAATTATCATTTTGCTTCTCCTTGTGATTTGATTTCTGCATCTACCAAATCCATTAACCAAAAGATTGTGTAGATGTTGTATTCTGCTACTTCAAGTGCTTTTTTGCAGTCATTGCGGGTAAAGCCTTTGCGTAACATTGATACCATTTTGTTAACGATTAATTTTGTTGCAAATTCTGTGTTGTTTGTCATTTTTTTATTCCTTCATTTGATTAATGTAAATGTATCTTATTACATTGCAGGTAATGTGTCAACGCATTATTTAACAAATAACGAAAAAAAACGTATCAACATTTGTGCTGATACACTTTCGGACACAAAGTCGCACCTTTTGTCCGCAGAGATAAAAGAGATAAAAGAGATAACAGAGACAACTAGCTAGATAACAAATTGACTAAAAATTAGCCATATTGACTAAAAAATAAACAAAAATTAGCAGAGATAAAAGAGAGATGTGTCTCTGCTGTAACCAGTGCCTAAATTGACTAAAAAACAGGCAATATTAGGTAGTAGAGATGTCTCTGCTTGTCTCTGCTGTACAAATTTAAAAAAAGTTAAATAAATGGTTGACCAATATGGGGGTGTCTAATAAGATGCTTACATATTAATCAAACAACGGAGCAAAACAATGTTTAATGTTTTTCAAAACCAAATTAAAGAAAACTACACAGATGCACAACTTCATGCAAAAAGAGAAATTTCTTGCTTTGGTTCATCTGAATGGGAAAAAGAATATTTTAATTTTTATACTAAAACAGCAGTTTGCGATGCTGAACATTGTGAAGAAGTTTTTGAGTTAATGAATGCTTGGAATGACCGCGAAAAAGTTTATTTTTGGAACGGAGAACGCCCATACTCATTATCTGTAGGTGATATAATCCAACATACAGAATCTAAAGAATTTTACATGGTTGAAGATTTTGGATTCAAAATCGTAAAAGTAAACTAATTCCTCAAAGTGTGTAGCTTGCCCCCGAAAGGGGGCTTTTTTAGTACGACCAAATTGCAGTTTCAGGAAATGATTTTCTATCTGGGAAATCTTCTGCTGTGCAAATGTCTAGGTGAATAAACCGACCAGAGCCTCTTTGATTTACTCCGATACGTTTAACTCCATGTTTCTGTGCGACTTCAATTAGCTTTAGTGCTTTTTGCCCACCTACTGCGACATCGACGGCTTTACCAGTGCAATGTGCGCCTGTAGCAGTTTTGCGTGACTCCAGTGGGTGAGTAGGACTTCTGTAACCACTAGATATTGGCAAAGCAAATTCGCATTCTTCTCTGATAGCATTTAGGATTTCTAAAAAGCCTTCATCGAAAACGTAGTCGCCTGTATGTTTGCACTTTAGTTCTCTTTCAGAAAAATAATTTTTCTTTTCTGCTTTAGGTTTTGTTTCTGTTTTTTTCTTAGTCATAATTACCTCTAAGGATTCTTAACTAATACAGCTTCAATAAATATTGAAACCTCATTCTCACTCGAACTACTTTTAGCTTCAAAGTGAAAGTCTGATTTTTCGCCAATTTTAAATGGCACTTGTCGGTCAAAACTAACTTGGCTTGTTGCGAATGTCGCTTCGGCTACTCGTAATGTCCGACCTGCACTTGTAGATACAACATTTCTAAAAGTTAAATACTTTTGACCATTGTTAGTGCCAGACGTTACATCAATTCTAAACAAATACAGACTATAGCCTGCAGGAACAGTATAAACACTAGATTGGGTCGTTCCTAATGTTGCACCGATATAACCATAGGTTGTGCCGCCATTGGCAATAGTTATGTTGCCTACGTTAGAACCTGACAAAATTATGGCTGAATTAATGCGTAGAAATGATGCGGTAGTAGTCACTGCTACTGTGCCTGTCAGGGTTACAGTTTCACTAATCTCATTGTAGTTAGCATCTAATCCACTTATTAATACATTCATCGTATCACTTGCAGATGATGATACTGCTGTCATCTGTACGGCTGATGTAGGGAATGTATAGTTCCCGCCATCATCCCAAATAGTCTCAAATGTTGTGCCAATCGTGCGGTTGAAGCCAAAAATATTTACAGCTTTAGAACCTGAAATATTACCTTTAGCAACATCAAATGGAAAATGCGGTGTCGGTGTGGTTATATCGTAACTATACATTTTATTTTCTCATGCTCATTATTTTGCTTGCGCCTTTAATGCCAAAACTCGAACTAATTGCTATAAATAATAAATACTGATACCACTCTGGCAAGTTTGCTAATGCTTCAAATCCTGCCTGCACTCTGTCAATCACAGTTACATCATTGACTACTATAGCATATCCTACCATAAACACAGGCGTGGCTAAAACCAAAGTCCAAAATTCGTCTTTCCAAGAATTAGCCGAAGCATCGACCATTTTAGATTCCCACTCAGCATCGGTTTTTATAACCTTCATTTTTGCTTTGTGTACTGCCTGTTTTTCTTCTGCTTTGTTTTTTAAATAACCGCCTGCTAAATTAGCAACAGGTCCAATTAGAGTTTGCCACATAATCACCTCAGCGGATTACTTAGGTAGTCTATTGCCTGCCATAAGTCATCAGTTTCTTGTTTAATAATATTTAGCCTATCAGATACATCTTCACTGTCTGCTGTAAGAATTTCTGCCTTAGCTACTGTTGCCTTCATCGCCTCAATCTCATTAGATAGCGTAGAAAGCTCAGATTTCAATTCTAAGAGCTTTTGTTGCTGTCCGAGTATAGTTTCAAGGTTAGTGCCTAAAGTCGCTAATTTCGTCTGTAATTGCGAAATATCGTTATCTAATAGTTGTTGTTTAATTATTTGTAGTTCTTCATGCATAGGCTGAACATCTGGAATAGTTATTGATTCTACAGCTTCTAATCTACTATATAGGCTACTAGCTGTCCATACACCCCCACCGATAGTTGAACCTATCGCAAAAACCACCGCAATCCATGCTCCTTTAAATGTTTGCCCGCCTAATTTTAATTCGCTATCTTCTATCATTACTCACAATCCAAATTGAAAAAACAATTATAGCCTTGTGCTACTGGCGATGTTTTATAAAACTCTGATTCTGTTCCAAGCGCAAGAATATCTGCTTCGCTGTAGTACAAATCTAAACCAAAAGCATCATTACCATTTAAGTATACAGCAGTAAGGTTTCTAGTTGTATTGTACCCCATCGCTACCCATTGCTGATTAGAATCATAAAAAATATTAACGTCAGCAGATGTGGTGTTGTTGTCTTCTATAGATTGTTGCAGGTAATCTGCCGCTTCACTATTAGCGACAGCAAGGTACGCTGATGCTTCGTTAGCACTTGTTTCGATATCATCGACTGCTTGGTTATACGTTTCTACGTCTTGTTGTTCTATTTTTAGCATTTCTTCATTTTGAGCAACAAAGGTCTGTAGTTCTTCTTGTTCTTTTGGTGTTGTTGCTGTTTCCGCTTTTTCTGCAACTTGTTGTACTGAAATCATATCTACTACGACTTCGGTAAATGTATCGATAGCAGTATCCATTTGCTCTAGTGATTCCATCGCCATATCATTAAGCACTTGACGAACATCACCGTAGGGCTGATAACCAGAATAATTACTCAATGCTGTGTTGTAAGCATCAACTTGTTCTGTGCTTATGTGAGCAGTGCTAGATAATGTTCCGTCAGATAAACCGCCGCCAGTGTGTGCGTAATCGGTAGCCGCACCAGTTAATTTTATGCCAGTTTCAATTTGGTTGACTATGTTTGTGCTACTATCTAAAAGTTCATTCAGTTCATTGCTTTGTGCTACGGAACTTATCGCTAATAGAACTATTATCTTCTTCCACATTTTCGCTCACCTCACCTATCTGTAGGATACCGTT